>BNJT01001088.1_pt1 | contig 148037 bp, 268 predicted proteins | sample 8540491 | NCBI WGS metagenome assembly BNJT01 (sample SAMD00202455, study PRJDB9452) | human saliva metagenome | host: Homo sapiens
GATATCGCCACACGGTGGTGGAATCCGTGGCGGTGGCGGACCAACTCGCACGCCCAGCATGCGGTGGGGGAACGTGAGGTCGAGGTGGCCATGCAGATTCCGGGCACCACATGAGTGCTGAATGCGGCAGCCGCGCTCACCGCCGTGTTGGCCGGCGGGGATGTGGCCGCCCTGGCCAAGGGATTTCCGAGTTTTCCGGTGCGCCGCCGGTCTCGAATTCCACGGTGTTGTCGCCGGGTGGCGATCACCAAGGCGTGGAGGTGTACGACGATTACGCCCACCATCCGACCGAGGTGCGGGCGGTGCTGACCGCGGCCCGGGAGAAGCTGGCGGCGGGGGCGGGGAAGGTGATCGTGGTGTCCCAGCCGCACATGTATTCCCGCACGCAGGAATTCGCAGCCGAGTTTGCCGAGGCGTTGTCGTTGGCGGATGCCGCGGTGGTGTTGGACATTTATGCGCCTGGGAGCAGCCGCGTGACGGTGTTACCTCACAGTTGATCATTGACCGCATGACCAATAAGGTGGTGCATCAATCTGAATTTCTCGCTGGTGCCGCAAACGGTGGCTGAGCTGGCCCACCCCGGACATGGTGATTACGATGGGGGCGGGGGATGTGACGGTGCTTGCCGACGAGATTCTGTTCCAGCTCCGTACGGATGACTAAATGAAAAACTCTTGACTAGCAATAGCACTAGTGGTGGTGACCGGGATTGTTGCTGCCTGCCTGTGGTTTTCCTGTCTTCAAGGTCGGTAACGTGGTGATAAGCCAGCGGGACCAGACCTCGGAGGCGGATATTGCCGCCATTACCGATGGGCTCCAGGGGCAGAACATTCTCCGGGTTGACACCACTGCTGTCTGCATCGGCGCTTTCGGCCCCTGCCGTGGGTGACGGAGGCTCGGTGGCGAAGAAATTCCCCGACACCATTGATGTGTCCTGGTGGAGCACCGGGCGGTACTGTGATGGCTCGAGCGAGATGGCGATCATCTCATCGACGCCAACGGTAAGGTGTTCGTGGTTGCCCACAGGTTGGATTACACGGTGCCGATCACCAATACCAAAGGGGGATAATCAGGAGACATTTCAGGCGGCTGCGAGCACTATGTGCGTCGATAGCTGAGTCGGAGCGCGGAAAGATCACTGAGATCAAGCCGTCACACCATATTCTTTTGACATTATGCTGGTGATAAGACGACTGTGTGGGGTGCGGCAGAGAATAATCGGGGAGAAGGCGCGGAGCGTTTTCGGTGGCGTTGCAGCGGTCGGAGTCGACGATTGATATCACGGGCTGCGTCCACGATTTCGGTGCAGGAGTATTTTTGAAAAATATCACAATCACCGAATCGAAGGATAAAGATACGTATACCCAAGCATAGTTTTTCTTGGGATGTGTATGAAAAATCCGTGAATACCCATGTGGATTATCAGGGTTATCCAGTGATTTTTCTATCGATTTTCCGCCACTGCATATTGTTGCTTACTCTGCTTCTTCTATAGGCGGAGTTGAGGGATAAATTACCGGTAAAACCGCATGTCAAAAGTCTAACCCTCTAGTTGAAGGTGGAGACACGCCGCCGCAAATGTCCATGATTATTGATCCAACTTTCAGTCAACATGTAGTAGAAACCGCACAGGTTGGCGGGTAGTGGTGGCTGTAATTTTACCCATCACGACGTGGTAAAAGTGTCGGTCAACTCCCTAACGGAAATCTAGACGGAAAGATGAGTCGTACTTTATGAACGCCCAGGATAACTTCCTCGCCGTACTTAAAGTTGTCGGTGTTGGCGGTGGTGGCGTCAACGCGGTGAACCGCATGATTGAAGAGGGCGAAAGGCGTCGAGGTTCATTGCCGTGAACACCGATTCGCAAGCCCTCATCGTTCTCCGACGCTGACGTCAAACTCGATATTGGTCCGGGGAGGCCACTCGTGGTCCTGGTGCCGGTGCCAACCCCGAGGTGGGTCGGCAATCTGCGGAAGACCACAAAAAGCGAAATCGAAGAAACCCTCAAGGGCGCGACATGGTGTTCGTCACCGCTGGTGAGGGTGGTGGTACCGGTACCGGTGCCGCCCCCGTGGTGGCTTCCATCGCCAAGAAGATGGGTGCGCTCACCGTGGGCGTCGTCACGCGGCCGTTGGTAATCTTTGAGGGGAAGAAGCGCACCAGGCAGGCGTTGCAGGGCATCGAAGCCTTTGCGGGAGGGTGTGCGTGCACGCTCATCGTCATCCCCAATGACCGGCTGTTGCAGCTTGACTCGTCCAACCTCACCATGATGGAGGCCTTCCGGGCCGCCGACCAGGTGCCTGTACAATGGTGTGCGGGGCATTACAGACCTGATTACTATACCGGGTCTCATCAACGTGGACTTCGCCGACGTGCGTTCCGTCATGGCGGATGCCGGTTCTGCGCTCATGGGCGTGAGGCTCGGCCCGGGGCGACAACTCGGGTGATGAATGCGCTGAACAGGCCATCAATCTCGCCGCTGTTGGAATCCACCATGGAGGGCGCTCAGGGGTGCTGCATGTCCATTGCTGGCGGCTCGGATCTGGGCCTGCAAGAAGTCCATGGGGCCGCCGTGATGGTGCAAGAGAAGGCAGATGCGGATGTTAACCTGATTTTCGGCACCATTTTTGACGATAATCTCGGCGATGAGGTACGGGTTACCGTGGATTGCCACCGGTCTCGAGGGCCTGAACGAAAACCCGAATACCACCATCAATCGTGAGTCGGCGGAGCCATCTGCGAAAGCCACAGTGACGTCCACTGCTGAACCTGTGACCCCTCGCCCCGGCAACTACTGCAAACCGCCACCCCAGCGCCGGAGCCCACTTCCTTGTTTGGGCAAAAAGGACCGGAATGCGGAGTATTCGGTCGTGAGCGCGAGGTCGCCAGTGACTAACCGCAGCAGCGATGAGGATTATGATTCTCGGCGCCGGCGCAGCAATGACTATCAGCCAATTACCGTGATGATCGGAGCAGCAATAATGGGTTGTTTACCAACCGGGTGCGCATCGAAATCCGCAGCAGGAGAGTGGGATGGACGACATTGATGATCTCGATCTTCCCTGATTTCTTGCGATAATTCTGAATGAAAGTAGCCCCACGACCATGTTGGTTCACACGCATTTCACCACCCGGCTCGGCGGTGCGTCGCAGCCACCATATGACAGTTTAAATCTGGGGGCGCATGTGGGCGATGACCCGGATGCGGTGCGGAGAACCGGGCCCTGGGTGGCTGCACAACTGAATCTGGATCCTGCACGGTTCATCTGGATGGACCAGGTGCATTCCGCTACCGTTCGCCGTGATGCGCGCAGATCGGGGCGCCGATTCTGGCCACCGACGCCGTGGTGACCATGATCCAACTGTGGTGCTTACCGTCATGGTTGCCGATTGCGTTCCCGTCCTGCTTTACGACGCTGACGCGGGCGTCATTGCCGCCGCCCGTGCAGGTCGAACAGGCGCTCGAAATGGGGTGGTGTCCAATACCGTGGCCACCATGGTGGAATTAAAGGCAAAACCAGGCAATATAACGGCGCATTTGGGGCCGGCCGCCAGTGGACGACGCTATGAATTGCCTCGGGAAATGGCGGAGGATGTTGAGGCAATTACCGGGGTCGTTGACTCGAACCGATCACGGGACGTGGGGAGTGATGTGCGGGCCGGGTTGGCCCGGCAACTCACCACACTTGGGGTGGAAATATCATTATGGACCCACGATGCACCATTGAAGATTCGAATTTATTTTCGTATCGGCGCGATGGGAAAACCGGTCGGCAAGCCGGGATTATCTGGGGAATAGAAAAATCTGCTAGCAAATTACAAAACTTTCGACATTCACCGCGTGTCATGCAACTCAATAATCACGATTTGGCCACTACGTTATAACTAATAGTCGGCTTTTACACGCAGCCACTATAAATTACAAAATCACATCAGTCACAGCTAGGCAGCATCGATCGGCGAAGGAGCCACCTTAGTGTCTATACTGACCAAAACCAGAACTTTTTCGGCCTGGGCCCCTATGAACTAGATGGGGTGCGTGAAGACGCCTATTACAACGACGAGCCACCGGCACCCCGTTATAACGGCAACCTTGCCCATGCCCTCGAGCGGACTATGAATACCCGAGGGAATCGGTAGAACTTCCGTTCGAAACCTCATTGTCCTCGGTCGAAGCTTCAGCCATAACGAGGCCGCAAAAATTGATTTCCGCATTCCGGGACGGTGAGGCGGTCATCTTCGATCTTTCCGACATGCCTAACGATATAGCCAAGCGGGTTTTAGACTTCTCAGGCGGCCTTGCCTTTGCCCTCGCACGCTAAGATCAAACGGCTGCGTTGATGACCACCGGGTTTTCGGACTTATACCGGAGATGCCACCGTCAACTCGCGATCTCCGGCGAGCGGCAAGAATATACTAGCCCGTCCTGAAAACCGAACACAGTATCGGATATCGGCGCGGTGTCGGAAATCCCCCACGAGTGTCTATGACAGCTCGGGAACCAAATATCAGGTGTCATGAGTTAACGTAAAATAGACAAAGGGCTTTTTGTCATAGATTACTACGCTTTACTACCCATGGAAAGGCGACCGCAGCACGTGGCTCTCGTGAAAACCATCTGCTCTTGGCGATCAACCTATTCATCCTGGCACTATAGGGACGCATCTCATAGAGATGATTGTCTCGCTCTAGAAATTTCGCGCCCTGCAGCTGGTTTACCCGCTGCGCAGAGCTGCTTTTCGTCGTTACTGATCCGGCAGTAAAGCATCATGACGAATCATTCCCCGCTTCGGATGAATAATGTTTCCCTCGATTTGTCGGTTTTGAGTGCTCTATATCGGGTCTGCAATTTTTATACGTCCTCGTTGCTAACTATCTTCCTGGCTGATGCGTGACCCCAATGCTGCCGGGTAGCAAAACTGACCACAGCCTAGGCTGCAAACCTGCTAAATACCGTCATGTGGGTGTGGTTTGCAGACGCTGGCGTAGGGGTAGAAAAACTACTCATTGTCATCATGAATGTGAGTTAATAGCAGAAATTAGCTGCAGTTTTGTTAAGAGTTGCCCCTCTAATTACCTAAAAATACCTAGGGTATATTCCGGGGGTGGCCTATTATCACGGCTGGGGGCCTAAGAACCCTCAGATTTGCAGTAACTCGTCACATTTGGTGAGAAATTGGAAAAATTTCCCTAGACCACGTTTGGCCCTAAAAACCCCGCTGACGGGTGTATTTTTGATGCATAGCGCTAAAATAACGGTTACGTAACGGTTAGATTTCATCTTTGTACTTAACATTTTAGACTTGAATGTGCGTTATGGTTAACAGGAACGTTATAAAAAGCTATATCAATGATGTGGACGATCATCGTTGGTATTTTATGAATCTCGAAGGGAATAGTTCCATGCCGCTGACTCCAGCCGATGTGCATAACGTCGCATTCAGCAAGCCGCCAATTGGCAGCGCGGCTATAACGAGGACGAGGTTGATCAGTTCTTAGACTTGGTTGAAGATACTCTTGCCGAGATTCAAGAGGAGAACGACGATCTACGCCAACAAACGGACGAATTGAAGGCGGAACTGGGAACAAGCTTTCCGTGCCGGTGGAGGCGGTGGTGGTGGAGCTGACGAAGCGGCCATCGTGCCCGGGTGAAGCCCAGCTCAAGCAGAAATTCAACCCGAACTTGCGGCAGCCAAGGCAGAAGCTGAACGAGCCAAGAAGAAGCACGCGCAGCAAAGGCCGAAGCTGAGGCTGCTAAGAAGCGCTGCCGAAGGCGCCATGTCTTCCTCTGGGAGACTGTGCAACCAGAAACCCACATGCAAGCCTGCAAAGGTGCTGGGATTGGCGCAGGAAATGGCGGACCGCATGACCACCGAGGCGCAAGCCGAAGCGCGGTCCATGCTGGAAGATGCCCGCACCGCTGCCGAAAAGCAGATCTCCTCGGCTGCAGCGACCGCCCTGCGCTACTCTTGACGACGCACGCATGCGCGCCGAGAAGCAAGTGAACGAAGCCACCGCTACCGCGGAACGCCTCGTCAATGAGGCACGTATCCAAGCCGAAAAACACCATTTCCCGGGGCGAGATGTCGTGCCGAAGCCCAGATCCAAAGGCGGCGCGAAGACAAGGCCAATGGCCTCCAGGCCGACGCCGAACGCCGCCACACCGAAATCATGCGCCACGGTCACGCAGCAAAAGAATGCCCTGGAAAACCCGGATTGCCGAGCTGCGTACTCGAACGCGAATACCGCACCCGGTTGCGCACCACGCTGCAAACCCAATTGGAGGAGTGGATGCTCGGGGTTCGGGCCCAACCCGGCCCCCCAAAAGCAACAACAAATAGCCCAGTGTTGCTGTGAACTGACAAGTTTGAAGCCCTCAATGTAGACCACGCATTGAGGGCTTTTTCCCTGAGGAGGTAGATGTTCATAGCGGTACTGGTATTGGGCGCTGAGCCAGCTTAGGATTTCTCACTGCTGCCATCGTCTGGTGCAGCCAAATCTGGCAGTGGCCGGCAATTGGCTGCGCGCTCATTGGCCTGGTGCTGCTCATCATTGACCACATTCGCTACCGTGGTGTTAGCCATGAGGGGGAAGATGAGCCGAGTCTCCCCACACGTCCGAACCAGCAGCAGGTCCCATTCGCATCGTCGCTAAGACCCGAAAAGTGAGTTGGCGCAGCGTGGGCCACAATTCCGCCGCGCACCGCATCCGTGTGAAAATACCACCATAGCCTCCCACGAACCGTGGCCCCCACCGTGCCCGTAACTCATCATCCATTCCATAATAGTATTGGGCTGTTGTTGTTTCTCCGCTAACTTTGGATCTTGGGGCCGACCATCGCTGCGGGTTCCAGCTCCAACCTCACCAATGCCCAGTCGCGCGTGGGGAAAGATCATCCCTAAGGGCCGTGAGCGTGTGCGCTATAGTTAGCCGCGGTGGTGGGTGCTGCGGCGGATCACACGCCGTCTCATAAATAGACAAAAACACATGGTCTCGGTTGCCCTGGTGACGGTGCGGGCGAACCACATCGTGTCCTCCCACGCGTGTTCGTAGCAGTCCGGCGACGACCAATAGTTGAGGGTGAGCGCGGTCGGCCGACCCGCCTGGGCTACGATGTCGTGCGCCGCGGCAAATCTTGGCGTTGATCTCCGCGGGGCCGGACCCCGCCCACTGCCCATTGGGGCCTGTTGCCAATCTCCACATCCACCCATTCTCCCAGTTCACGCAGTGCTACCTTGGTGCGATCGGCCACTCGGGTGGCCGACAACCCGTAAGCTCGTTCGGAGTCCACCACCTGCACGGCGACCTGCGCCCGGTCGTGAATTCAGCCACCGCATCCTGGTAGTCCTCGGGCTGCATCGCCGTGTCCATGACCACCCGCACCGTGAGCGGGGCGGGCTTGCCGCCACGAGATCCAGGCTTTGGTCCAGGTCATCCGAGGATTCGAGGGTAATGCCCCGCAGCGGGGTCGGTGAGCTGCCGCGATGGTTGTGGCGCCGGCGGTGGCTCCGGGCTGGTGCACGATACGAGAAAATAAGGCGACCATGAGAAAAACGGCCAGGTGGCCGTGAAAGCGCCGTAAAGCGCGCATGGACTTCATCATATGTGGTAAGCTGTCCTGGTTTAAACGGCTATGATCCGGCAATCACCGGGAGCCATCTGGAAGACCGGCAGCGACTGCCCTCAGTAGAACCAGACGGGTAAGACCGACATCTCCTTCCAAAACGAAGCGGGGCCCATGCGGCCCAACCGAGGTGGTACCGCGTGCAAGCGTCCCTGGATCCCCATCATGACTCTTTGAAGGAGACCATACCGTGACCAAAAGTCGGCAATGTATACCCTCGCGTGGACATGACCGGGGCTCCTCAGCGCTTTTTCCGACATGGAACAACAGGTCCTGCGCTACTGGGACATTGACCAAACCTTCCAAGCCTCCTGCGACAACCGGGAAACCAGCCCCGAATATGTGTGTTCTATGATGGGCCGCCGTTTGCCAACAGGCTACGCACTATGGGCACTTGCTGACCGGCTACGTGAAAGACATCATCCCTGGGTACAAAACCATGCGCGGCTAGCAAGGTGGCGCGCGTATTCTGGGTGGGACTGCCACGGCCTGCCCGCCGAACTAGAGGCCGAAAACAGCTGGGCATCAAAGACGAGGGCCAAATCGAGGCCATGGGCCTGGAAAAATTCAACGAGTACTGCGCCCAAAAGCGTGCTGCAATACACGGAGGAATGGAAAGCCTACGTCACCCGGCAAGCCCGGTGGGTTGATTTCGATAACGGCTACAAAACCATGGACCTGGATTTCGCGGAATCCGTCATGTGGGCGTTTCAAACCTCTACGATAACGGCCTGATCTACCAGGGATTCCGGGTGCTGCCCTATTCCTGGGCCGAACACACCTCCAACCAGGAAACCCGCCTGGACGACTCCTACAAAATGCGGCAAGACCCGCAGTCACCAGTCACCATGCCGCTGGTAGACACCCCAGGCCATCCGCTCGGGGCCGCGCTCGCCAGCGTCAACGCCCCTCATCTGGACGACCGCGCCATTGGACCCTGCCTCCAACCTGGCCATCGCCGTCAGCCGGGACATGTCACCCGTGCCGTGGTGCGGGCCGCCGATGAGAACGCTACCTGTTGGCCGACAATCTGGTTGCGGATACGCCAAAAGAACTCGGCGACTACGAAATCGACACACATACGTCGGCCAGGAGCTGGCGGGGCCTGGGATACCAACCCCCTACGATTTCTTCCTGGATGAGCTGAATGCGTTCGCATCCTCGTCGCCGACTATGTGACCACCGAAGACGGCACCGGCGTGGTGCACCAGGCCCCCGCCTTTTGGTGAAGACGACATGCTCACCTGCCAGCAGGCCGGCATTGGCGTGGTCATCGGTGGACATGGATGGTAAATTCACCTCCCTCGTGCCCCTACGCGGGCATGCTGGTGTTCGACGCCAACAAAGACATCATCCGGGACCTCAAGGCGGCTAGCCGCATCCTCCGCCACCAAACCATCGAACACTCCCTACCGCACTCGTGGCGGTCGGGCAGCCCCTCATCTACATGGCGCTGCCCTCCTGGTTCGTGGCGGTCACGAAAGTCCGGGACCGCATGGTCGAACTCAGCCCGACCTGACTCGAATGGATGCCCGACACATCCGGGATGGCTCAATTGCAATAGTGGCCGAAAAGGCGCCCTGCGACTGAAGATTCCCGCAACCGCTACTGGGGCTCGCCATCCCGTGTGGTGTCCGACTCCGAGGAATACCCGCGGATCGACGTGTACAGCTCCCTGGACGAGCTCGAAGCGATTTCGGGGTGCGCCCCGCCTCCCTGCACCGGCCACATGACGAATCTCACAGCCCAACCCGACGATCCCACTGAAAATCCACCATGCGGCGGGTGCCGAAGTCTCGACTGCTGGTTCGGAATCCCGGCTCCATGCCGTTCGCCCAAAAAGCACTACCCCGTTCGAAAACAAAGAATGGTTTGACGACCACTCCCCCGGCGGATTTCATCGTGAATACTCCGGCCAATCCTGGCTGGTTCTACACCCTGCGTGCTCGCCACCGCCCTGTTCTGACCGCCCGGCATTCAAAAGGTTGTGGCCCACGGCATCGTGCTTGGCGACGATGAGGCCCAAAATGAGCAAGTCAAGGGAAACTACCCCAACGTCAACGGTGTTCGACCGGGACGGATCCGATGCCATGCGTTGGTTCCTTATGTCTAGCCCATCCTGCGCGGCGGCAACCCTCATCGTCACCGAGCGGGGCATCCGGGGCGGCGGGCAGCCTGCTGCCCATAATGGAACGCCTACAGCTTCCTCAAGCTGTACTCCGCCACCGGCCCGCATCGCCACCGACTCCACCGGACATCCTCTGACCGGTACATCCTGGCCAAACTGCACAACCTGGTGGCGGGCGTCACCGACGCCCCTCGATGACACTGACATCGCCTGCGCCCACGACGAAGTGCAGTATGGTTCTGCGACGTGCTCACTAACTGGTATGTGCGCCACTCCCGCCAACGCTTCTGGAAGGTGACGATGCCCACCCGGGCCTTCTATACCCTCTACACGGTGCTAGAGCCTCACCCGTAGCCGCGCCTGCTGCCATGCTGTCCGGAGTCATCTGGCGGGGCCTCACCGGCGAACGCCCTCCGTGCACCTGGCGGACTTCCCGGCGGCCGACGACTTCCCGGCCGACAACGACCTGGTGACCGCCATGGACTCCATGCGCGTGTGCTCGGCCACAATTCGGATTCAGCCCATAAGCCGCGTAACCGGCTCCCGCTGTCAAACTCACCGTCGCCATGGCCGACTCCCAACAATTGGCCACACAGCGACATCATCCGTGCAGCGAAGTCAATGTGAAAGAACTCAGCCTCACCGACGACGGACAGCATCGGCACCTGAAGTCGTCGTCAACGCCAGATCGCCGGCCCCGACTGGGCAAAAGACGTGCGTGAAAGCCATCAAGGCGGTGAGGCCGGCAACTATAGAGCGCACCGACCACGGCACCGTGCCCGCCGACGGGGTAGAACTCCAGCCTGAAGAATTCGGAACGCCCTCGTTGCGCTCGACCCGACCGCCACCGCCCAAATCGACGGCGTGGACGACCTGGTGCTGCTCGACACCCACGTCACCGAGGAGCCAGAGTCCGAGGGATGGGCCGCCGACGTGATCCGCGGGCTGCAGACCGCAAACTCATGGAACTGGGTATCCGGCCCGCATCACCGTCACCCTGGGCGTGCCGGCCGACAAGAACAGTGGGCGCTCCGCCACGCTGACACCATCGCCGGTGAGTCCTGGCCACAGTCTCGACATCATCGTGGGCTCGGACGGTTTGAGGATCATTCTGACGTGACCGCAGCCGCTCACCAAAAACTAGAGTGGATAACTTGAAAACCCACTTTTCTACTTGAATGTGCTACAGGCCAATACTGATAACCGCCAGTTGCGGCCATTGGGCATTCAGGCGTCGACAAGCCTGAGCGGCGATGCACCCGCTCCATAATCATGCTGGCGCGCCGCCACCCCGCGCTCGGTCAAATGCCACGCCATGATCCGATCCCGCCTGGTCATCATGATACTTCACCCACCGCTGCTCAGTGGCTGGCACGAACCATGCCCCTCGAAAGCCTGCGGCGATATCCACAAACTCGTTGTGCAACTCCGCACCCCAACTCACTCGACTCGTTTACGTCCCTGCAGGTAATCAACCATCACCCGATCCGGCACCTAGCGAACCGGAACGCCTATCCGCTCTTTTCGGCATATTAATCGCACACAACTGCTGATCCGAATCTACCACATGCGGGTACCCACCAATAGCACCCGCGCATTCGGTGCTAACTCATGAATCCGGCGCACCGACGGCCCAATCCGCCGCCCATACTCTGCCGGCGTAATCCGCCGCCACGATTGCAACACCCCATAGTCCCGAATGGTGCCATCCCAGGCTTCGTTCGCACCTGCAATGATCGTCACAATCTTCGTGCGCGCGCTGCGCGCTCCTGCGTACCGCACCTGATGAATCAAATTCGACGTCTGTTCTGGGCCGGCATCCTTCTCAATCACCGAACCTGCGCAGGTAGCAATGAACGTCGACGAAAAATTCGGCTTCAACTGCACCGGATACGATTCTTGCTCCCACCGGCACAGTCGAATTATCCTCCCGCGGCTCTACTCTGGTCCCTAATAGGTGGATTCGCCTGACGATCTCCGAACGCCACATACTCCGACCCGCCATTTGGCACTGGATCGATCAGCGCTCCTGGATTGCTTACGGTCCTCCGCAGTTTTGCTCTGCGCCACCGCCGGTGGGCACCATAATGGTCACTGCTGGGCGGTAAACAATACGACTATTTTTGCCCTAAACTGCGGCTTTTCTTCAAGATTTTCCTCATGCGGTGTAATATCTCACGACGTCAGTTGGGCTATGGGATATGTATCAACGTTGGGTTCTGACATCGACATGGATGCGTTCTTCGCGTCGGTGGAGCAACTCACCCGCCCCACGCTCCGCGGCCGCCCCGTGCTCGTCGGCGGCTTCCGGTCGTGGGTGTGGTCGCCGGCGCATCCTGAGGCCCGCCGCACGCGTTCATTCCGCCATGCCCATGCACCAAGCCCGGGCGCTCTGTGGGGTTTTGCGGCCATACCGTCCAGCGCCCGCATTGGTCTGCGGGTAGCTTACGAGCGTCTTCTGACCTGGTGGGCCCGCCACGCTTGGCATTATCGACACAAATCAGCGTCCGAGCGAAGCCTCCTCGAACCCCACAGGTTTCGCGGGGCCACGCCTGACGACGCGCAACCTGGGCTGATAACGCTTGAACACAAATTCGCTCAGGAGACCGGCTTGCCGTCCTGCATTGGCGCATGGGCGGCAAGCAAAGCGCTCAGTGCGCCCTCGACATGGCCAAAACCCAACGGGCTCTATATCATCCCCCACCAGAAACAACATTCTCGGGCCCCTGCCAGATACGTAAACTTTGAGAGTCGGGCCCGGTCTCGGAAATCAAACTCAGCGCATGGGCGTCGAAACCATCGCCGACCTTGCTGACCTGCGAAGCGAAGTCGAAGCCAGCCTCGACCGTGGGCCTTGACGCTCTGGCACCACGCCCGCGGCATCGATACCGCCTTCCGTCGAACCCGCGCCGAGGCGAAATCCGTCGCGCCGAATACACCTACACGACCTCCACCACCCGACCCGGAAGTAGACGCCTGCCATCGACCGGGCGTTCGAAGCTGCCTCCGCCGGCTCCGCACCGATGCTGCAGCGCCGCACCGTGCAGCGTCAAACTCAAACTCGCTGACTTTCCACACCCTCACCCGTGCCCAATCCTTCCCCTATGCCATAGATGATCCCTTGTCCTCCCGAAACGCCACAACCTCCTCGTCACTACCCCCACGGGTTGGACCTATCCGACTCGTCGAGCGTCTCTTCAGCAACCTCATCTACCCTCAGCCGAAATGCTCTTCCCCGACTACCTCTGCACCACGCCACCGACTCCACCAGCAGCGTTGACTGGGAGACCGGGGTGCAAGAAGACATACTCCGTGATGAAGACACCCACAAACCCCGCCGCCAACCCCATCACCACCGACGGCTGGTATCCTACACCAGACGTCCACCCACTCGACCACGGCCACGGCTGGATCCAGGGAATCACAGCGGCAAACTCACCGTCGGTTCCAGAACCGCACCACGCCTCGCAGCCACCGCACACGCTGCCACCACTCAACCCCGACCTCCAACCGGGCCGACCCCCTCACCAGCCTCGACTGGGACGACTGGTTGGCAGACACTCAATGACAAACCAAACAACACCATGAGAAACAGCATTCCACCACTTGCCTGCCAGCCGCCACCATGCTGACCGCCCTCGTAGCCTCTGCGCTGCTCACAGCATGCGGCGGCGAAAACCACAGCCCCCACCGAACTCGGCTATCTTCGCCCCCGCACTGGCACACCATCACCGACATGAAGATACCATCCGCACCGTAACCGGGCTGGCTGCACCACCCACACCGACACCGAAAGGCATTGGCAGCTGCGCGCGAGGCTGACACCAGCAAACCTACCTCTTCACCATCGACCCGGCTGACCTGGACCCCGCAACCACCCAAACCCCGGGCCAGCACCATCACCATGACCGCCCGCGCCCAAGCCGAAGCGCATATGTTGCGCCACGGTCCTCCATCGGCCCGGTGCAAATCGCCTGCTACGGCGCCCACGCCCTGAGCAATGTGCAGTGTTCTCCTGCGGGCCTTCGACATGAAAACCAGGCGTAGTACAACCTGGAGCAGGCCGACAACGCAGACGATTTTCCGCACCGACGTCACCGTAAGAATCCGCGACTAACCGCCAGAATCTTCGCAGCTAGAATAGGGTGAATGGGCTTACCCACTCCGCAATCGCGGCCGCCAACAACACGGGCTGGCCGGCCTGCAAATACGTCGACCCCACCCGCACCTTCTGCCGCCAACTGGCGCCCCTACGCCTTTATTTGCATACTCACCCTGGTGGTACCCGAGTCGTGATCACCACCGGAATCCCCCTTGATCCAGCGCAGCCCCCAGGGTGCTGACCCATCTCCACGCCCACATTTCCCCGAACCCATGGCTCCACCACCAGGGCTCCCTGAACCCCGGCAGCTATCGCCGCCTCCGCCAATGTGCCCGGCGCGCCGGGTGAGGCGGAATGATGGCGACCTGGGTGTCTTGAGCGGCACCAGGGGATGGGGTCGGCCGCGTGGGTTCCTCGGGCGCGTTGGTGGCGAAGGCAGCTCGTCGCTGGTGTGCCATTTGCACACGCCGCGGGCGGGGAGTACCGCGGTGCCCGAAGACGATGAGCACCCCCAATGTCGCGGGCGGACGCGCCGAGGCAATCATGACGGCTTCGAATAGATTAGCGAACCCATCCGATTCAGGGATGGTCGTGGGGTTTTGGGGAGCCGGTGAGCATGATGGGGCGGGGTCGGTGTGGAACGTGTCGAGTGCGACGGCGGTTTCTTCCATGGAGTCGGTGCGTGTGACGACAACCCCGCGTTGGGGGTCGGTCAGGCGTCGTGGCGGGCGGCAATGATGAGTGTCCAGGTCGGCGAAGGTGAGGAGGAGGAGTCCAGGCGGGTGAGCTCCCGCACCTCTATGGTGAGGGTTCCCGGCAAATCGGTCGGCCACGGGTTGGACAAAGGGTGGTGCCGGCCACGGTGGGACCAGCGCCCCGGTGGTGGCTCGGTGGTGCAGAGTTGTGCCACCGGTGGTGATGACGATTACCTTGGGCTGAGCTTCATTGGGGTGGTTTTGGTCAGTCGCGGCTTAAACTGTGCCATACTTTTGGGTTTTCTGGGAGTTCTTGACTGGGGTTATGGTGGGGATGGTTTTCCCGAAACCGCGATTGGCGGGTTACCATTTTAGGTGTATTTGAGACGATGCACTTTTCGAAGGAGTTTTCTGTGAAGTCTCTCGGCTGTCTCGCGGTTTCGGTTATGGCTGTGGCGATGAGTTGCGCTCCTTACCGCATGCTCCGGCGGTGATGATGCATCTACCGGTAAAGTCGGCTTCCCGCCACGAGTCAGCGGGGTCTCAGGCGGCAAAAAGTGCCAATGCCAACCCTGGAGGACTTAATGAGTCTTTAAATCTTGCCCGATCCCAATGCGCCGATCGAGCAGCGAACCCGAACGAGTGCAGAATGGGAGTCAGCCTCGGATCTGTTTCCGGTGATGACGAAGTTGCGGGACGAGTCGCACGCACAATTCCAGGTTAGTAGAATCGATTTTGCCTGGGCTACTGGCCCCTAATTCGGTTTTAGCTGGGTGAATTTGGTGTTGCCGGATAGGGAGCCGCAGGCGGCCGACAATGTGGAGTTGTGTATGAGGAATGGAAGTGGAAACTGGCCCAGTCGTGGGCGTGTACGTTGATCGAGTACACGGTGCCGGATCAGGCCGCCGATGTGTTCAGAAGGATAAGGGTCGTTCGCGCCACCGGCTGGCACCGCGAGCTCCGGCTCGCGCTCCGGCTGGGAACTAATAATGCGCCAGCCCAGCGCCTGCCGCTCCGGCAGCGCCTGTCGCCCATGCGCGGCACCGCCCGCGGAGAACACCGTCCCGCAACGGCGCCGGCGAATACGCCGAGAATCCGTCCCCAGACAGGCGGTGGATGAGAATAAGCAATGAGGGGCTCGCTGATGCCGCAGGGAGGTCCCAAACTCGCTAGGTAGATGGCTTTCGGGTGGCGAATCGTAAATGGGTACACTTGTGCCCATGAAACGTTTTTGCCACTGGTTTGTTTTGTGCACTTGCGATACCACTCTGTGGTGAGGGTTTCGGCGTGTAGTACGCAATCGTCCACGGAGGGTGCCGCCTCAACTCGCCGCCACAACAACCATGGCGCAGGAAAAGTCCCCGAATTTGTGGAAAAATGCCAGGTGAAGCCGTCCGTCGCGGTCAGAGGAAAGAGAAGGCGGGGCAGGGGTGAGAGCGGCGCGAGCGAGCAGCCGAAAAGCCTCCGGGAGTAAGACTGCCGCAAAGTCGTCCCAGGCCGATTCGCCTCGAAGGATTCTGAGGAGACCGCCATGGTGCCGGAACAATTCCTCACCAAGGATGTGACGCTCACGCTGAAAACCACCGCCGACATCCCTCCATGAAGCTCACGGCGTCGAGAATCCCCCTGCGCGCCTCCACCATCGCATCCTGGCCAAGCAGGGATTCTGCGATAAAACCGTGTGCCACCGGATCACCCACGGAGGAAATTTACGTGCTGCAATCGGCGACCCGGATGGGACGGGGAGGGCGGCCCAGGGTCTGTGTTCAAAGACGAATACCCGGTGGGCACGGACGAGTCGAACCTGTACAAGCCCGGGGGTGGTGGCGATGGCGAATGCCGGGCAGAACACGAACGGCTCCCAGTTTTTCGTCACTTATGCGGATTCGCCGCTGCCGGCCTACTACACCATTTTCGGCAGCGTTTCCGAGGCGGGGATGAAGACGGTGCAGGCGATCGCCAAGAAGGGTACGAAGGGGGGCGTGCCCGAGCGGCCAGCCGGCGACGGAGGTGCGCATCAATAAGGCCGTCGTGTCCGGAATAACGGAAGCTATTGGGCGTCGAACGCCACCTCAGTGGAGGTGTCTCTGGATGACCCGGTGTTCGCGTATCCTCCGTGCCGTAGACGATACGGGTGGTGAGGCGCCACCGACCCGTGGGGAGCGGCCGGGTCAGGTCCATGGTGAGGGAGCCCTCGCTGACGGTTTTGCTGCTGAGCACCGCAAGTTTCGCCCCGTCGTCCATGTCCAGGGAGCCTAGCGTGGGCCGTTGTTCGACGGATGTTTTCAGATCAACCTTGTCGCCCGCCATGCCGGTCACCGTATAGGTGAGTGGTTTGCAGCAGGGGGTTTGGCCGGTGATGCGAGACTCCACCGTCCAGGATCCGCCACGCCCCACCGGCTCCGGTGGGGAACACGACCAGCAGCCCCACCATGGCGGTGAGGATTGTTCGGTGAGGGCCCGGGTTTGGTCGCTCGCCGCCGTGGGGGCGGTGAAGTTCACGGAGGATATGGTGCCGGCATCGTTGCCGAACCAGCCGAGAGAGTGAAAACCATGGGCGGACGCCAGGTCGTCTTTGGCCCCACTGACCGTTGTGCTGGGTGGTCAATTCGGCGGTGACACTGCGGGAGGAGGTTTCGCTGTTTTCGGCCTTGCGCGTGCGGGTGACGAGGCGGGAGGTGAACGTGGTGGGGATTGGGCGTCGAGTCCGGGTGTCACGTTGGTGTGGCGGCGGTGCCGACCGTGGGGAGGTGAAGGCGTCGGTGATGGTGACGCTTCACCTGTGTGGTCGCCGGTGTCAATATCGCGGTAGCGCAGCGTGGTGTGGTGCGCTACCGGCGTCGACAAGCGTGACGCGGGGGCTTCGATCTGCACCCTGACCGGCTTGTCGACGGGCACAGCAGGGTCATTCGATGTCGAGCCGCAGGCGGCGAGAAGCAGCGACAGGCAGGCTACGGTGGCGAGCAAGAGACGGGTGGTGGGGAGGCAATCACGGAGCACATTGTACTGGTGGGTATGGCCGGTGGCGCATCGAGGCGGTTGCTTTGAAAAAGATAGACCATGATGATTGCAACGGATGGGGAACCAGATTTGTCGCTTTTTATGGTGACCATCATCGTCATTGTTGGCGTTATTGACCAGTAACAGAAGACGCTCATGGTGAAACTATGCTCGATAATAAGATTATTTGCATTATCGGCGACTGGTTTCGCTTCCGTCTCCTCTACAACCGGGTGCCGCCTTCAGCATGGGGCAGGATCAACCTGGCTGCTCACCTGCTTCCAGCTGGCGTTTCTCATCGGCGTGCTGTGGTACTCGCCGAAAGTGCGGGACCGGTGGATCGCCCTGGGGCTGGCGCTGATCGGCGGCGGGGCCCTGGGGAACCTGGGCGATCGACTCGTTCTCGCGCCCCCAATTCTTCCTAGTGCGGTGGATTTCATTTCCGTGGGGGACTTCGCGGTGTTCAACACTCGCCGATTCCGCCATCACCTGCGGGGTTGTGCGGTGTTCCTCATCGCCACGCTGCTGGAAGGCCGGGGACAAGGCCAGAAAACACCCCTGACAAAGCCCTCGACGCGCCGCCGATAGCAGCCAGTGCAAGCAGGCCGCACCGGTGGAGGCAGCAGCGATGAGTCGGGAAACTCGGTCGCTGCTCGGTCCCGGAAGGGCTCGCCGACATGCGCGCTGACGTGGCATTATCGAAACTGTCTAGGGCTATCACGCACCGTCTCCGCCGACCTGGCCACCAAGGGTGACGTGCTCATTGATGGCAAACCGCCACCAAAATCCGACAAAATCACCGACGGGGCCTGGCTGGAGGTGCTGCGCCTGAACCGCAGAAACCCCGGTGCCCACGGGAAGAACTGGTGGACGGGCTGAAATCCTGTACGCCGACGAGGACCTCATGCGGTGGACAAACCCGTCGAGGCTGCGGCGCACCCCACCGTGGGCTGGGATGGCCCCACCGTGGCTGGGGCGGCTGGCCGCGGCCGGCTACCGCATCTCCACATCCGGCCCCCAGAACGCAACGGTATCGTGCAGCGCGCTCGACGTGGGCACGTCGGGCGTGATGGTAGGGCAGCCTCCGAACGCGGCTATTCCGTGCTCAAGCGGGCGTTTGGCGAACGCACCGTGTCGAAAACCTACCATGCGCTGGTGCAGCACATGGATCCGCTGGCCGGCACAATCGAGGCGGGACATCGGCCGGCACCCGTCCTCCGGCTGGAAATTTGCCGTGACCAGCGAGGGCAAGCAGTGCGGTGACGCATTACGAAACCCTGGAGGCGTTTTCGTTGCCGCATCCCTGTTAGAGGTGCATTTAGAAACCGGTCGCACGCATCAGATTCGGGTGCACATGTCGGCGCTGCACCACCCGTGCTGCGGGGACCCCATGCATGGCGCGGACCCGCAACTGTCGGCCCGGCTGGGCCTCAACCGGCAATGGCTGCATGCGGTGAAGCTGAGTTTTTACCACCCGGCGGACGGCCGGTGGCTAGAGATCGAATCACCATACCCGCCGGACCTGCGGCATGCCCCTGGAAGTGCTGCGCGCCGAGCAGTAAGAACTGGCAGGAAACTGTCTTACAATTTTGTCTGTGTGGTTTTCGTGACTTGGATGTGATCGACCGGTGGCGGTTTTATCATCGCGGCTAGTGAGCGTGGTGGCGCTGGTGGTGTTGATCACCGCCACCGCCGGGCAGCACTATACGCCACCGCCCAGGCTGGTGGGGGACGAGTTGGGGCGGGATAATGACGAAACCCTGGCGGATTATGTGCAGCGGGTACAGCACGGGTTTTCTGCCGCGGCGCCGGGCGATGAGGTGTGCGTTGGTCACGTTTCGGCAGCCATTGACGGCGCAGGATGCGGGCGCGGTGGTGCAGAATAGTCGCAAGGGTCAATGCGTTCAGAGTGGGTTTCTGCGCCCGGTGGTGGGGATTCCCGAGCGGTGAAGGGGGTAAACTCGCGGTGATAGTTTGGTCCATCACATCACTTGAAGCAGATGAATCCGTTAGATGTGCGCGGGACTGGTGGTGCATGACAGCGTCGAAAAGCTGACGTCCTGGTGAAAAATTCGAAAGTGTTAGCGATTGAGGTGTTGCCGCCGGATGCCACGTGGGGCAAAGTTTTCTATGGTGCGGCCAGTGAACGTGTCGTAAAAATGATGGGGTATGTGCCGATATTTTGCGCCGGCTTTTGGCTATTGTCAGTTGGGTATGAAGAAAAACCTCAGTGATTCCAATCGTCTTACCGTGTGGCCGCAGCTGGTGCTGATGGGATTCTTCGTTTATCGTCTCCAAGTCCCCGCTGAAGATTGTCTCCGGCTGGTGGGCACGCGTTTGGGCGTCTCCGGCGCCGTGGGTTTCCTGCCCGCCAGGTGCCTCCTTGGCGGCGACCAGTGCCCTGACTAACATCTAGCCTGTCGACGCTTTTCGACGCCCATTGGCGCTGCGAAACCGCAGAATATCGAGGAAATAGAGTCACCGCAACCCAAATAATCCCAAACGCAACCCAACGCAGTGGCGCGATGGCTCCTCCCGGGTGACAAACACCGCCCACAGCATCTGCATCGTGGGGTCAAATATTGCAGCATGCCAATGGTGGATAATTGTATCCGCCGTGCCGCATCCCAAACATGCGACAGCGGCACGGCGGTGACCAGCCCTGCCGTCATGAGCAGCAGGCTGTGCCCCACGCTGACGTGGCCAAACGTGCCGGTGCCGCGCGCCTCCAACACCAGCAGGTAGCCGACGCAACCGGGGCTCAAAATCAGGTTTCGCCGATCAGCGACGCCATGGCCGACATGTCCACCCGCTTTTACGCAGGCCATAAAACCCAAAATCGAAAAACGCCAACATGAGGGCCTCGCACCGGCGGCTGACCCGCAACAACTCGTCAACATCACCACGGCAGCGCCGCCACCGTGATGCTGGTCTTCTGCAGGCCGCAGCCGCTCCGACAAAAAAACACCAGCCCCAAGCAGCACATTCACCAGGGATTAATGTAATAGCCCAGGGCGGCATCCGCCACATGATCTGAAATTCACGGCAATCACATACACCAGCCAATTCCTGTGGCAACCAGCACCGACGCCAAACCTAACCACCCCCAGGTGCGCGCCGACGCCCGCCGCAGCCCTGACCATCCGGTCTTAGTGCAGCTCATGGATGATCGACATCACCACCGCGGTCCACACGATACGATGCCCACTAACTCTCATGGGGCGGCGGGTGAGCAGCGGAAAAACGCCGGAAAATACCCCCACAGCACGTAGAGGCGGCAATGGCAAAAGGCATGGGGATATTCTATGCTCACACGCATGGACCAGCCGCGGGCGGGCGATCAGCATGCGCTGTGGGAAATGGTCTTGCCGCCCCAGCCTCGTTATGATATGGCAAGCATGGCCATCTTCGTTCGTACACCCGCATAATCACATGGAAACACTCCACGCTGGACGGCATGGCGAGATCGACATGTTGGCAGAAGAAGCAACCCGGCTAGGCATGACCGCCGTGGGCATGACCGACCACGGCAATATGTTCGGATCCGACCTGCGTTCTACGCCACTGACCAAAGCCGGAATCAAACCCATCATCGGCATCGAAGCCTACCTGGCGCCCGGCTCCCGATTCGACATGAAACGGCAACGCTGGGGTGACGAATCGCAAAAATCCGACGACGTGTCCGCCTCCGGCGCCTACCTGCACCAAACCATGATCGCCGAAACCGCCGAGGCCTCCACAACCTGTTCTACCTCTCCTCCGGCCAGCTACGAAGGCCAACTCGCAAATGGCCCTCGCATGGACGCCGAACTTATCGCCGAACACGCCACCGGCATCATCGGCACCACCGGCTGTCCCTCCGGGGACATCCAAACCCGACTCCGACTCGGTCAATTCGACAAAGCCCTCGAAACCGCCGCCATGTGGCAAGACATTTACGGTCGGGACAATTTTCTTCCCTCGAACTCATGGACCACGGCCTCAACATCGAAAACCGGGTCCGAAACGAACTGCTAGGAAATCGGCCGGAAACTCGACCTGCCACCCCTGGTCACCAACGACTGCCACTACGTGCTGGAATCCCTAGCCCCACGCCCACAGTGATGCTCTGCGTCCAAACCGGCAAAACCCAGAGCGACCCCGACCGGTTCAAATTCGACGGCACCGGCTGACTTCGTTAAAAGCGCCGAACAAATGCGCGAACTCTGGGATGACCTAGTCCTCGACGCCTGCGAGCAACACACTCTGGATCGCCGAGCGCGTCCAAGACTACTCAGCATTTGGGAAGCCCACCTACGACCGCATGCCCATCGCCGACGTGCCCCGACGGCCACACCACACCACCTGGCTCCGCCACCAAGTCCTCGACGGGCTGCGCGACCGCTTCGACGGGGCGGAAGTACAGCCAACTACATCGAACGCGCCGAATACGAAATCGGCGTCATCGACATGAAAGGCTACCTCCTACTTCCTCATCGTGGCCGAACTCACTCAAGCACGCCCGCTCCATCGGCATTCGGGTAGGCTCAGGCCGTGGCTCGGCGGCCGGCTCCCTCGTCGCCTACGCCCTCACCATCACCAACATCGACCCCATCCACCACGGGCTCCTCTTCGAACGGTTCCTCGAACCCGGAACGCCCTCCGCCCCCGACATCGATACATCGACTTCGACGACCGGCGCCGCGGCGAAATGATCTCGCTACGCCTCGGAACGCTGGGGCGAACAAAATCGTCGAGTGATTACCTTCGGCACGGTGAAAACCAAACAAGCAATCAAAGACTCCGCCTGGGCCTCTACGGCCAACCCGGCTACCAAATCGCCGACCGCATCACCAAAGTGCTGCCGCCACCCCATCATGGCCAAAGACATCTCCCTGGGCGGCATCATGGACCCTGAACACGACCGCTACACCGAAGCCGGCGAAGTGCGGCAACTCATCGAAACCGACCCCGACGTGCGGCAAATCTACGACACCGCCTGCGGGCTGGAAGGCGTGGTCCGCCAAGCCGGCGTGCACGCCTGCGCCGTCATCGCGCCTCCCTGTGCCGCTCCTCGACTGCATCCCCATGTGGAAACACGCGCCGACGGGCACTCATCACCGGCTGGCCCTACCCGCCTGCGAAGCCATCGGCCTGCTCAAAATGGACTTCCTGGGACCTGCGCAACCTCACAGTCATCGGCGACGCCCTGGAAAACATCAAAATCAACCGGGACGAAACCATCGACCTGGAAAACCTCGCCATCACTGACCCCAACGTGTACAAACTCCTGGCCCGGGGCGACACCCTCGGCGTGTTCCAGCTGGACCCGGCGGCATGCAGGAACTCCTCAACGCATGCAACCCACCGAGTTCAACGACATCGTGGCCGCCCTCGCCCCTACCGGCCCGGACCCATGGGCGTTAACGCCCACCTGGACCACGCGGACCGGAAAAACGGGCGAAAACCCATCACCGATTCACCCCGAGCTGGAGGAAGCGCTCAAAGACATCCTGGACGAAACCTACGGCCTCATCGTCTACCAAGAGCAGATCATGGAAATCTCCCGGCGCGTCGCCAACTACACGGCGGGCGAAGCCGACGGTTCCCGTGAGCCATGGGGTACGAAAAACCCGAGTGCTGGCGGGCCGAATACGAAAAATTCTCGGCCCGGCATGTTCAGCAACGGGTACAGCAAAGACGCGGGTGGACTCCTGCAGGGGCACGATCGAACCGTTCGCATCCCACGCGTTCAATAAGTCCCACGCGGCCGGCTGCGGGCTGGTGTCGTACTGGACGGCCTACCTGAAGGCCAACTACACCGCCTGAATACGTACGGCGGCCCTGCTCACGTCGGTGTCCAGACAAAGAAGGACAAGTCGGCAATCTGCCTGGCGAACTGCCGGCACCTCGGCATCGCCGTACTCCCCGGACGTGAACGAGTCGGCGTATAACTTCCTGCCGGTGGGCCAAGACATCCGATTTGGGTTGGGTGCGGTGCGGAACGTGGGCGAAGACGTCGTGGCGTCAATTGTGCGCGAGCGAAAAGCGAAGGGGTTGTATAAGGACTTCACCGACTACCTGCGAAAAATCGACCTGACGGCCTGCAATAAGCGGGTGACCGAATCCTGATTAAGGCCGGCGCGTTCGACTCCATGGGTATCCCGCAAGGGGCTCATGATGATTTTCAAGACGCGGTGGATGCGGCTGATCGGGCCAAGAAAGCCGGACAGGGCCAGTTTTGACCTGTTTTCGGCGTTGGGGCGAAAGCGAGGTGCCGAAAACGTGTTCAGCATTTCGGTGCCGGATGATACGTGGGATCGAAACACCAGCTGGCGCTGGGCGGGACATGCTGAGCTGTACGTGCCGGGCCACCCGCTGGACGGGTTCGAAGAGGCCTGGATGCGCAGGTGGACATCCTGTCGGTGGTGGCATCGGAGGAGCTGAAAAACGGTGCGGAGGTGCAGATTGGCGGCATTATTTCGGCGGTGGATCGGCGCGTGTCCAAGAAGGACGGCTCGCCGTGAGCGATCGTCACCATCGAGGACCAGCATGGGTGTAGGTGGAACATGCTGGTGTTCAATAAGGTGTATGCGCTGGTGGGTCCGCAGATTGTGGAGGACAACATTGTCGTGGCCAAGGCGCACGTGCGATCCGGGACGACCGGTTTGGGGTGTTCTGCGACGACTGTAGAAAGGTGCCGGAGTTGGGGCCGGGCGGTGGCGCCGGGTTGCCGCTGTAGCTGACGCTGCGGACGGATCAGTGCACCATGGGCAATATTTCCTGTTGAAGCAGGTGCTGGTGGGCGAATAAGGGATTCGGACGTGTACCTGAACGTGGTGTGCGGCGCGGAGTCGAAGATGATGATTTTGGGAGCATCTGCGGGTGAATCGGTCAGCGAGCCTGATGGGGGATCTGAAGGCGACCATGGGGCCGGAATCCTCGGCTAGTCTGCTTTTCGACGCTCCAAATGTGAATATTACCCCGAATAGGGGGTGGCTATTGGTATCGTCTCTATTGTCCTTTGCATACCGCTTTTTAAATTATGAACGAGATTGCATAAAATTAGGTTACCTCATCCTAAGGAGAACGTTGATGAGTGATCTCGGTCACATCAGAAACCGCGAGCTGCCCAGGCGGCCCCCGACTATGCCAGCGAGCGGGAGGAAGGTAGGCAGGCGCTCAAGAGCTGCTGAAACCCGTCCAGAGCAGCCTCATGATCGGCCGAATATTGGCTGGCCTGTCCGGGGGTGCTGGCGATCGCCCCCTGCTATCGCCTTGGTCCAGCTGGGTGGACTTCTGCCACGGCCTACGCCACCGGGCAACCGGTCGACGCCGACCGGGCCATGCTGATCGTGCAGATTCTGATGTAGCACGTTCTGCCTGCGGATCTTCCTGCTTTTCATCGCACTGGGGTAACCCACTTTGCCGACGCCCTGATTCGTGTCGTATGTGCGGGCCGCACCATCGAACGGGTGGGCAACGCGCCACTGTGGGTGGTTTACCAGCACCAACTCGGGAGGATCGCAAGGCGCTGCACGACGATGTGGCCCGAATTCACACCATGGTGGCGCACCAGCCGGTGGAAATGACCCAAGCCATGATTATGCCGGTCGCCCTCCCTGTCTATGCCTTTTACGTGGTTGGCGCCTGGGGCTGCGTCCATCGCCTACACTCCCGCTGTATGGCCTGTTTCATGGCCTGGATGATGAGCAATATGGGGCCGAAAAACCGTGGAAATGGATGCCAAACTTGCTCGCTGTCCGCCACCATGGTGGAGCTGGTCACCGGCATCACGGTGGTGAAGGCTTTCGGCAAGGTGGGGCAGGCGCACGGAAACTACCAGCAGGCGGCTGACGAGTTCGCCGTCTCTATGACGACTGGACCGGCTCGATGATTGCAGGGCTCCGCCCTGGCCAATGTGGCCATTTCCGTGCCAGGTGTTGTGCTGGTCAACGTGGGCGGCGGGTCACCTGGTGAACGCCGGTTGGGTGTCCGCCACCGACGTGCCTCCACCACCCTGATTGCTCCTGGCGCTGCCCCTACGGCATTGAGCTGCTCGGCAATTCCACCTCGGCCTACCAGATTGCCGCGGCGGCGCTGCGGTGATAAACCACCCTGAAAAACCGGTCCTGGGGCAGGAAACCGAGGCGGAGCAGGACATTCACGGCTCCCAGGTGGTGTTCGACAAAGGTGTCTTTCGCCCACGACGACACCCAGGCGCTGCGGAACGTGTCGCTCACCCTTTCGGAAGGCACCGTGACCGCCCTGGTGGGGCCCTCCGGGTCGAGGGAAAGTCTCACCCTGCCACCCTGCTGGCCCGCTTCAACGACCCTGATTCCGGGTCGATCACGCCTCGCGTTGATCTGCGGAGACATTCCCCGACCGGCCAGTGCTGTACCGAAACATTGGGTTTGTGCTCCAGGATCCGCAGACTGCTGCGCATGTCGATCCGGGACAATATTGCCCTGGGCCGTCCCCGACGCCACCGACGCGAGGTGCGGGCCGCGCGGTGGCCGCCTGCGTATCGCCGAGCGATCGACGCCCTCCCCGACGGCTTCGACACCGTGTTCTGGCAGCAGGATTAAGCTCTGTCGGTGGGAGACAGCAGCGCGTCGCTATCGCCCGCGCCCTGCTCGTGGACGCCCGTCCCTCATTCTGGATGAGGCGACCGCCCTCACCGACCCCGAATCGAGGGCCGAAATCCGAAAGGCCCTCACCACCCTGGTTCGGGGCCGCACCGCTTTGGTGATCGCCCACCGGCCCGAATCCATCCTCTGGGGTGGATCAAACTCGCCGTCCTGGACCACGGAAACCTGGTTGCCTGCGGCGCCCTCAACGATGTGATCGACCACCCACCGTTTACCGGGCTCGCACGCATCAGCAGCGGGCATAATGCGGAGGATTCTCTCCTGATCATGGACATGGCAGTAATGAACTTTATTCCCCGGTGTCGCCGGATGCTGGGGAAGCACTATCCTCAACTGGGTGCTCATGTTCAGCACTGCGTCTATGGGGCGCTCCGAAGGCATCTGATCTTTCGCCCTGCCCGGCCATTACCTCCCTGGTGACCGACCAGCCGGTGCTGGGCTGGGGGTGACCGGCTGGATCGTGGTGCTGGCCGGCCTGAGCCGTCCTCGGCGGGGTGGCGAACTATTTCCAGCTCAGCCGGGGCTACTCCGGCCATGTCTTCATTCCGGTCTGCCCACGACATGATTGGCAACCAGCTGGCAGCTCTCTCTCGGCTGGTTCAATAAGCCGTTGGCTCGGAAGCTATCCCGGATGGTGTCGACCGAACTCATGATGGCCGGGAAATCATCGCCCACTTGTGAGCCCCTTCATCAACAACCTGGTGGTCAGCCTCGTCGTGCTCGTCCCTCACCTACACGTGGGATGCGCACTCGGCATCACGCTGACCGTGGCCACCCTTCTTCCTACTGTTTGTGGCATTATCGACGAAGCTCAATAAGAAAGCCAAAGACATTTCCGAGCCCGCCGAGGTGGAATTAAGTAACCGCATCGTGGAAATTCGCCCATGCCAGGCGGCCCTGCGCTCCTGGGGCCGCAGCGCCAACTATTCGGAGCTGACCACCGCCAGCAAGATGGTTGCGGGCGAAAACAGAAAGAACTATGGCTCAAACTTGCCGGTAATGTGGTGGGAACTCTTCCTCTGCAGACATCCCGTGGTCACCCTCATGTTCATGTCCGAGTTCGCCGTGCGCGGCACCCTACGGCGGTGGAGGCCATCGCGTTTATCGGCCTATGCCTCCCAGGTACGCAGGTGCTGACCGGCATCACCGACACCACCGCCGCGCCCTGGAGGATCGCCGCCCGGTGCTCGGCGCTGATCGACAAGAGGTCGTCACCGCCAACCACTGCCGGAGCGAACACGGCCACGCCTGAACCCACCCCCGGCACCATCGCCTGGACCGTGTGGCGTTCTCCTGCGAGGATCGTGCACCCCCGGTGCTGGGAGACATCACGTTTGCGGTGCCGGCGAAAACCATGGTGGCCTGGTCGGCCCCTCCGGCTGCGGGAAAACCACCATCGCCCGGCTCATCAGCCGGTTCTGCGATGTGACCGCCGGCTCTCGCTCAAAGGTTGGTGGCGTGGACGATGGGGAGCAAACCACGAAACAGCTCATGGCCAACCTGTCCATGGTGTTCCAGGACGTGTACCTGTTCATCTGACACCCCTGAGGCGAACATCCGCATCGGCCGGGAGGACGCCACGCATGGCGGAATCCCACGAGGCTGCGCGGCTCGCCGGGGTGACGGAAATCGTCAATCGGCTGCCACGGGCTGACACCCCGGTGGGAGGGGTCAGGCGCTCTCCGGTGGGGAGCGGCGGCGCGTGCCATCGCGCGCGCCTGCTGAAGCAGGCCCCGATCGTGCTCTGGACGGGGCCACCTCCGCCCTGGACCCAGAGAACGAGGAGAACGTGGTGGCTGTCGTCGATAAGCTGCGGAAACCGCAACCATTCTTGTCATTGCGCACAAGCTGGACACCATTCGCAAGGCGACGCCATTGTGCAGCTGCGGGCCGATGGGCTACGGTGGGACATCGGCACCCGCGAGGGAATTATCGTCCGCGGCGGCGTACGTATCGGTCTGGGATCATCGGGCGGCCGCGCTCAGGGCTGGCAATTATAATAAGCTCATGAGCGCACTCGAATCCGTCGCGCTGGCTGGAAAACCGGGCCAAAACCCCCGATTTTACCAGGAAGATGTTATTAACGCTGCCGTGGAAAGTGAGGATCGACCGTTACGTTAGGTGCTGTTGCGGCCAAACTTGGATCGCCAGATCCGCCATGTACCGGCTTTTCGAGCGCGCGATGCGTACAGTCGACTGCTGTTACTCGCAGGCCGCCGCGGAGATCGGCACGATCGATTTGACGACGAGCTCCTGGCGAATTCCTGCGCAATGGGCGGAAACCACCTGGAATATTTGTAGAAAATACCGGGCCTAGACATCACCATATTCCAGTACACGCAATCGCCTCTCCACGCAGGGTTCTTCTGACTCAACATACGCCATGTAGCATCCTCGCCAGCGCAGGGTTTTCAGCTTAGCACGGAGGCGCCGTGCTCTGAGTTTCAATACTATGGTGACACCGCGCTCGCCACTCCACGTCGGCATGTCCGCCATGCATGGGCCCGGAGGGCAAGGGGACATTGTCAGCGCGAACCATCACCGAACCTACGCTGCCAAAACTCTTCCTGGACATCAGGGACCGTTGGAAACTAGCCCAGAAGCAGTCTCTTTGGATGCGAGCGTCGAATTCTACTATCTGCTGAGGACTGCGGCAACAGCCTGGGTGCTGAGCACGGAGTACCTAGGCGCGGCCGAGTGCGCTACTACGCCTTTGAGCTCTTTACAGCTTTGTGGAGCTGTGCAGATGCGCACTGCGATCGGAGCTACGAGACTGATGAGGGCCCCGCAACTCTGGCGTGGAACGTGGCCGGATCCAGCCGCAGCGTCTCGCAAACGCCCTTGACTACCAGAGGCGGCAGCGCTAATTCAGCGGTAAATCTGCTGCTGCCGGTCGGCGAGGAGCTTTCTTGTTCCTTTCTGAGGACGTGCCCTCGCTGGAATTCTTAAGCCATCCTGGCCGGCGCTGGACTTCATGCTGCCGTCCCAGCTTATCCAGCGAGATCCTGGTGAGTTTTCCAATCTCTCTCTGAAATCTAAAACTCACACCGAAGACTTATCCTCTGGCATCGCCCATGGCGTGCTGTCGGAAGGGGCCTGCGCTCACTTGGCAGTTTGGAACTCTTACATCCCGCGTACACGGGGATAGGGAGCCAGCCCCGACTGCTCAGTGCGGTAGCAAGCGCAATAAAGGTTCGTTTCATGATTCTCCAAAGCTGAAAGTTCTTGAATAGACAACAGATTCACGTCTTAAGGATAGATTCTGTACCCATAGGGGTAAAACTGGGCTTAAAAGATGCCGCACGGGCTATGTTGTGAATCAGGTCTTTCACGAGCTGAGAAAGCTGCCCAACAACTCCATAAAGACCAGCAGCACCAGCTAAAACCTTGATGATCGCACCGATGAATTTAAGCGTATCGGTTGTGACTGAACCCACCGATTCAGATGGGCCTTTATATCGTCGTGGTGATCGACGAACCATCCTTGTCCTTATCCTTATTATTCGATAAGTCGTTGGACAGAATCCTGGAATCTTTGTTCGGATCCGACTTGCTATCGAGTTCGGATCCTCGCGTCGAGGGCTTTGAGGTGGCGGTGGTGGTCTCTGTAGATTTTCCGGGGTTTCAGTGGCGGTTTGCCCAGCGGAAGCCTCGGTAGAAAGCCTCGAGTGGTGGTTTCCTGGGCGCCCGCGGTGGCGGAACAAGCAGCGACGCCGATGTCATGACAATAGTCACAGCTACGCCCAAAGCTGTGCGGAAGTTCATCAAAGGAATTCTCCTTCTCCACTAATCTGGTGAAAGCCTAGCGCAACAGGCTTTCAGCTCTACGGATCATGAGTATCGGTTACGGGCTTTTATTGATGTGATAATCCCCCAAGTCCACCCTGAATGTGATCCCATCTGGCGGTCCGGGCGTCGATAAGCAAGCTGGTTACCAACGCAGAAAACCAACGGGCTAAGCTGCATGCCTATGAATCAAACCGCAGTGACCACTGGAAATCCACAGCTGACGTCCAACTCCACATAGCGCGAATTTCCCGCAGCCATTGCCCCACCCCACTGCAATCACTGCCCCCGACTTTCGCACCTCACCGGCGCCGAAATCTATCTGAAACGCAGACCTCAAGACGTCCGCTCCTATAAAATCCGGGCGCCGTCAACGCCATATCGCAGCTTTCCGACGCCCAACGCGCCGCCGGCATTGTCGCCCGCCTCCGCAGGCAACCACGCCCAGTGGCCTTCGCCTACCGCAGCTGGGCATTCCCAGCCGCATCTGGTGCCCGCCGCCACCCCCAAACGAAACGACCGCACTCAAAGTCCACGGCGGAAACATGGTGGAACTCGTCGTGACCGGTGCCTAATTTCGACGAGGCATCCGCCGCCGCCCACGACTATGCGGAGGACTGGCGCCACCATCATCGAGCCTTTTGCCGCCCGCGATGCACCATTGTCGGCCAGGGCACCGTTGCCTGAAAATCCTCTCTCAGCTTTCCCGCCATGGGCAAAATCCCCGACACCATTGTCGTGCCGGTCGGCGGGGCAGGCTCATCTGCATTCTCAGCTATCTTGCCCGACATGTCCCCCGCACCGCAGTCGTTTGGAGTTGAGGCCGGCGCGCCAGTCTCAACGCCGCCCTGAAGGCGGAAAAACCCGTCACCCTCGACGCAGTAGACCCCTTCGTCGATGGTGCCGCCGGAAACTGCATCGGGCGACATCAACTATCGATCATCGAGAAAAACCTGGGCCGGCTTCACTCTCGTCGTATCTGGGGGGCCGTCTGCCAGGTCGATTGAGCTATACCAAAACGAGGGCATCATCGCTGAGCCCGCCGGTGCTCTCCGTCACCGCCCTGTCCGAGCTGAAACTCGGCACCGATGACATTGTGGTTTTGTATCTCTGGCGGCAATAACGATCTGCTCCGCTACGCCGAGGTGGTGGAACGCTCCTCGTCCACCGCGGCTGAAGACTACTACTTCCTCGTCAATTTCCCCAAGAACCCGGCCAGCTCGGTCTCTTTCAGCGACATTCTCGGCCCCGACGACATCATCACCCTCTTCAGATACCTCAAGACGCAACAACGGGAAACGGCACCGCCCTCATCGGCCTGCAGCTCGGCCGCGCCAGCGACCCTGACGGGCTCGTCGAACGCGCAGACGCATCCCGCATTGACTGTCGCACCTCGGCCCGGCACCCCCGAATACGAATTCGTCGTGGAGTTAGTCTCATGCCCACCGGTGCGACCAACCCCGCGAATAGTTACCGGCGGCCGGCGGCCGCCACGAAACCACCCACCCTGGAAATCAAACGCTCAAAATTCATCACCTTCATCACCCGCATCGAAACCGAAGCCCAGGCCCGTGACTTCATAAGCGACCTATAAAACCGCTACCCGGATGCCCGTCACCACTGCTCCGCCTACATTTATCACGTCGATGGCGCCAACCCGGTCGAACGCTCCAGCGACGACGGGGAACCCTCCGGTACCGCTAGCACCCCCATGCTCGATGCCCTCCGCGGATCCGGGCTGCTCGATATCGCGGCCGTTACCGTCCGCTATTTCGGCGGCATTAAACTCGGCTGGCGTCTCGTCCACGCCTACTCCGATTCCGTGCTCACCTGCCTCACCCACGTGCCCACCGTCACCCGCAGTCGTCAAGAACTCTCTTGTCGAACTCCCATTCGATATCGCTGGCCGGGTGGAGACCCTCCCGCACTACCACCGACATCACCGTCATTGCCGCCGACTACACCGCCGCCAGCGTCACCCTCACCCTCGCACCGACCCCGAAACATCAGAGCAGCTCGTGGCACCATGAGCGCGCTCACCGCCAGGCGGCACACTGTCATCGCGGCGGGCACCGATTCAGGTCGAATAGAATAGGGAGACATGACGTTACAGCCACGACCAAGAAACCCTATAGAACAGCGGAAACTCAGTTCGCCGCCACGCCCGCGGGGGCATCATCAGTCGCCGGCGGGGTTGGTGGTGGCCTGGTTCTCAGGGTGCTCGGCGGTTTCCATTACCACCCTTTTGACCACCCTCATATTCTTCTCTGCCCTCGGCATCCTGCTCGGCTTCTTCGAAATACCCATCCAAGATCCGAAATCATCAAACCCACAAAGATAATTACTAATCATGGCATTTACCAGCAACGAAAAGGCGTCATGGCGAGTTCGATACCTCACTGTTTTGACCCAACCAGTACGCATCGACTCCTGGGTGTGGGCGGTGCGACTGATAAAACCCGGTCCCAAATCCGCCGCCGAATGCAAAAGCCGGACATGAAAACCTCAACGGCACCACCGTGAACCCTCCCAACAGGTAGTTCCCGGCGACATCATCACCCTGTGGCACGATCACGAGACATGAAGGTGGAGTCGTGCCACCCATCTCAAACGTGTTGGCGCCCCCATTGCCCCGCACCCGCAGATTGACCATTCCCCGCCGCCACCTGAAGGAACTCCTCATGTCCATGCCGCGCCGCATACCGAGTTGCCGGTCGCCTAGAAGAAAGAACGGCGCGAACTCGACCGGCTGGGTCGCAGGTAACCGGGTAGCCGGGTAGTTGAGGGTGGCCCGACCATGCGCGCGCACATGGCGGGGGTGATTCACAAGCTCCGCCAGACCGGCCGCTCTACCAGCGTGGGCGTTGATGAGCGCGAGCCGATGCCGAGCGGGCTGGCCGCTGCGCCGAAAGGTACCGGTCAGTGCCCGTCGCGGGTGCTCCTCCCGAAAGCGGCAAGCAGCAGGTCGTCAATGATCCGTACCTGCCGGGCTGGAACGTGTAGTGGAGGCCGTTTTCACCCGCTCAAGATTGGCGGGCTGGGTCCGTCAACTGCGCCACGTGGTGAGCCCGCGGGCGTGCAGCAGCTCCTCGCCAATGTTGCCTCCAGGCGTGACTGGGGGATGGTAGCCAGTGAAGCAGCGCAATAATGCTCGGGAGGTTCGGCGGTGAACTTCACATCAAGATCAATGGGTGCCGTGGTGTCCGGTAGCGCTTTGTTGCGCGGCAATCAGGTCAAACTGTTGATCCGCCAGCTCGATCAGGCCCGCCGCCAGCGTAAACGCCGTCCACTCCCGGGGCGAGCTTTCAGTGTTGCCGTGGCGCTTATACTGATGTCGTGTCTGAAATTCGGCCCAGGCGTGTTGCAGCACGGTGCGGATCTACCCTGATTCCCGGCCCACGCTATACGCCCGAAGCACCGGGGCAGCCCGGGCGAGGCACCCGCAAAATGAGATGATGCGAGCCGTAGCAAAACGAAACCAGACACGCGGGTCTGGGCGGTCTTATCACGCTACGCCGTACCTCAAACACCTCGGTGAGGGCCCTCAATGATTCGGGGAATCTCGGTGGAGATGGTGGTGGTCACCGCACCCGCAATGAGATCGTGAATGTCCTGCCACGGGTGCGGATACATGGATGTGCCATCGGGCTGGCGCTTCCGGGACTTGCTGCGCAAGGATCGCCATTCCTTCACCCTGGCGGTCACGATGATCGTAGGGTGAGGCCAGCATCGGAAAGCACATCCTCGATGGCGCCTAAGAAATCCGCCGCGGCATTCGGATACCTGGTGCAAAACTCCTGATCGCTGGTGTAGCTGCGAGCAAATTAGTACCGGTGACCAATCCCTTGGTATAAATCCATCGATAACTCAAACACCATACAAAAACACGCTGCACCCTCATGAACCCATAATCATGCCGCGTGTGGGTGATCCCGCCCATCATAATCCGCCTGGATGACATACTCCCCACAGGTGCCATCAGCAGCATAAACATCCCACCTGGTGCGGCGGTGGGCGCGCGCCGATCACGCAGTTCCGCCCAGGTAATCGGAACTGGCAGACCCCTCGTGTGGCGGACTACCGCTGCCGCCACGGTGGTGGAAACCCACGTCGGCAGTAGATCGACACGCAAGCGGGGCTGCGAGCCTCACCAGCCAGGATTCACCCCATCCGGTCGTCGCTCAGGCCTGCGGCAATGAGCAGCGATCGCTGGGGCATAGAAACAGGCCTCCTCAAGAACCCGACTGGTGATGAAACAGGGTGGCGAAGCAGGCTGATGGGCCAGCCAGGCGGTGGGGGAGGTGGGCAAACCTGATTTGGATACCAGGCAGGTGCCTACCGGTCAGGCAGCTCAGCGGCCGGTTTTGCACGGCAACACCCTGATGGTCGGACTCTGCGTCCAGCATGTTCGCGACGGCACGGTTCAGGCGTCCCTGAATCCCCAACTCAGGCCATCCCAAAAACTCGTGGCTGAGCACGCAGTTGCCGCAGCAAAACCCGGCACGAAGATTCCCGGAAAGCGCCACCTCGGCGGGGGCGGCATAAAACCCATCGTTGGTGCGTCGAACCGGGGTGGCGAGACCAGCAGCCTCAGCGAAGTTCGGGGAAGCGCGGCCCGGCCCCCACGCAGCGGCGACGGGGCATCAGGGGCATCGGACCCGTCAGGGGACGCTTGAATGGGTGGGAATGGTATCGTAGAGTGAGCGACGGGATCTGGTGCGGAAGGTGGTTGCTCGGTGAACTCCTAAAGACGAGGGTGATATGTAGGTCGTGAAAGTAGGACTTACAATCCCCACGCTTTTGGCCACCAACCACCAAAAACTCCCAGATCGAGCCGAGTCTAGGAACGGCGCTCGTCATCGTCAGACATCATCTCGCGGTGGGGTCCAACAGGGGCGGTGAATAGCACACCGATGCCAGATTTCTATATTCTGGCGCTTTGCTTATAAGTTCTTCGCCTGTTCTGTTTCAGTGACACTATCCACGGCCCCGCACTAGACTTGGTTGTTTTCTTCGTCACATTCTTGGCGACGGTGGCGTCCCACCGCCGCCATTCTTTCCGCAACTCACCCTTGTCGTGGGGTTAGAAATCGCCAGTGAGGGTATGACTTGCCCAAACAGCGGATGGTTGGGGTCCGCGTCGGGGTTAGGGTCCGGAATCGTGGTGGGGGTGGCGGCCTGACACCAGGCGGATTTCGGCGGCGCCCGCCGGACATCGGGGCAGCAGCACATCGGCAGTAGCGCCGACCGCCAGCAACCGCGATGGTCGGCGGGTTGCTCAAAACCGGACACGATCGTTGCATGTTTCAAATCAGGCTAAACCCCAAGGTGGTGAACACGGTTTCGATATCGCCGGTGGCGTGAGCGCGCAACGCCAATCGCAGAAAATCCCGGCGCACGCCGCGCGTCCGCCACCGCATCATGGTGGTTATCCAATTCCACACCCCAAATGCTGGGCAACCACCGGCAGCGATGGCTGGTGATCCCTAGTCTTTGCCGCCCGTGGCGCCGCCAGGGAGCAGGGCGAACTTCGATGGGGGACCGTGCCCGTCGCGCCTTTGAGCCCGGAAAACGCCGTCAAATCAAATTGGGCGTTGCGCCGCCAACACCTGGTCCGCAACATAGGCAACCACCTCGAAACACCGTCGCAAAAGTCAGGGGCGTCGGTCACCATGTCGGGTAATCCCTTGGATCTTATGATTTCCCCTCATCAAAATGGTCAATGCCGGCGGGGGTTGCACAGTCCACTCGTGAGGTCCACCTGCATGCCATCGACCACCGCACCACCCCAATCTGGCAGATCGACCCCAATCCGCGTTGGCGGTCTCCACATCCACCCCACGAAATGCGGGCCCGTACCAGGGCGGGGGCATTACCCTGCACCGCGTCGGTCACGGCGTCGATAAGCGTCGTCATGTTCGCCGCCCGCCCCGGCGCGAACCGGAATAACCCTCGCTGTTCGGGTGGAGCTCTACGCGCCCAGGCCGCAGGCGGTGGGTGGGGACAGTTCGGTGGCGCCCGTGATGCGGTCGATGGGAACCAGGTGGGGATGTGCTCAACGCGGGGCCAACCGGGATGGGTAATATACACGCCTGCCTGGTTACCTTGTGGTGGCACCCGTACGCGCTGATAGAGACATGGGGCCCAAAGTCCTTCCGAAATTTAGTTGCGCATGTGAGCTTACACTAAACCCCGACACGCAATCACTTGACGTGCCGGGGCAGAAAGCTGATATCTGTGGGACTCGTCGCCGTAAGTATTCTTGGCGGGATAATCGTCGGGTTTGTCGGCGGTGGTGGCCAGGGTCGGGTCCGGGTCGAGGTTTCCTGCTTGTCGACAGCCGGCTCAGCGGCGAGTTTCCGTGGGCTTAGCGGCTTCGCGGTTTTGCCAGTTTTGCCGGTTTTGCTGGTTTTGCCGATTTTTGCTGACGGGTTCCTCCGACTCCGGCTGTTGCGGGGCTGCTCTGTTTCCGCTGCTTTCCTTCGGCTCGCCTCTGTCTTGGGCTCTTGCTGCTCTTCCGGCTGCTCTTGCGCGGTTCTGCTGCTCTTCCGCATCCGCGGCCCGGCTCCATCAAAGGCTCCTGCATCGACTGCATGACCGCGAGGTTGAGCAGTGCCGACACCTCGCCCACGGATTTTTGATCCACGGTGCCGTGATCTTCCCGCATCCGCTCGCGGTGGGCAGTTCGATCTGCCGCAGAATAATGATGGATCGGGCGGGTACCGTGATCGACCCAGTTAGCGTGCACATGCTTCGCCTCGGCGGGATAGCCAGTGGCAGCCCGGTGGTGTCAACAATGAGTTTTCCAGCTCACCCGAACTGTTTTCGGGATGGTGAAGTCAATGTTGTCGTAGGGGCGTTGAACATCAGCAGGAACGAGTCGTCTTCAACCTTTTGGCCCCGCCAGTCGGGCTCGACAATGCTGCGCCCATTCAAATACACCATGAGGGACTTGCCGAAGCGAATTCCCCAGTCGCCCTGGGTCATGAGGCCTGCCGGAGGGCACCAGCCAGGCAATATCGGTCGGCAGCGTCAAAAGCGAACGGGTCGCCGGCGAGGAATCGACTGCCGTCTAAAACACTGGGTGGTTTTTCCAGATCGAATGAGCCGCTTGGTGAATTCCAGCAGGTCGCGTTAGCGTGTTCACAATCCCAGTTGATCCAGGACAGTTCATTGTCTGACAGTAAACAGCATATTGCCCTGCTGGTGCGGGGCTATCTCGTCACCGTGGGCAATCATGGGGGTGCCTGCGACAACAAGAGGGTGGTGAGAGGTTTGCGGCGCTGCTGGTCCCGCAGCTGGTTGATGGCTGGTCGTCAGTGGGGCCTTCCACGCACGGTTCCGAGCGGTTGTGGGATTCCCCATCCCGATCGTCTCCCCATTGGCCAGGTTGTGCTTGGAATTGAGCTGACCAGGTCGTTGAGGGTGAACCCGTCGTGGGCGGTCAGAGTTAATGGAGGCGTGGGGTCGGCGCCACTTATGGGCGTACAGGTCGGAGGACCAGTGAGCCGGGAGGCGGAATTCGCCCAGGGTGGAGGGTTCGCCCCGCCAAGAGATCCGCACCGTGTCCCGGTATTTCCATGTCCATTCCCTCCCACAGGTGGGAAGTTACAACCTGATAAACCTTCGCCTACATCCACGGTTCGGCAATATGAGCTTCACGCGGGACACCACCGGGTCTTGTTGCACCAGGTCGAAGAAGGTGGCCAGCAGTGCATCGTGCAGCTCCGGGCTGGGTGGAGGCCAGGTCAAAGCGGAACCCATCCACATGCATTTCCTCCACCCGGTAGCGCAGCGAATCCACATCATCTGCAACGGTGGGGTCCTGCAGCATTGAGGTTGCGGTGCCCGGTAGTCCATGTAGTGGGCTTTCGAATCGTCGACAAGCCGGGTAGTAAGGTCGTTGTCGATGCCGCGGAACGCGTGGTGGGGCCCAGGTGGTTTGCCTTCGGCGGTGTGGTTGTACACCACGTCCAAAATCACCTCAAGACCGGCCTCGTGGAACGTCCGCACCATGCTCTTGAATTCTGTTGACGCCACCCACCCTCAATGCTGGCGCATAATCCTGGTGAGGGCAGAGAACCCGAAGGTGTTATACAATAGTTCCTAATCCTAATTCCCAGCCTATCATCTTGCAGGAATTGGTGAACCGGCATAGAGCTCAATCGTGGTGAGCGCCTAGTTCTTTGATATTTATGACCTCCGGATGGGCCATGCCGGCGTGGGTGCCGCGTAAATCCTCCGGCACCTCCGGGTGCGATCATGGTCCGCCTTGCATGGAGCCTCATAAATGATTGTTTCGTGGTAGGGGACGTTTGGGGTTTTCATACCCCAGTCAAAAATGGGTTTGACCACCACGGATAGCATGGTGTGTCGAGGTCCTCCGTGTGCAGGGTACATGTCATAGGTTTGGGTGCTTATAGCTGAACAGTGACGGGTAGCATCGAATTCCCCATCAAACGCACGAGCGTGAGGGTCAACCAGTGGTTAGCTCGCATCGCACCTGTGCCCATGTGGCGGGATCGTAGGGGGCCATGCCCGGTAACCGTATCGTTGCCCGTGGAAACCCCGGGCAGATAGCAGTGCCAGGTGTGGTTGTCTACCTCTTCGAGTTGATGTCGTTCTTCGTTGCCATCGTCGTCAATTAAACACAGTTCGACCTTTTCCGCGATGTGCGGAAAATATCGCAAAATTGGTTCCAGCACCATCATATTTCGATCCCAACGGGTAAGCATCGCCGGGCCCAAATCTTACAGCTCAGATGTCAATGCAGTGTACCCGCCATTTTAGCGTTGATTTTCATTTCAAGCCCCGAGTTATGATTCCTAAACTGTCTGAAATTGATTATCGGCTGAATACGTGCAGCGTGGCGATTTTCGAACCCGGGTGGGTCCGACGCCAGGAAGATTTGGCTGGTTACCCGATTCCGTAGTTTCTATAAATATTCGGATGTTCAGCCAGTTGCCCGCACGACAAAATGCAGTGCGGGCTGCGATCTCTGGACTCGCTACAGACAGTACTTGGTGACCTCCGCCTGCAGGGTTGGGTCATCATGCCGCACTGATTAATCCGGCGCATCCCGGGTGGCGAGCAGCATTCCGCAGCGCCCGGCAGGCCGTGGGAAAATCGTCGTAGCGTGAGTGAGAAATCGGCTAGAGCGTGCGCGCGGTGGCATCAATAAGTGCTTGTTTATTTCTTTAAAATGCCAATAGAGCGCGCCGGGTCCACCCCAAGCGATGCGGCAACCCGCCGCATACGGTCACGTCGGCATCAAACGTTCCTAGTGGTGAGACTGCGGCAATGATGGAATCCTGCTTAACTGCACGACCAATAGTGTAGCTTGCTATTACGACAGAAAGAAACCTCACGGTTCCCTGTGAGACCTAGTTCTTTCGTTCAGTTTCTGAAAAACTGGGAGGTTTCTGCCAATAGGCTGGAACTGGCAAAAAATCCTAAAAGTGTTTGTTAGGGTGGGAATCGCAATCCAATGCTGTGGGCTTTGACTACAGCTCATTTGTTTAAGAGAACTTTTCAAGTGCAGAATCGTATTCAGTGAGAATATGAAAAAGGTGGCTGTACGCCATTGCCGCTAGTGCTCAGTACTCGCATCGTGAGTGATTCCGGCGATTCCGCGGCTAACACTGCAACGGCGTGACCTCCGCATCCGGCGATCAGTCCGCCTCTCCAAGGGCAGCAGCGGCGGGGCATCGACCTCCGCTGGCGGCGCCGCAGCCTCCGGTGCGCATCCTCTTGCGAGCGTGCCCGCCGAAGGTGCTTCTTCCGACGCCCCGCCACTGCCGGAGAACGTCACTCCCCTGCACTGCCCACCACCACTCACCAGCCGGTGGACGTGGCCAACCTGCCTCGCCCTGAAGACGCTAAGAGCATCGAAGGGTGGTCGTGCATCGCTCGCCGAAACCACCTCCGCAGCTACATGCTGGCTTACATCGCAGCACACCTGCGAGAAGGTGCTGGACGAAAAACGGTGGCGAAGTCACTCGACCTCAGCCGATCCCGGATGTGCCTGCTGATTCTACCCGGACTTCAAAGAGGCCGAGCCCACCATTGATTCTGTGACCGACATCAAGGTTTGTGGTGAGGACTCGCGATCCGCTACAGGTTACCGCAAGCAGCGAAGCCGACAGCCAGACCGATTGCTACCCAGCGTTTCGCTAAGGAAAACGGCACGAGTGGGTGTTCTGTAACTAAGTCTGACGTGATACTACGTCTCGCCTGAGGCAGAGAAGCGTGATGGGCTATCGCTGAGATTTCTAGCGATAGCCCTTTCAAGTGCTCCACACTAACCTATAGCAGTCATAGAAGATAACGATGCCCACATCGGTCCCGGCCACTGGTGCCTATGCCGGCGTAGTCCAGCCATCCTCGTAGCTCACCACGGCCAGATAGTATCTGGGGCTTTGCGGCGCCATCAAGCCATCATCGACGACCAGGGTGGTCTGGAACTCAAAGCATGGTCGACAATGTGGAATTCACTGATTCTTCTGGTTGTTTCTACCACGGGCATCTCTGTATCCCCAGCGCCCATGCACGAAAGAACCCTCTCTCATCGGGGCTCAGTATGCTCCTGTGGGTCACCTCTGGTCGCTCGTGGGCCGATACTCTTTTGCCAAGCTTGGGGATCTCATCACCATCACCGTCTATCACATTCCCTACCGCCACCAGCGATTTCAACGTCGGCGACGTGGGTGCCGTTCGTGCCGCTCCATGAACGCCGGCATTTCCGGGTATGCGGTCGCCTCGCCTGGCCGCCGCCTACATTGGATCCTGGAATTCTTCGTCCCTATCCACTGGCGGACCCCGACCCCCGACTAGCGCGGCTGGGTTAGCGTAGGTTGGTGTCCTCCGGCCACGCCACCGCGCAATGACCTGACTTTCCGTGCTGATGCGATCAATGGCCGACAAAAATGAAATGAATCGCCATCTGCACGTTCAGTATCAACTGGGACTGTGAAAGCTGGCGCCGGAATCCGCCACGAACTCCACCGTACCTGCAGCCGTCCTCATCGGTGACGCAAAACGCCTTCGTGGTGGGATTATCCTCATTCCACTGCGCACACACAGCAAGGCGGCCTTCATATACTCCCGGTCGGGGTCCAAGCGGATCCCAATGTCCCTTACCAGCAGACTGCGGACTCCAGAAAAACCCCACCCGAAAATATCGTTGATCCACGCTCACACCATGGCGTCGTCACCTGGGTTTCTATACCCAAATCAACACCGACTGGACCCTCGGTATCGACAGCTCCGTCGGCAACTGGGAAATCGTCGGTAAGCGAAAAATCAAATCCCCAAAACTATTCGACGCCTGCCCGAGCGCTGCCCCAACTCGAAACTGCTCCACAAACGTGCACGCCACCACCGTGGATTCCGCGCACCCGAATAAACGCCTTGATCTGATCCGAGTGACGCGCGCGCATATCGCAGCCCCGTGCGGAAAAACACGCATTAATACGGGCATCGTCCGCTATGGATAAATATGCCGCCGGGCCTACCGCTCCGAATTTCACGCATCGACCGCTGAAATCTCGTTAATCCCGACAGCTGGAACTCCCGGTAAATGAGCACCTCCGCATATAACATGCGGAATCTGGTCGTCGCTAAACTCCAACTGCAATGTGATACGGCCAATGCAGTGTGGCAATGGCCAGCTCGGAAACGGTTTCGGCAATAAAACGGTAGCCCAATTCCTCTGATGGCTTCTAACACGAGCTCATCGTTAACCACAAGCGGTTGAACGTTGAAGTCTGCTTTATAATCTGTCATGGCTACCCTATATATCGTGATGTAATGTTGTGATAAAGTGAGCGATACGCTTGCAGTATGCGTCTCCATCAGGAAGTACGTCATAATACCCTCCGACTCAAGAGCTGAACAGCTAACTTTCGACAAACGGGTGTGAAATTTCTTTCGTTTCTTTTTATAACAGCGCCAACAGGGCTTTTCCTATTTTTCCCCACGAACCCACCAACCCAGTTCATATAATTCAAACCGGTACATTATTTAGAAAACGGTGGATATTGTCCCTACCACCACAATATGCCCTAAACTAGCTAACGAACTGCTTAATTTGTGCTACATGGGCCCTCAAACATCCACAGGAAGGTCACCAGTGCTCAACCTCATCAACCTCCAACAAAAACCCTCACCACCAGTGAATTACGCCGTACCCTACCCCGAGGCGGGGTAGACGTGGACGCGGTCCTACCCACAGTCACCCCCGTAGTCACCGCCATTCCGGGACCACGGCGTGTCGGCGACTCGACTACGAGAACAGATCTGACCACGTACGCCTAGAAAGCTCAGGTTTGCAGCACCGTTATCGACCAAGCCGTCGCCGATCTCGACCCCCGACCTGCGGGCCGCCCTGGAAGAATCCATCGCCCGCGTTCGTCGCGTCCACGCCGACCAAAACCCCAACCCCACACCACCGAACTCACCGCCGGCGCTTTCGTCACTGAAATCTTCCAACCCATTGCCCGCGTCTGCTCTACGTTCCCGGCGGCAATGCTGTCTACCCTCCTCCGTCATCGCGAACGTGGGTGCCACGCCCAAGAAGCCGGCGTTTACCTCCTCGTTGTGGCATCCCACCCAAGCCGACCATAATGGTGGGCTACCATCCTCGCCGCCTGCGGCCTCCTCGGCGTCACCGAGGGTGTGGAGCCGATCGGCGGCGCCCAAGCTGCGTCGCGCTCATGGCGTACGGTGATACTCGACCTCGAACCCGTCGACATGATTACCGGCCCCGGCAATATCTACGTCACCGCCGCGAAAACGCCTCGTCCGTGGCGTGGTCGGCATCGACTCCGAAGCGGCCCCACTGAAATCGCCATCGCGCCGACGACACCGCCTGACCCCAGTCTGGGTCGCCTCGACCTCATCAGCCAGGCCGAACACGACACACTGGCCGCAGCGTGCTCGTCACCCTCGCCACGCTCGCCGAGGCCAGTCAACCCGTGGTCGCCGCCCGCCACCGTGTCACCCGCAACGCCGACCGGGTAGCCCAAGCCCTCACCGGCCCCCAATCCGGCGATCAAAGCAGTCGACGACCTCAACGCCGCCATCACCGTGGCCAACGCCTACGCCGCCGAACACCTGAAATCCACACCATCAACGCCCGCGCGGTCGCCGCCACATCACCAACGCCGGTGCCATCTTCGTCGGCGGCTTTCAGCCGTGCCAGCCTGGCGACTACTCCGCCAGCTCCAACCATGTGCTCCCCACCAGCGGCACTGCCGGTTCAGTGCCAGCCTGTCCACCCACCTTCCTCCGGCCCGTCAACCTCATCGAATACGACGAACCCGCCCTCAGGAAATCTCCACCACCGTCATACACCTTCGCCGACGCGGAAGACCTCCCCGCCCACGGCGAAGCCATCCGCGCCCCTGAGGGACCTCGCATGAACTACCCTCAACCTCCCCATCCGACCCGATTCCGCACGAAACACGGCGCGCCCCCAACTAGACGTACCCGTCCGCCTCAGCACCAACGAAAACCCCTATTCACCTCCCGGCGCTCATCGCCGACCTGCTCCCACACGTTGAAACGCACGCCGCCGATCTCAACCGCTACCCCGACCGGGACTTGCCAGCGCTGCGCACCGACCTCGCTAGCCTATCACTGACCGCACCGGTGTCAGCCATCCTGCGCTAACCTGTGAGCCAACAACGGTTCAACGAGGTCCTCAACGCTCCTGCAAAATCTTCGGTGGGCCGGGTCCCTTACCCGCACCTTGGGCTTCCAACCCAGCTTCTCCAGTGACCCCATATTGGCGCACGGCACGGTACCACCTTTCGTCGACTGCCCCCGCGGCGCCGACTTCGCACGTGACCCCCAGGCGGCCTGGCGGCCATCGCCGACTACCAACCTGACATCGTTTTCATCTACCACGCCCAACAATCCCACCGCGTACTCCCCTCGACACCATCACCTGCATTCTCGACGCGCGCCGGGCATCGTGATTGTGGATGAGGCGTATGCGGAATTTTCCGACTCGCCGTCCGCGGTCACGCTCTGGCGGATTACCCCTGAGTAAGCTGGTGGTATCGCGCACAATGAGTAAGGCGTCTCGATTTCGCTGGCGGCCGATTGGGCTGTCTCGTGGCCGATCCCGCGTTCGTGGATGCGGTCGTGCTGGTGCGGTTGCCGTACCACCCGTCCACGCTGTCGCAGGTGGTGTGCCCAGGTGGCACTGCGGCACAGCGCCGACACCCTGGCCACGGTTGCGCGCGCTTGTCGACGAACGCAAGCGCGTGCGAGCCGCACTGCAGGATCTAGGGGTTTTTCGTGGTGCCGAGCGAATCAAACTTCCTGTTCTTCGGCACGTTTCGCCGACCAACACGCCGTGCGGGCAGCGGTTCCTGGATCGAGGGTGCGCTCATCCGCGACGTGGGCGTGCCCGGCTACCTGCGGGTGACGATCGGCCTGCCCTACGAAAACGATGCGTTCCTCGCTCGCCGCGCGCAATGCCGCAACACATCTCTTACCGAAAGGACACTAACACCAGTGACAGACACCACGACGCTCACTGGCCCCACTCCGGCCGCCCGCACGGCTACCGTGTCCTCGAACCACCAGCGAATCCGACATCACTGTCACCATCAACCTGGATGGTTCCGGGAAGAGCAACATTAACACAGGTGTTCCCTTCTTCGACTACATGCCTGCACGGCGTTCTGTGTCCACGGCGCCTTCGACTCTGAAGGTGCACGCCCAGGGGGACACGCACGATGATGCACATCAGCACGGTGGAGGATGTTGCCATTGTCTTAGGGCAGGCGCTCGCCGAGGCTGTAGGGATAAGCAGGGGATCCGCCGTTTCGGGTCGTTTGGCGTCCCCATGGATGAGGCCCTGTGGCGAGGCCGTGGTGGATTTTTCCGGCCGCCCTATTATGTGATGCGCGGCGAGCGGGCACATGCTCACCTCCGTGATTGGCGGCCACTACGCCACCGTTATCAACGAACATTTTTCGATCATTGGCGACGAATGCGCGCGTCACCTGCATGTGATCTCGCCACTATGTCGTGACCCGCACCATATCACCGAGGCGGAGTTCAGGGCGGTGGCCCGGGCCATTCGGGCGGCGGTCGATATAGACCCGCAGGTGACCGGCATTCCTTCCACCAAGGGTGCCTTATAGCAATAATCGACTACCATAATCGGCCGAAACCTGGTGAAAAACCGGTGGCTTTCGTGGGGGTTTTCCGGTTCGAAGCGCCGTTAGGTATTTTCGGGGAAAATGTCCGCAGTTGAAACCGTGACGATTATGTATGTAGCGCAAGCCGCCCTGAGGGAATAACTACTGGTTGGTGTACTCTCATGTTCCTCATCGCCGGTGTTGGCGGGCGGCACTTGGTCCGTGTATAAGAACGGCTCTCGGTTTGCCGTGGTGTTGGAGTGTGCTGGCCGGGACTCGCAGTCGCCGCCGCATCTTGTGTGGATGGTGGGGGAAATGCGTGCCTGATGACGGTCCGAGAATAATACCAAGAAAACCGTCGCTACCACGCGATGGCCTGGCTGGTGACCCGCTGATCAGTGCCCACCTCGACGATGCGTGCTGTTTACCGAGGTTCCCGGGTTTACCGCCCTGAGTTTCGCCACCGCCGCCGCGTCTGGGGCGTTTCGCTCATGCTGCCGGTGATCCCCTGGCTGTGATCCTGACTACCGGCAGCGAAACCTGGCTGGTGCCACCACCATGGTGTTCATGGCTCGTGACCGTGGCCACCCAGTTGGTGACTAATCGCATCATCGGCGCTACGGCTATCGACGTAGCCGTGCTGGCGGCCGCGTCTGCTAGGGAGTGCCGACCCCGTGGTATCTGGTCAGCATGGACACCGCGTCGTTATTGCTGGTGGCGGCGGTGCGGGGCATGGGGTTCGGTTCCCTCTGCGTGGCGCAGTTCGCCCTGGTGGCGCATACGCCCCGCCGGGAACCCTTGGGAAGGCGTCGGGAATCATCGGTTTGTTTACGGGTGCCGCCCAAATGGTGGGGCTGCCGGCCGGACTGTGGCTGTCCGAACACGTGGGCAATTCGGTGGTGTTTATCGCCCGGAGCCTGGTGCGCCTTGGTGGCCCTGCCGGGCTGATGCTCATCCGCAATCCCACCCTGGAACCGGTGGTTTCCCGCCCCAGACTACGCAGGAACATGGTCGAAAACAATTGCGAATGAGGGGAGAAGCTTGCGGGGCGGGACGCGTATGGGTGCTGGCAGCCCCGCCGTCGCCATGACCACGGTTGCGATGGGTATGGGGGCACTGTCGTCATTTTTGCCAGCAACAGTAAAGGATTGATCCCGTGCAGGGAGCCTCGTTTGCAGGTCTGCTGCTAGCGGTGGTCGGTGGCGGCTGCACGTGATTGCGCGCTATGTGTGGGGGCGTGGCCGACTCGAGTAGGGAAAGACCGGGTCGCTCAGTGTTCCTGGGGCAAGGTTGGTGATGCGTCTCACTCGTGGGGATAGTGGGGATTATATCCGGGGATTGCCGCTCGGCTGGCTGCTTGTTTTCGCAACTTTGTTCGGGTGCGGTTTCGGGTCGTGTCCACTGAGGCAATGCTGGAGATGTTCATGCGGCGCCGCGGGGCCGAGATCGGCCAGGCGCTCCACCGTGTGGAACGCCGCCTTCGACACCGGCACGGGCAGCGGCAGCGATCCTCTCGGGGCTGGTTGCTCGCATGGCAGGGCTATACCGCGATTTTCCTGGTGTCCGCGCTCGTGGTCATCGTTGGGGTTAGTCGCCGAGACCAGTGACCGCCGGGCGTCGCAGGCAGAAAGCGTGTCTGACCTTGGTCCTTGGGTAATGGTTATGTGGATGGCGTCCCGCGCCCACGTGCTGCGGCGTCGACGAGCGAACCTACAAATCAGGAAACTCCGCCCATGACCACCACAGTCGCCATCCCTCGATTACGGCTCCCGGTAATCTCGATCTGCCCACCGCGCCTCGCCGCGTCGGCGCCGACGCTCACCATCACCAACGATCCCCCGCGAAGTCCTCGCCGCCGACGGGCTCCCTCGTCCCCGGTGCGGCGCGTTCGCTGCCTCGCATGCAGGGGCCTGACGGCATCACGGCCCCAGGCTCATTGGCGAACGTCTCGCCGGCTCCAGGCCGGTCATGGGGATCTGCGTCGGAATGCAAACTTTTCGAACACGGGGTCGAGCATGGGGAGGACTGCTGCCGGCTGCGGCGAATGGCCGGGCGTGGTCGAACGCCTCGACGCCGACATTCCGCCCACATGGATGGAATCACCATCGACGCCGCTGACTCCGCCATGTTTGCGGGGCAGATGGAAGCACCCGCTTTATTTCGTGCACTCCTGCGCGTCCAACGCTGGAGTTCCGAGGGTGGACATCACCACGCCACCCCTAGTCAGCTGGGCCACCCACCAGTCTGCCCGGTTTGTCGCCGCGGTAGAAAATGGCTCCAGGTGAGGCAAACCCAATTCCATCCAGAAAAACTCCGGTGATGCGGGTGCCGAACTGCTCCAAAAATTGGTTAGCGTAACTGACCCAGCGGTTCCCACCGCTGCACTCTTAAAAACTATGACCTTACCTCGCTGCTGATGTGGTTGATGGTCAAGCGGTGCGACTCAACCAAGGCGGCGGGTACCGAAAAATCCTACGGTTCTCGACGCCGCAAAAGAAACTGGCAAAATGACGGCGCAACCTGGCTCCATTTTCGTTGACCTTGATGCCGCCTTCGGCCGCGGATCCAACCACGAACCTGTGCGCGGACATCATCGCCCAACTCGATATTCATGTGGAACTCACCGGCGGGATCCGCGACGACGCAACCTTGGAGCGCGCCCTCGCCATCGGTGCCCGGCGAGTCAACATTGGCACCGCCGCCCTGGAAAACCCTCGAATGGATCGCCCAAGCAATAGCCACCCACGGCGACAAGATTGCGGTCGATATCGCCGCACCGCGTTTGTCGACGGCGAATGGCGGGCCCGCAGCCACGGCTGGGTGGGCGACGGCGGCGACCTATGGGAAATATCGGAACGCCTTTGACTCCCAAGGATGCCAACGCCTCGTCACCGACGTGTCCAAAAGACGGCACCCTGGCCGGCCCCCAACATTGACCTGCTCGGAAGTGGCCCGGGCCACCGACGCGAAAGAATCGTCGCATCCGGGGCATCGCCCAACCTCGGACATCACCAACCTGGCGAAATACGAAGACGAGGCATCTGACCCGCCATCATCGGTAAAGCCCTCTACGAGGGCAGGTTTGACCCTCCCCGAGGCGTTGGCGTTACTTATGACCGATGCCAGGGAGCTCCCCACCGCATCGCTCACCATCCTCACCGATATCGAACGCATGTTCATTGATGTGGGGCTGACCCCACCCACATGAAGGCCGCCGGCCAATTCGCCACGGATGTCGACCTCGCTATCGAAAACCCTGCCTCCGCCGCCGACCATCAGCGAAACCGGCACACGGTGCTAGGGGAGGAACACGACGGCGACTGCTGGAAACTCACCGTGGTCGACCCCCATTGACGGGACTCGCTAACTTTCGCCGCAGGCAACCGCTGAGCTGCATCCTCATCAGCCTGCTTGCCGACGGCGTGCCGGTGCTCGCCATCACCAGCGTGCCCATGATCGACCAACGCTTCGAGCCTACGCCGGGTCACCGCTCATTCCAGAACGAAGACTACAACCACCACTCGCGGAGCGCCCTTGAGGTCGCAGCCCAGTGGGCTCCTCCCCATCTCGGGTCGTCGGAAAGCACGAAGCCCAATTCGACCTCACGCGCCACGGATTCCTCGTCGAATTAACCCGAACATATTTGCGCCCACGCATCACCGGGTCCGTCGGTATCGACTCTGACTACACTCGCCGCCGGCATCTTCGGCGGCGCCGTGAGCTTCAGCCCCAACATATGGGACAACGCCGCCGGCATCTTCCTCTGCAGCCGCCGGCGCCACTCGTCACCGACCTACGGCAACCCCTGGGACCACACCAGCCGCGGCGCAACGTGGAACCGCCTGAGCCCATGAAACGATTTTGACCACACTCACCACAATCCGAACTGAGGATACTAACCACCATGGCGGTAGCAATCAGAGTCCTTCCCTGCCTCGACGTCGATAACGGGCGCGTGGTCAAGGGAGTCAACTTTCACCGGTCTGAGACGCCGGCGACCCAGGTGGAACTCGCCGCCCGCTACGACGGGAAGCGCCGACGAACTCACCTTCTCGACGTGTCCGCATCCGTTGCCGGCCGCGGCACCATGCTCGATGTGGTGCGCCGCACCGCCGAACAGGTCTTCATCCCACTCACCGTCGGCGGAGTGCGCAGCGTCGATGACGTCGACCAACCCTCGCGCGCTGGCGCCGACAAAGTGATCAACACCTCCGCCATCGCCCGACCCCGAACTCTTGCGAGAACTCGCCGCCCGATTCGGCCCCAATGCACCAGTGCTCAGCGTCGACGCCCGCCGCGCCCGGGCCAACCATCCGGCTTTGCAGTCACCACCCACGGTGGCAGCAAATCCGCGAGCATTGACGCCATCGACTGGCGCCGCGGCGCGGCCGAATTAGGGCGGGCGAAATCCTGCTGAACCCCATGGACGGCGACGGAACCAAAGCCGCTTCGACCTGAACTCATCAAAGTCCGGGCCGATCCATCCCCATCATCGCATCGTGCCAGCCGACCCGACCACTTCCCCACCAGCCATCAAGGCCGGGGCTGACGCTGTCCTCGCCCGCATCCATTTTCCACTTCGGCGAAGTAACCATCGAGAAGCCAAAACCTCCCCTCGCCCAGGCCGGATACGAGGTGCGCCAATGAACCCGTCTGATAAGCCCAAAACAACCCAGAAAACCTACCAGCCGACTCGCTATCGCCGCCCGCGTGCGCTTCAACGACCAGGGACTCGTGCCAGCTATCGCCCAGGCCGCCAGACACCGGCGAGGTCCTCGCTAGTCGCCTGGATGGATGACCAGCGCTGCCTACACCCTCGCCACCCGGCACGGCACCTACTATTCACGCTCCCGCCAAGAATATTGGATCAAGTGCCACCAGCGGTCACACCCAACAAGTACGAATCCGTATCACTCGACTGCGATGGTGATACCGTCCCGTTGCGGGTGTACCAAACGAGGCGGCGCATGCCATACCGGGGACCGCACCTTGCTTTTGATGCGGACCGACTCCGCGTAACCCCGCGGAAACAGCACATGAGACACTAAGGTACATGAAAAATCAGTATTGGCAAGTCTGATGTTAGCGGGCGGTGCGGTGGCGCTCGGTATCATCCCGCCTGGCAGTGGCTGACCGTGACCGCCGACGACGATAAAGCCGGAACGAAAACCGTCACCATCTGGCGGCGCATCATGGTCCACTCGAGACTCATTGCGCCGCCATTATGCTTACTGCCGCCGCGATAGCTGCTCTCATCCTCCCGCAGGCAGGCCGTCGCATCGTTGGCGGGCTTGCGGCAGTCGTAGCGGGCCGCTGGCGGCTGGTTTTATCCCGAGTCCTCCTGGGCGGAACCCCTGACGCGCAGCGGGCCCTGGCGATCCTCTGGCACCAACAACACCACCAGCGCCACCAGAGGGCATAGTCTCACCGCGGCAAATCACCGCGATCGACGTGAACACACCCCCGGTCATCCTGGCGCTCGCTGGCGCAGCCATAGGACTGGTCGGCGGGTGATCCTCGCAGAGCGTATCCTGGGTGTGACGGCCCAAACGCATGCAATACGAGCGCAAACAGCGCCGGACTGCGCATATCGCCGCAGAACTGGCAGCAGAGCCGGATTCCGCTGGGTGCTCTGGGACGCTATCGACGCCGATATCGATCGCACTGACGATGCGCCGCAGCGGACTCCCATCAATGACCCCGCCGACGAATCCGCCAATAAGTCACAAAATGCATCACAAGTCCCAATAATAATCACCCATCACCTGGGTAAACATCCAAAATGCGCAGCAAGATTAGTATTTTTCTTTAACCTTTTTCATTAATTCTGAGGTGCACCCACCGAATTTTTAGAACTGGCACTTTGACGCGTTAGCCTAAAACTGCTGGCTCACCGGACACAGCCGACAAACAAGATTGGTGGGTTCTTTCGTGACTACTGGCTCTCGATGCCATCATCGCGGGCGTGCGGGAAAACGTTGCTGCACGAGAACTGAATGTGCCTTCCGCGCCATCAAGGCACAATCCCCACGACTGAGCTGCCCCCGCGATGCTCGTTCCGCTTTACTGCAAACCTGGGTGCAAACTCTAGCAGAGGTCAAACACTCCCACGCCTGAACTCCATATACACACCCACCCCCTCGATCCCGTACGCCTCGCACAGGCCTTTTGAACAAAGCGGCGCTGCCTCACCGCCTGCCACACTGAACAGTTACGGTTCCAGAGTTCACTCGCCGAAATGGCGCCGTGAGACATGCGGTGTGTTCCCATACTCTGCCGGGATCTCATTGTCGAACCTCACCAAATCTCACGAGGCCCGCTATTTCGGCGCTGGAGCTGATTCCCCTGCGGGTAGACACCCTGGCCAGGCCCAATTGGAATCCCTGCTCGATAGGTGGAACTCTAGGATGCAGGCTGCTAGTTGAGATTCCTGCAACCCCTGAGGAGGATCAGGGCCATGCGGCCGGCGCTACCATCATTAGCATCCGGGATTTTCAGACCGCGCCCAGGTAGGATCAGCGCTTTTCAGAAATCGCGCGGGTTGCCGGCCACCGTCGTCAAGGACTCGCACCTTCGAGGGTGCGGCATGCGCGTGAGCTGTACGAGTTTGCCGCCCGTGGGGCTGATGCGGTGGTGGTTGGGCAACCATTGATGACTGGCGAATCCGTGCGATCTGGTCACACGGTCGTTACGCGATAGCGGCACGCCCCGCCCGTCCTCGGCGTTAGCGGCGGTTTTCTCGTTTTGGGCACTTGTTACCATCATTGTGGCTATAACAAGTGAAGGAGCTGCTTTGTGACTGAAACAAATTCTTGCGCCCTCATTCTCGCCGCCGCAGGGGTGGTGGTATCTCGGCCCGGTTCTCGATCGCGCCTATGCGCTGTGCATTATTGCGGGCATTATTGTGGCGTTGTGGATCGGCCAGAAACGATATGCGGCCCGCGGTGGCGAGCGGAAATCGTGTTGATGCGGCCATTGTGGCGGTTCCCACGGCATCATTGGTGGTCGGCTGTACCATGGATGACCGATTACGATAAATATTTTTGCGCACCTGTGATCCGTGGATGCGTTGAAAATCACCAATGTTTGGGTATTTGGGGTGCGGGTGGTGTTGGCACCGGAGCGTGTACGCCTACCTGCGGTTTAAGAAGATTCCCTTTTGCCCTGTTTGCGGATCGTACTGGCGCCGGCCGTGTGTTGGCGCAGGCGATCGGCTGGTTGGGTAAACTGGTTTAACCAGGAGTTATTCGCGTGAAACCACGGTCCCGTGGGGCTGAAAGATTTTCAATCGGGTGGATGAACTGGGGAATTTTTAGCCCTGCGTGACTGGGCACTGACCGGCGAGGTATTGCAGGTGGCATCCGGCATTCCTATGAGCTGTCTGTGGAAATGTGCTGGTTTTGATTCCTGATTCTGTGGATCGCAAGTTCTACCTTGGGGTACGGTCGGGTGTGTGCCTGTATGTGCCGGGTCACGCTGGGGCGTACGGTCACGAGTCGATGCGGACCGACGGCGACCATGGTGTTGGGCTGCGCATTGTCTTCATTGTGTCGATCGTGGTGTTTATCATCGCGGTTGTGGTGTTTTCCCGCCCAAACGCGGCCGAGAAACGCAAGAAGAAGTGCGGGAAACGAGCTTGTCGATTTCGAGCCCAGGAGCCGAAACTCGTCACGAAAATAGCGAGAATGAGCACAAATCGCGTTCCAAATCCAATTTTTGTTGGGATGTGCCTGGTCATGTTCGTTTGGTTGGTCTGTTCTCGTCCACTCCTCGATTGCTTTAATAGGTGGAAACACAGCAAAACCTAGTCTCTTTCCCAGGCGTACCTGCTGCAGAACTACGAGCAGTAGTGATCACCGTTTAAGCGCATGAAACGTCGCACAAAATCTGTTTCAGAAGATTAGCACGGCCAGTCGCCAGCCAGGGCAGCATCTGCGCCTGCGCAAGACGGCACGGATGTCGCCCTGGAATGAATCTCTCCCATGGGGACTGGGCGCCGATCACGAGCAGAACTATCGATGCGAAGCCACCGATGCCACCGCCGTAAAGCGGTGGGTGTGCGAGCGACCCACAGGGGCCCAAGATCCGCTCTTTGGCCGGTCGGCTGAGGGTGCCACCTTCTGGGCCGATGGGGAAGAGGTCCGTATCACCGTTGATGATGCTGAGGCGCGCACGATCGCGTGTCTACTTCACCTACAGTGTGAATTGGGCGAGTGATGCCAAGCCCGGCGACGCCGCTGGCTGATTGACGGTGCGGCAAGGTGGCGCCTGGTCCGTAAAGCAGTCGACGGCAACGACGTGGTCTGTGAAGCTGTGGAGGGCGGCCCGTCTCGAAACAATCAGGGCAGCGCCTCCCCGGCATGGACATTTCCGTGTGCCGCCTCTGGAGTGAAAAGGACATCGAGAGATCTACGCTTTCTGGCCTGAAACTGGGTGGACATCGCCCTGTCTCTCTCGTCCGCTCCTGCGCAGGACGTGGAGCTGGTGCACCGGATCATGGATGAGGAGGGTCGCCGGGTTCCGGTGATCGCTGAGCCGAAAAGCCGGAGGCCGCCGAGGCCCTGAATCCATCAGCCCGCTTCGACGGCAATTCTTCGCGCGGCCTGCGGCGACCTGGGTGTGGAATCGCCCGCTGGAGCAGTGCGCTGTTGCAAAAACGCGCCATCCAACCGCCTGGAAAAACGCTGAGCCGGTGATCGTGGGCCACCCAAAATGCTGATTCCATGATCGAAAACCCCGTCACCCGGGCGGAGGCCTCGACGCTGGCCAATGCCGTCCTTGACGGTGCGGACGTGCGGCCGCGCTTAAGTCTGGGAAACCTCCGTCGGCGTGGACCCGCACACGTGGTGCGCACGATGTCCCTGCATCGTGACCGCCGCCGAAACCGATGGTAAGGTCCCAGAGCTGGCTCACATTCCGCGCACCAAGCGGGGCGTGACCTGCACCTGCCCGTGACATTGCCGAGCGGCTCAACGCCAAGGCCCTGGTGTCCTTCACCTCCTCCGGCGACACCGCCAAGCGGGTGGCTCGCCTGCGTTCCGGCTGCCGCTCCTGGTGTTCACCCCCTACCAGGCGGCTTCGCAGCCAGCTTGCGTCTGACGTGGGCGCCCAAACCTTCCTCACCCGACCATGCCATCCACCGACGATATGCCTCGCCGAGATTGACGACCAGCTGCTTTGGCCATGGAACAGTATACAACCAGGATGACATGATGGTGGCTGTGGCCGGGCACTCGCCCGGAATCTCCGGCAACACCAACATGATCTCACGTCCACCTCTTGGGTGAAGAAACCATCGCCTCGCCGGAGGTGTTGGCTGCCGCGGAACACGCCAAGAGCCTGGAAGAGGCCGAGGCTAACCTGCAACGCGCCAGGGCGCAGGCAGAACAGGCCGAGAAAGCCCGGAAGACAAGTAAACCACTAGCTAGGCCTAATACGTCAATCCTCGTGAAACCATGAGGGGGAGTCTACCATTGACTGCTAGATTTTGCGGGTTGATCTTCCACACCTCACGGGCGTAGCCGCTGATCGTCCGGTCGGAGGAGAACCGGCCGGATTCGCAAATGTTCACCCAGCACATCGCGGGGCCCAATGCAGCCGGTCCGGCATAATAGTCGGCGGCCATCTTGTCCCGGCCTCCCGGTAGGCGGCGAAATCACCCAAAACATAATACATGTCGGGGATTCCCAACCACCCGCCCGGTCCAGCAGGGATACCCGCAGGTCATGGAACCAGCCGGAGTTATTGTCTGAGAGGTGACCGTCGATAAGCGAATCGAGGGGCACGCTTGAGATCGGCACCGAAACCGTACGCATCCCACGGATTATAGGTGGTGCGCAGCTCTGGTAGTCTTCCTCCACCTTGCGCCGAAAATGTAGGCGTTCTCGTCGCCCACGGCCCTAGGGATTTCCACATTGGCGCCGTCACTGCGTCGCCCAGGGTCACCGCACCGTTCTATCATGAATCTCATGTTTGAGGTGCCGGATGCTCCTTGCCGGCGGTGGAAATCTGCTCGAAACATCCAGCGGCCGGAATGATGTGCCTCGGCGGGGAAACGTATAGTTTTCCACAAACACCACCCGCAGGATCTGGTTGACATCCGGGCTCGTTATTGACCAGGTTTGCGATCTCATTAATCAGCTTGATGATCGCCTTGGCCCGCACATAGCCGGGGGCGGCCTTTTGAGCGCCGAAAAATGATGGTGCGCGGCGGCACGTCGCGTCTCCCCCATCCTCCTTGATGCGGAAATACAGGTCCAGCACATAAAGCGCATTCTGAGCTGCCGCTTGTACTCGTGGAGGCGCTTGATTTGCACGTCAAAGATGGAGGAATGATCCACCTCAATGCCCTGGCGGTCCTTGATCCAGGCGGCGAAGTCCACCTTATTGGCGTCCTTGATGTCCAACAGTTCCTGCATGACGGCATCATCGTCGCCGTCAGTGGCGCAGTCTGTAGCTCATCTAGGTTGGTCACCCACGCATCCGAACCCGGCAGGCGGGTGAGCAGGTCGGAAAGCCGCGGGTTGCACATCTTCAACCACCGGCGCGGGGTCACCGCTGGTTTGTCATTGAACTTTTTCCGGCCAAAATGGCGTGCCACTCCCTGAGCGTGTCCGCCTTATCGATGTCGGGTGCTAGCGCCGCACCGCTGATGGAGTAGGCGGCCAGCAGGCCAACCAGGCCATGTGCACCACACCGTTGCTGATCGGCGCCATGTAGTTGATCTGGCCTCATCCGCGCCCACGCGCCTACATTTCCTGCCGGAAGCGGCGGTCAATCTCCACGGTGATTTCAAACACGCGGTGGAATAGCTGTTGAAGATGGAGCAATTCCACTGCCCAGGGCTCTCGGCCAGCACCATGTGGCTGGTGTAGGCGAAGGTTTGCGTGACCACGTTTCCAGGCGTCCTCCCAACCCATGTGGTGCTCTGTCGAGCAGCAGTCGCATGAGCTCTGGGATGGCCAACACCGGGTGGGTGTCGTTCAATTGATGCACCATATTTGCCGAAGTCGCGCAGATCCCGCCGTGATGTTCGCATTCGTTCAGTCGATCATTGCCTGCAACTGAGGCGGACATGAAGAAGTATTGTTGCCGTACCCGCAGCACCTTGCCGGCGTAGGTGGTGTCGTTGCGGTAGAGCACGCGGCACAGGTCCGCGACGGCTTCGCGTTCGACGATGGCGCCGGTGAACCGTTGTGAGTTGAAGGCGTCGTAGTCGAATTCGGCCAGCCTCGGCCTCCACAGCCGCAGCAGCCCACATTGTCGGTGCCGTAGCCGGTGATGGCATGTCGTAGGGGGTGGCGCGCACCACCATGTCGTCGAAGGTGACGATGCGCTGCTGGTGTTCGCGGCGCACCACGAAGGTAGCTGTTTTCTCCGCCAGGCGTCGGGCTGTCTCCGTCTCGAAACCCATTATCGAAAAATTTGTTTGAAGAGGCCGTAGCGGTAGAGAATGCGCATAGCCGCGACCGGATAGTCCTGGGTGACGGCGGAGTCCAAAAACATGCGCTCAGGCGGCCCAAGCCACCATTGCCCAGAGCGGCGTCAGTCTCGGCGTCAAGCACGTCGGATCAGCTCATGCTCATTGTCGCGTACCGCCTGCTCGGCCTGCTCCACCAGCCCAAGATTGGTGAGGTTATTGAGCAATGCCCGGCCCATCAAAAACCCTCGGCAGAGAAACAATGCTGCTGCCGGGCTGCGTCATAGGCCTTTCGGTGGTTGCTCCACTTGTCGGCCAATTCGCTCCATAGACCGCGTCGGAAAGCCCAGTACCAAAATTTCCAATTAGTAGCTGATGTGGGGTTTCATGCCGGCCACCGCGCGCACATGGCTGCGGACGGCATCTTTGAGCTCTAGGAAGATGATGCGAACTCGCTCATGAAAAATTGCTCCTGCAGAACGGAATCGGGAAGTGTCTGCACCATAGCTTAACGCTTATGAATAAAAAGCTGCATTGGAATGTCGGTTTATCTACACCCGGGGAAATGTGATTATACCTGACAATTTTAGAACCTACTATGGTCGCTTAACGACGCTCACCGGAAGGGAAACTTTACGCGATGGACACCACAGCAACGGATATTTTTTACTACAACCAAGACAGCCAGTCAGCAAAAGTCAGCACCCAATTCCTCAAAACCCTCGTCGCCAAAGGACTCACCATTGAAGGCGCCACCACAAGCAGCTCACTGCCCAAAACAAGTCACGGACGACATCGCCAACCAGGTGGTGGCCTGATCGCAGGCCGCTACAGCTTACGGAGCGCCAGCCGGGGCAATGCGCTGCGCGTATCGGCAGAACACCCCCGCTGCGGCTGGCCGGCAAACCGCTGGCCACCCGCGCCCTAGAACCGGTATTCCTCCGCGCCTATTATTACGTGATCGACAACAAAGGCCGGCTAGGCGGCGTGCTGAAAAACCTGGCGTTGACTCAAACGCCAGAAAATAATCTGGTCGCTCTACTCCTTTACCTCGGTGGCGTGGATCTGCTGATCCAAGTCCTCCGGGGCCAACTGCCGTGCTGAACTCATGATTCAACGGCAACCGCAGCTGCAAATCCGTGCCCGGACATACCTCAATCAACCCACTCGATAATGTGAAATCCAACACATGACCGCCGTGGGTGCGGGCTTATCTATGAAATGCACATGACAGCCTGGGATGCCAATGCCCTTCTCTATAGATCGGGGTGCGGAACCCCAGCAATAATCCCCTGCGGTGTGGGAAAACACCAACTCCGCATCATCGCCCAGTAGCCTCCAACATGGGGCGGTAGGGCGCTGCTGTTTTGTCACCGTCCGCACCCTGCACCGACTCAAACATGCCCGTGATCCGGCACCGCATACATGTAGTTCTCGCTGGGCAACATGCCCGAAATGAACTCGCTCAACTCCTTACGGCACATGCCTCGGGTGCCTCCCGCACAATCCGCGGCACAAAATTCGTGGCCACTGCAACGGGCTATGCTGCTCCAGGTCGGCCACGGTGGCTGACCCATCACCCCGCACCTGGTAGCAAACCCCATCGACAATAATCATCTCCCCATCGAGGCATCAAACGTGCCAATACCAAAATTGCCGTGGCCCAATAACTCCCCAATGGTGAGCTCCCCATCATAGATCCCATCCAATAATGCGGTCATGAGCGACGACTGGAAAAATCGTGCCGCTGCACCGGAATATCCCGGCTCCGATCCTGATCGGTCGCGAGCCCTCCTTCCCCACATACGCAAACACCGCACTTGCGGCAGCCATGGTGCAGGGCCCGCACGGTGGGGGAGAAGTCCGGCAAAAACTCGCCCGAATGATTCACCGGGATCGTGCGCTCCACTCGTGCCGCAGCCATGCAGCCTCCCACTGGTCCACCGGCGTGCACCCCACAAACCAGCATACAGGGAAGAATCCTGACTGTATCACCATAGGCGCGGGGAATATTCGTGAAATCCTCCGACGCCGTCCACTCCCGCGCATCCTGCGAACCCGCACCAAACACCGCATCAAACTCGGAGCGCACCCTGGCGAAAACCTTGGCCGAATTATCGTGATCGGCGCGTGGGCGAAATACCGAATCGTTGGCTCGACCGTCACCCCAGATGCCGCGCACTCGGCCCGCACCACCCGCTCAATCGCTCGCATTCAGCCGCTCCCGCACCGACTCATCATAGGCTCGACAATCCACCACAATCCGGGCCCTCACCAGGAATAATATTATTCGAATGGCCCGCCTGGTGCCCACCGACGCCACAGCAAACTGGCCTGGCGGAATCTCCCGGCCCACAATCCCCTGAAGCCGCACTCACAATCATCGCCGCCACATAGGTGGGATCAATCGCGGTATGTGGCATCGAAACCATGGGCCGACCGACCATCGCCACAATAATCTCAATGGAATCACTACCGGCCAAGGTGGGCCCTCCTCATTGAACACCGTGCCGGCCGGCGGGATAATATGCTGAGCCAAGAACACATCCGGGCGGGGATACGCCCAAGTTAGCCCGTCGTCAGCATCGCAAGCGCACCGAACCGTTTCTCCTCCGCTGGCTGGAACAACGCAATCACCGTCCCCGCCACTTATCCCGATTCGCATCCAAAATTGCACACAACCCAAGCAGGGCGGTGGCGTGCATATCATGCCCACATGCATGCATATTCCCATTCTTCGACGCATAATCTGCCCCCGTGGTCTCAAACCACGGCAATGCATCAATATCCGCCCGCAACAACACTCGTCGCATCGGAATCCCCGGATCCCCATTGGTGAAAAATCGCCACAACACCATGCCCACCAATGTGATCAATCACGGTCGCATCATACGCAGCCAACTGGGCGAGCAATCTGCGCTGCAGTCCATCTCCTCCTGCCCCTGACAGCTCGGGATGCCCATGCAACCATGGTAAAAATCCCACTGCCAGGACAAACTCAGTGGAACTGACAATAGCCTCAATACTGGTACTCACCCGACCTATTTAAGCACCGGATTATATTTCAGGCTATTGCGCTTCATATCACACTCCGTTGCTATGTTCATGGTCTTAGCAAATCTTCCCTCATCCCGAAGCCGACACATGGCACTGACCACCTTATCCCGCAAATCCCACGGCGAAATCGTATTCAGATAAATCTTCGTGCCCCCTCAAACCCAGCCAACGTTGACACCCGCCACTTAATCGACACCCGCCACGGCATAGCAATATCCAAATCAATCGGCTTATAATGCCACCCTCATTACACGGCACATTATGACCCGCCGCCGCATGACACGCATGCAACAAATCACTCATATCCTGGATCTCCGCGTCCGTTTGCAACCACGGCCCGGCGTCGCTGACTCTGAAAACACCTCCAGGTGGGGTAGCAGTGCCCAAACCCGGCGAAACAAATCGCATGAGACTCTCCGCAATCACCAGATTCTGCGACGCCGCATAATCTACTGCCCACTCGTTATACATATTGGGGTGATCGCAGCTTCGTAATCTCCTGCTGGGCGCTCAACCCCCGCTCATCAATAGACACCAATTGCTTATGCAAATGATCGAAAGACGCCCCGGCCGGCTTCAACCAGTTCTGGAACACCGCCACATACTCGCATACCGATTCCGCTCATACAAAATCCTTTGATGGTTTCCACCGTGAACTTAATAAACCCGAAATGCTCCGTTATGCTCAACTCGCCCAGCGCAGTAAAATCCGACCGATTCGTCGCCGAATCCGTGAAAATGCCGCCGCCCATCAACTCAGGTCATGCCCCCAGCAAAGAAACACTCCGCCTGCTTCAACAACTCCTCATCCGACATATCCTCCGAGCTCAGCCCAGCCGCGGTCCGCTTCGTGCGAATGGTGCGCAACACATGCTCCCGGCCCAAACTCCGTGCGAAATATAGTTATCCATGCGCTCCCGGGTCGCGGCATCCATCTCAAAAACCATAGTTGGCTTTCCAATACTCATAGGTGACAATCTCAAACAGGTTCGTGCACCCGCCGAAACACGGCCCTCATTGCGCTGAGCGCCTCCGCCTCCAGGCCGGAAACCATCTCATAGCCACTTTTACCGGCCACCAGCCGCGACTTCTCCGGCGGGTATCCAACTGACGATTCTGACAAAACGCACAGAAATCATTCCGATCCCCCGGCGTTAAGGGAGTCGCATCGGCCGTGGCGTGGTCAGCGCTGATTCCCCGGCCAACAACTGTCCACACCTCCGTGCCGGAGAAGGGATTGATTTGCTTGACAGTCCCGTCGGCCATAACTGAATGGGCGAGATCCGGGCAGCTAATGGTGAGCCCATGCTTCCCAATCTAATAGCCCCAAGCCACTCAGACTCAAAATAAGGTTATCTTTAGGATACTATGGCTATTATTCAATCTCGACTGCTTAATGCCGGATAGTGATACCGAAGCACTCACCCAACGGTTCATCCAGCTATCCCACCTCATCACCCGCGACGGCAAAGCCGAAAACCGCCCAGGTCACTCACGATGCCAATCCCCGCTGTCCCCACTGAAATCTATCACCCAAACTACATGCCCAACTGCTAACAAAGAACACCACCCACCAACACACGTCACCATGCATCGATATGTGGTGCATCTTACGGGCACAACCGGATCCCTCAACCAGGTGGCCATGCTGTATGCTCGGCCCTCACACCCCCAGCGAACCTCCCCCACAATGCCAGTAGCGGCAGAAAACGAAAGCGAATGCGAAATCCCCGCCCGCCATCCCTGGATAGTCCAGATCGCCCCCGTCGTAGCAAACTTTACGACGACTTTTCCGTGCGGATTTTCACGTTCTTAGTCTCGATAAGTTGCTCCGCAATCTTGTTTCCGGCCCGCACCAACTGTTCTTAACATCGTTAGAATTGATAAGTGTGATTCCCCGCACACCCTCGGAGAGCCGCCAATCCGGCCGGCAACTACAAATGCTTAGCCTGCGGGTTCAGCCTCAACACCACGCTCACGACCTTGCCCATGTCGGTGTCACTGTCGTAGCAGCCCTCGCCGGTGATAACGACATCGGCATCGGCAATCCCATCCTTTAATCCAGTGACATCAACGATGACGCGCGCGCCGAACAAGCCGGATATTATCGGTCGCCGTGCAGGGTGGTCGAGATCCATGTGAGGTAAATGGGGACGCTGCTGGTAGCGCCCATGCCGAATTTCCGCTGACATTGAGCACCTTTGCACAATTGGGAAATGCCGGCTTCTAGTTCATCTCACATCCTCTGCAGATGCCCCTTTCGGGGGCGCTAGACAGCAGGTGCCTTCGGGTCCGTGTAGCAGGGGTGACAACATCGGCAAGCATGAGCATATCCATGGCGGCGGCCTGGAGATTGAGTCGGGAAATATCGACGCTGGCCAGGCGTTTTAATGCCGCGCCACCGGGTGGGAGTGAGTGACCATTGGCGTCGAGGAAGTTGGCGCCTAAGCGTGAGGATACCGGTACCCGCCGTCTGTGGTGGCGGAACCCCCTGAGCCCCAAAATGAGGCGTTTCGCGCCTCGACTCGCGGCGTCGGCAATGAGAGCACCTGTTCCAAAAAGTGTCGGCGGTGAGTGGGGAAAGATGGTCGCCTACTCTTTCAGGCCGGATGCTGCAGCGACATCAATATAGGCGATTTCTACTTTCGGGCGTCGTAAGTATAAGTGGCTTCGGTAATGCGCCCCTAATGCGTCGGTGGTGGAAGCGTGATGCGTTCACCGGCAACAACGCGAGGTTCCTTCGCCACCATCCGACATGGATGGAGGATGATTTCCGTGTCGTTACTGAGAACTTCGCGGATTCCGGTGGCGATATGGTGGGCAACATCGTGGGCGGATGCTGAGGTTTTGAAAATGAGTCAGCTATCACTATCTCGCAGCGTGGGTAAGTCTAGCGTGCATTTTAAGCTTGGATAAGGTGAAGAAACGTACTAACAGTAGTACAGAAAGCTCGTTGAAACAGCCATTAAAAACCCAACTGATTTTGGCTGCAGGTGGGGGTGACATATAGGAATGCGCGCCAAAATTGTATTTAGCGCCTTAAAAATCGGCACTCAGCACTGCTATGAAAATTATTGGAGATGAATATATACCAGATGCTTCCTGCGAAAAGTTGTGATATCTGCCGCGAAATTCGACAATGAATAGGTAATATTTTTATCACTGTGTAGAATTACGTGCTGTAGTCACCACAACGTGGCAGACCAAGCTACATCCTATTGGGAGGATTACTATGACAACTGCTGAAGAGCGGTTTCGGAATACTATGAACTGCTGGTACGTCGTAATGCCGGCGAACCAGAAATTCCACCAGGCGGTGGCCGAAGTTCTGGATTCCCTGAAAATTGTTTTAGACAAAGATCCCACCTACGCGGACTACGGTCTCATTCAGCGGCTGTGCGAACCAGAGCGACAGTTTCATGTTCCGTGTTCCGGGTAGACGATCAAGGTGTTGTTCAGGTTAACCGCGGCTTCCGCAGTTCAACTCTGCGCTTGGTCTCTATAAGGGTGGGCTCCGCTTCCACCCTGTCCAGTCAACCTTGGCATCATTAAATTCCTTGGTTTCGAACAAATCTTCAAGAACTCTCTTACCGGTTTGCCGATCGGCGGCGGCAAGGGCGGTGCCGACTTCGACCCCAAGGGCAAGTCCGATGCCGAAATCATGCGGTTCTGCCAGTCGTTCGCGACCGAACTCCACCACCATATTGGTGAATACCGGACGTTCCCGCCGGCGATATTGGGGTTGGCGGCCGAGAAATCGGCTACCTGTTCGGTATGTATCGCCGCCTTTCCAACCAACACGAAGCCGGCGTGCTCACCGGTAAGGGCCTCACCTGGGGTGGCTCCCTGGGGCGCACCGAAGCCACCGGCATGGCTGCGTCTATTTCACCCAAGAAATGATGAAAGCCCACGGTGACTCGTTTGCCGGCGCCAAGGTAGTGGTTTCCAGCTCCGGCAATGTGGCCATCTGACGCCATCGAAAAGGCCCCAAGAACTGGGCGCCACCGTCATCGGGTTCTCCGATTCCTCCGGTTGAGTTCACACCCCGGACGGCGTGGATGTGGCCAAGCTCAAGGAAATCAAGGAAGTCCGTCGCGGTCGGGTCTCCGACTATGCGAAGGAAGTGGATGGCGCTACCTTCCACGATGAGGGCTCCCTCTGGTTCCTCCCGTGCGACGTGGCCCTCGCCCTGCGCCACCCAAAACGAACTTCATCGGCGAGCATGCCCGCGCCCCTACGCAAAAATGGCTGCAAATACGTGGCGGAAGGCGCCAACATGCCGTCCACCGCCGAAGCCACTCGAGGTGTTCCGCGAGAAGAAGATCAACTTCGGTCCCGGCAAGGCCGCCAACGCCGGTGGCGTTGCCACCTCTGCTCTGGAAATGCAGCAGAACGCCTGCCGTGACTCCTGGTCGTTTGAATACACCGACCAGCGTCTGCACGAGATCATGCGCAATATCTTCCATAACTCGTGAAGAAACCGCCCTGGAATATGGTCACGAGCACGACTATATTATCGGCGCAAACATTGCCGGCTTTAAGAAGGTTGCCGACGCCATGCTGGCCCAAGGCATTATCTAACGCCTACCCGGCCTCGCTGATACCCGCATCATCGCTCCCCGATGGTGGGCGGGTTTTCGCATAAGGCGTCGATAAGCAAAAAATGCCACGCCGTAACCAGGCACTACCACCGCTATTACCTAATTCTCATTATGCTAACGTCATGTATCGCGTATTTGAGTGCCTCAGACGAATTAGTCCGCAATGTGGAACAAGCATATGGGGTGCCCATGACCTCGGAATGTGCATGGTGCCCCGCAGTGAAATGCTGGCGTTGCTTGACGATTTACGCAACGCGCTTCCCGTCGAGATAGATGATGCGCAAGACGTCCTCGACCAGCAAGAACATAGTGAGCCAAGCCCAGGATCGTGCCACGCAGCTTGTCGACGACGCAACGAGCGAAGCGAACTCTACCGTCAGCCAGGCCCGACATGACGCGGATACCACGATCTCCGATGCGGAAACCCGGGCCAAAACCACCGTGGCTAAAGCCCAAGACGAGGCTGACCGCATCGTGATAACGCCCAGCGAGATGCCGACGATCATCCGCCGGCTCCAAATCTGAGGCCCAACGCGTCGATCGATCTCGGGCAATGAGCAATACCAGCGCAGCATTGACGAAGGCCCTGCTGAACAGCACCGGTTGGTCAGCGAAGGAGTGGTGCGGCGGGCAACAATCGAGGAAGCCCACCGCACTGTCAGACGCGCCTGGCGCGATTCCAACCGGTTGCGGAACGAAGTGCGACGAGTTTGTCGACGCGAAACTTGCCGAGTTCTGAAGAAGTGCTTTCTACAACCTTGCGTGCGGTTTCCCCGCACCGCAGTGCCCTTCGCAAAGGTGCGGTGCTGGTGGGCGCAGGGATGAAACTGGCAGGGCCGGCCCAGCGATCGTTCCACCAGCTACAGCAGCGATCGCAGCTAATTCCCGCAACCTTCGGCGACTGCTGAATGTTGCGGAGCACTTCAGCTGGGCCAGTTGGTAGCTTTACGTGCGGTCCGCTTGTCAGTTGCCACCACACCGAGTGGATATAGCACAACTGCTTAAGTAGTATGCTTAACCACGATGAAAAACACCTCAAACTCCCCGTTTGTTTTTTGATGTCTCTGACCCCATGCACAGCGGCATGGGGGAGCATCGCACCTGCAAAACCGGCCTGAGCCCTCACCCGCATCGGGCCTGAAATGACGTTGCGCATACCTGAAGGCCGACGTTACCGTCGACGCCAATTCTCACCCCCTCGGTGAGGCGATTATGGTTGACGCCACCATTCATGCCCGCCTTCAAGGTGGAATGTGTGCGTCTGCCTCAAACCACTTACCCCCGACACCACCCCTCACTGTCTCCTCAGGTGTTTGCCACTGCCCCTGATTTTGTGATGGGTGACCCTGATGATGAGTCGGAAACCGAGGCGGTGCCGCTAATCCAACACGTCACGGTCGATCTGCTCCAAAGCGTCATCGACGAGGCCGGCATCACCTCGCCGTTTTAACCCGTGTGCCCCTGGACGGGGTGCGTCGATGATGCGGAGGTTCCCCGGCCTGAGCCAACTCGATGACGATTCTGAGCGCGGCTCGGCCCATTGATCCGACGCTGGTCGGGTTTGGAGAAATTCTATGCGAGCCGTAAACGCAGCCGTCTCACCGGCACCGAAGCCCTCGAACAAGACATCGCCAAGGTGGATCATGGTCCCCTGCTGGCCGCCCTGAGTCGACCTGCCGCACGACTATACTCACCCTGGCGCTTACCCACCGATCATTCGACAACGAAAAACGGCATGCTCGGTCAATGAGCGCCTAGAGTTCTCGCGACGCGGTGCTAGGGCTGTCGGTGGCAGTGCATCTATTCGAGCAATACCCCTACAAGGCCCTGAATCCGATATTTCGAAAATGCGTGCGAGTATCGTGTCCCGGTACGGGCTTGCCGATATCGCTCGCGAAATTGGGCTCGAGCCCAATACATTCTCCTGGGCAAGGGTGAACTGTTGACCGATGGGCGCAATAAGGATTCCATCCTGGCCGATACCACCGAAGCCCTCCTCGGCGCCATCTACTCGAATCCATGGCTTCGATATTGCCCGCGATGTGGTGCTTCGGCTGTTCGCCCATAAGATCAGCATGCGAAGCCACCGCCCTGCACCAGGATTGGAAAAACCAGTTTGCAGGAGCGGTTGGTGAATACAAACTGCCCATGCCCGTCTATGAGGCGACATCTGTTGGGCCCGAACATGAGCAGGTGTCTTACCGCATCGGTGAATGTTTTGGGCAGGACTCATGGCGAAGGCACTGGCACCAACAAGAAACTTGCGGAACAGGCTGGAGCCCACCAGGCCCCTAGAATCTCCTCAACGACCCGAAGGTTCGCGCCGAACTCATCCAATGCCAGAACTCCCAGAAGTAGAAACCATTCGCCGTGGCCTTGCCGAACACGTGTGCGGTCGCATCATTACTGATGTGGTGGTGCATCATCCACGTGCGATCCGCCATGTCCTCGTAGGGCAGGGGAACTCCAGGCTGAGATCTTTAGGGTCGCACCATTATTGGGTTGGGTCGCGCGGAAAATTCTCTCGGTTGAACTCTGGCGGATTCGGCCGCGGCGGCTGACCCATCTCGGAAGCAGAACCGCCGCAAACCCACGCCTCAGGCGGTACCCCAAGCGGGCGATCAGGTCGTGGTGGTGCACCTTGGGATGAGCGGCCAAATGCTCATCAAGCGATGCGAACGCAAATCTCGGATGACTCCCAAGTTTAAACACTGCCGCATCTCAGGTCCGGTTCGATGATGATACCCAATCTATGGTTCGTGGATCAACGCACCTTCGGCTACTGGCTGCCCACCCATCTTGTCGATGCTGGCAGGGCCTTGTCCAGGAAACCGCCGACCATATTGCCCGGGATCTCCTCGACCCGGAGCTGGAACTGTTGGATGGCAGCAACGATGCATTCGAAAACCTTGGCGGTGACTATTGCTGAACCAGGAAATCATTGCTGGCATTGGCAATATTTACGCCGACGAAATGCTGTGTTTGCCGCAGTCAACCCGAATCAACCGGCGAACACCCTTTGATCTCTGCACGCCTTGAAAAACTCTCATTGGTGGCCGGTCGCACTGTGATGCGGGCTGGCGTGGCCCGGGGCAGCACTAGCTTTTGACGACCTTTATGTGAATGTGAACGGAGAATCCGGTATTTCGATGTGGAACTCCACGCCTAGTGGTCAGGACGGCCGGCCATGCGATCAGTAGTGGCAGCAATTCTGGTGGAAAGAAAATTTTACCAACTGGTCGAGCCACTACTGCCCTCACTGCCAGCCACTGGTTCCTGTAACACCGCCAATGGTCAGGAGCTATCAGCCCAAAGTGAATATTATTACCAGAACGGGTGGTACTGATTGGATTAAATCATGGCGTCTACATGAGTTTGGTAATAAGTTAGGCGGGGTGAAGTGGACACGGTAATATGACCCCCATGGAAAATGATTCCCTTGCGATCTGTGTTAGAGGATTTTGTTACTAACGATCAATAATACTATTTGGACGGTTATTCCGTGGCTGCTCATTGCCGCTGGCCTTTATTTTGCGGTCAGATCCATTGTGGTGCAGGTGCGCATGCTACGGAAATGTTCCGAGCGGTGATGGAACGCCCGGCAACACAAAGAAGAAAAACGACGCCGAGGGAATATCTTCCTTCAAAGCATCTACAATTTCCGCAGCCTCGGGTGGGGACCGGAAACGTGGCCGCTGCCGTGGCGATTACCACAGGCGGCCCCTGGCGCAGTGTTTTGATGGATTGTGGCCATATTGGGTGGCGCCACCGTGCTTGTAGGAGGCCACGCTCTGGCGCAGCCATGGAAGGTGCGGATGAGGGACGCCGATGCTCTACCGTGGTGGTCCGGCCTACTACCTGACCGTTAAGGGGCTCAATGCGCCCAAGTTAGCGTCGATCCTTTGCGGTGGCCATCACAATCACATTCGTGGCTTTATGCATAACGCAACTCAAGCAAAACTCCATTGCTGAGTCGTTTGCCACCCCGGTGGGAATGACACGTCCGACTCAAGTTTATGGTGGTGTGGTGTTGCGATTATTACCGCGCTGATTATTTTTCGGCGGCGTGCAGACGCATCGCCAACGTACCCAGTATTTGGTGCCAGTCTCATGGCGGTGTTAGTACTCTGGCTGTGGGCCTGTTTGTGGTGCTGATGAACTCCCAGTGAGGTGCCGGAAATGTTTGAGACGATTATTACCCATGCGCTCAGGGGTGAAAGAGGTTGCGGGGCGACGCGCGGGCATGGCGTTCATGCGAATGGTATGCGCCGCCTGTTCTCCAATGAGGCCGAGTGAGGTCCGGCCCTCGAATGCGGCGGGCGGTAGCTACGGTGTCGCACCCGGTGAAGCAGGGGCTGGTGCAAAACCTTGGGCGTGTATTTCGACACGCTGTTGGTGTGTCTCGATCACGGCGTTCATTATTCTGTTGCGATCCGACCGTCGGTGAGGGGTGAGGGGGCGTCGATGACGCAGACCGCGTTGGCTAGCCAGGTGGGTGATTGGGGTATCTACTTCGTCACCATTATTTTGTTCTTCTTGGCGTTCAGTTCGGTGATTGGTAATTATTACCTGCGCAGGCGAATCACTGAGTACTTTCAGCCATGAGGTAAGTCGGTGTTGTTGGGCTTCCGTACTATTGTGCTGCCTTCGTCCCTCGGCGGTAGAGTTGGATCTATTGGGCTGGTGTGGTCGCTGGGTGACACGTCTGCGGCGATGCATGGTGTTCAGTAACCCAGTTGGTATTGTGCCATGGGTGGGATTGCGGTGAGCTGCTGGCCAATTATGAGCGGCAGAAGGCGAAGGCCTTGACCTGATTTTCCACCGCGATATGCTGCCTGAGGTGAAGAACATTGAGGTGTGGGACGGATTTCGGATGCGGTGCCGTCGTCGCGGTGAGATCGTGCGCGAGGTGGCAGTTAGGTGCGGGCTAGACTGGAAGCATGAACAGTGACGTGGTGCGGTTGACGGCGTGGGTGCATGGCTATGTGCAGGGGTCGGGTTTCGTTGGTGGTGTGGCCAGGCCAATGAGCTAGCCTATCCGGCAGCGCCACGAACCTGGACGACGAGTCGGTGTGCGTCGTCGCCGAGGGCCGCGGACGCCTGCGAAACGTCCTGCTGCACTCGACTGAAGATTCCCGATGCGGTGCGGTCGTATCGCCGGCCCGGTAGCGTGCGATCGGTGATTGACCGGTGGTCCGAGCCGCGGGGCGTGACGGATTTCCGCATGTGCCACTGCATGCTTTGTCGACGCCTCAATGGCACGGATGATCCTGCGTGGAGTGGTGTATCACGCTCCGTCAGGGATATATTTATTCCGCATTTCGTTGCCGTGGTGGTGATGTGTCTATACGGTGGGGGATCATTCATCATCTCACTATCCCGGAAAACGACTATTGCGAAAAGAGTGGGACATGTGGCTGAAGATAATGTGGTTTCTATTTCCTTTTGCCGATTCCAGTAAGGCCTACACAGGCATTCACCGAGATCAAGAATCTTTCTACCGCCGGCGCGCTGCAATTAAAGAGCGGAGCCATTGTGGTGCGGGATGCGGAAGGAAGCTGTCCTCCCAGATGGGGTGGATCAGGTGACCGGGACCGGGTTTGCTGGCGGCGGTCCTGATCGGCATGCTCGTCGGCATTTTGGGCGGTCCGCTGGGAATGCTGCTGGGCTGGGGGAGTGGCGCCCCTCATCGGTGGGGTACTTGACGTGGGCGCGCATCGGCCACCAATGAGGTGCTCGGCGAGTTCAGCCGTGCCCCACCGGCGGATTCCCACGGCGATCATTGCAGAGGTGGCAGAGCCTTCCTGAACTGCCGCTTGATGATGTGGTGTCCAAGCTGGGTGGCACGATCAGTGCGGCGGCCGCGTCCGAGGTTGTTGCCGAATTGGAGGCCGCCGAGGCCGCCACGGAGGCAGCCCAGGCCGAGGCCCGGCGGGTTGTGCGGAACAGAAGAAGGCCGAGCGGAAGGAAGCGCTTGAAGACTGCAAGGCCGCCGTCGAAAAGCGATGGGAGGAGCTCAAAGCGCAAGTTCAGCTAAACGATTATTGCGACGTGGACGATCGGCCCGGCCGGGTGATGGCTGGGCTCGATTTTTCCTAGCGTGAACAACATCATCTGACGGCGGTTCTCATCGTGTTGATTATGCCCAGTGGTCGGGATGCGAGTAGGGTCGTGTTATCAACCGTTCCTGTTCTTTGTTGATAGTGGATCTATTATGAATAAACTAATAGTACCCTGGGAAAAAGTCTGTGGTTCCCGGCCGTCTATTTTTGTTGGTAACTGGTTATGGCTGTTGGCGCCTCATGTTGTATCAAGGGAGAAGAACGTGCCTTTAACCCCTGTCTACCAGGAGCGAAAACCGCTGGCCCCATGGTGAACCGTGCGGTGGGTGCCGCGATGGAAAAATATTTAGACTCGGCGGATCCGGCGCCAGTAGGGCCAGATTTATAGTACAATGGTTAGCGGCGATGGTGCGTGACCGCACTATATGTGTCACGCCTGGAGTGCGGCGGGTGCGGCAGTGATGATTCCAACCGCACGAGATGACGCTTTGCACCTCGATCGGGGTGTCCGGGGGATGATAAGGTGGTGTCGACGGATGATGTCATCGTGAAGAACCAGTGACCCTGCCGCAGTTTCAGCCAGTTTCGATGCGCTCTACGCCAGCGCTGAGGACGGCTCCGCGATGTGGTTAGCTGTGGCTCGGGGCGTTGCCCTGCGAGTATCGAGAATCTGCTGCATGTGGTGCGGACCCATTCTTCTAGCCTCTGCGAGCGCGTGGATGAGAGTGCGCCCAGGGTCGGTGAGTTCGCAATCGACCCGTGGGGATTTGGCGGCGTGAGTGCGGGTGACCAGTCCGTCTTCCTCCAGCCTCCCGGAGGTTTGGGTGAGTATTTTCTGCGAAATCCCATCCACCTGGGCTTTGAGCTCGCCGAACCGTTGGGGCCGTGTTGCAGTGTGCCGATGATGAGCACGGTCCACCGGTCGCCGATGCGGTCGAGGAGTTTCTGGTGGGGCACTGTGCAGTCGTAGGGGTTCCAACGTGTGACGTCTAGTTCGGGTGTGTCCATGATTATTTCTTTCCTCGCGTTGAGGGAAGGCCTGGATAACGCTAGTGAACTAAAAAGGTACCAAGTTACCATTAGGGTTCCTAATTACTATCACACTATAGGATCAACAGTGAGCTAAACTACAGGAAGCCGGAAGATTCTCACGACCGCGTTTTGATAGTGTCACCACCGCCATCGGCATGAGCTGTTCACCGACCGCAACATGCAAGGAGCTCAGCGCATGAACACCACCCGCACGAAACTCATTTCCTCCCTGATCGCCGACCTCTTGCCAACCTCGCAGCTCACCGCTGAGCGAAGCGGAACTCAGTCAGCTTTCACCCAATGACCAGCGGGTGCTGCTTCGGGCACTCACGAACCTGTGGCAACCCTGGGCTGCTCGATGCGGATTTCCTCCGTCGGCAAGACACCCTCCCACAAGCCGAACGTGACGAACGCGGCATCGTCACCATCCAAGATACGGCACGCAGCTGTGCAGAGACCCTGAATCCGCCTATGGCGGGCGATATCACCCGCCTTGCACAGATGGCATCGTCAACGCCGCCAACAACAAGCCGCTTGGCATGCTTTCGGCCGGCACGCCTGCGTGATAACGCCATCCACTCCGCTGCCGGTCTGCAACTCCCGCCAGGCCTGCGCCTGAGCTTGTTCCATCCCCCGACCATGCAGGAGCCCACCGGCAGTGCCCAGACTCACCCCGGCTTCAACCTGCCGGCCCGATATGCTGCATGACCGTGGGCCCCATTGTCGCAGGGAGGGAGGCGAATCCAGCAGCAAGTAGCCGAGCTATCCGCCAGCTATACCTCATGCCTGAACTCTTGCCCGGCATGTTCAGGCTGAAGTCCTCGCCTTCTGCTGCATTTCCACCGGGGCTTTTGGTTTCCACCATCACATGCGCGCCTGCACTGCTGTCACCGCAGCCCGCGCCTTCCTGGCTGGGCTACCGGAAGACACAGACTTCACCATTATCTTCGCGAGTATCACCCAGGATGATTGCGATCCTGCACGCAACCCTCAACCCACAAAACTCATCGAAACGATCGCCAGCCGAGCCAGACCTAGCCGACAAGGTGCCCATCGGCGCCGGGGCCGGCCTGTCCACCGCCGACGGATCTGAATACGGTGGCGCCTGGTTTCCAGGAAAACTTTAGCGACTTCGCCGCCGCCTACGGCATGACCGACGCCACACCGCCGGCTTTCTCACCCCTTCCCGGACGAAACCGAAAAATGGGCGTACTGGAGCCGCCACGATCAACCACCACCGCTATCCCTCAAAGAACCCGGCCGGTATATCCAGGACCTATTCACACTGGTGCACGACAAAAGACTACTTCGTCCTCACTACCAACGTCGACCACTGCTTTCCATCGCGCCCACTTTGATAAGCAGCGACTGTTCTACACCCAGGGTGATGATGGACTCGCGGGCAGTGCGCCACCTTCCGCCACCAGGCCACCCACGACAATCACGACCAGGTGACTGGCCATGGTGGCCCAGCACACATGATCGGCACATCCCGGCCGAACTCGTGCCCCTGCTGCTCGGCTGCGGCGGGCGGATGACTCACAAACCTGTGCTGACGACACTTTCTCGTGCAAGACCCCGGCTGGCATGCGGCCGCTCAACGCTACCAGGCCTTTGCTTCCGAAGCAGCCCAATCCTGGACCCTCGCTGGAACTAGGGGTGAGGCATGAACACCCCGGCGATCATTAAATACCCATTTTGGCAGATGACCCACACAGTAATTCCCAGCCCACTACGCAACAGTCAGCCTGGATGCCGCCGCCGAAACAGATTAGTGATCGCAGCACCGCCATGCAGGCGGACATTGCCCAGGTGCTGCAGCCATCTCGCCGGCGCCTCAGCAGCCTCCTGACATCGTTCCTGTGCACTGATCGTATGGATCTGCCGTTGCCCTGCAAGACCACAAAGCGGCACGTGTGGCTCGCTGAAAAATCATGCCGGCGCAGCTCCTGGAAATTATTGATACACATGGCTAAAAACTGAGGCTGAACCGGTGCGGATCCACAATGCGCACTTCGCATGGTCAAAAACATCCGGTGGGTAGATCGCATGCCTATCACTGATAACGGCAGATACTCCTCAGTCAGTGGGCTTATGGTCGGAATACGCTAGTCCGCCCTCGCCAATGAGCCTCCCGATCGTGGTGTGTGCCGTGCTGCAGGAATGGCTGACTCATGCGCCTGAAGCTGGTGGCGCAGCAATCACACTCATCCGGGTTTCATCATCCGGCAGAGTCTGCATCACCACGCGAGGCAAGAGCGCATCGCGATCCGACAGCAACATGGCGGGCGTGAGCACAGCATGCGGCACCCCTCAGCGGCTGGCCAGCGCGAAGCGTGGTCAACCAATCGGCGAGCATGAAGCTTTCGACTTTGGTACGTTGCTCGCATCAATGACCGCCACCGCGTCGATGGGGGAAACCCGCAACACCCAAAGCAACGTATTCACATGCGAATACGCCAAAAACTCTCTGGCAACTGTATGACCGCCTCAACTTGGCGTGCGACGCAGCAGCAACCGCCGCAATTCGCATGATTGATGTGGACACCCTGGGCTCGAAACTAGTCAACACATACCGCAACCATCGGATGCGAGATGACGGGCACACAACAAAACGCCTCACGCGACCGCGCGGAACCATTATATTCTCACCGAAACTTCAGTGCTAGAATTCTGCGTGTCGGCGTCGGCCCTGCTGATCCAACGGCGACTCCACTAACCACGGTGCGATACCGATGCTGCGACGATACTGCATGGGGCCAACGAATCCTCGACACTGAAAATCCGCAGATACACCCGATAATTTCGCCCGAAGCTTGCGATGTCCACCGCGGTGGGAGCAATATCCGCACCCACAATCGCCACATCATGCGTTTCCCGCGCCAACGTCAGCAACGTCCCCCAATACCACACGCGGGATCGAACACCGTATCGGCTACCGTGGTGCCTGCAGCCCTCGGCCAACAGCCGCGACGAAGCGGACATGGTCGTCCCAAACTGGCTATAAAATCCCCGGCCCCCAACCCCCAATAACATCAGTCAATACGAGCGTGCATACCCTGGAGTCGCAGCAGCCGTCGCACCATTATCAAGCAAATCAGCGGACCTAGCAGGCGACGCCCCGGCTTGGCGCACCAGGTCCGCGCCCCGGTCGGGATCGGCCATACAACGTCAGCAACCAAGGTGGCCTGCAACTGGTCGGACCTGAGTGGAGGCCATTCACAATGGCCATGGCTGACTAATTCGTTGCTTTTGCCATCACGTGAGCAGACCTTTTCACGATAGCCAAGACAGGACTTCAGGAATTCGGAACAACGGTCGGCGACCTGCTGACTCGTTGACTGGGCAGGGAAGTCGGAATGCCGCGCTCTACTGACTACTGACCGCCGATCGAGACGATCAGCGAGATGGGCGGATATCTTTGAGCGTGAGATAACCGGTGGGTAGGGCATGTGACGGTGGTCAACCTTTCGAACAACAGGAGCAGACACTGTAGTGGACGGCTTCATTGTACTGGTGTTCGTATGCGCTGGGCCCGGTTTGGGAATGGGGTGGGTGGTGATATGCTTCGAATGCTCTGGCGGCTGCGCCGCTGAAACCTTCTCGGGGTCCGGGGTCTGCTTGTCAAGTATCAAAAATGTTATCGGCACAGGCCGCAAGCGTGGCATTCAAAAGCGCTCTTATCGAGCATACAGGTCGTGGGAATTCCCATGCTCATGAGATACAGCACCGAATCAACAAAGATACCATCGCCTGATACAATGACGACTTTCCTTGAACCGGCTCTATAAGATTAGTGTTCCGCGGCAATGTGCGGCACTGAGTTGTTTATCCGCCCCGGATTTTTCCTACTGCGGCGAGCACCTGGCAGGTACCCACGATTCGTGCAGGTGGCGGACGCCGGATTTGTCGGCGGCAAACTACAATGAGGTCTCGATCGGTGATGGCAAGCTCACTGGTTGAGTGCGCAGCGGCACCAATTTGCTCCTGGATACTTCGAATGCTTTCGGGCCATTGATGTTCTCATAGTCAACGAAAATAAGGCGGCGGTTGAGCGGGAGGCGCGTCATGATGACTCCTGGATAGCGAATTTATGCGACATTAGAACCCATGATACCTATGTTCACATGAGGCGGCAATGTCTTTGGTGAAATTGGTCAAGAATAGTTAATGACGGAAATTACTGCTAAAAATAATGGAAAATAATATTATTTATGGCGTGTTCTTATGTTATCGTGAATAGTAATTGGGGGTGAATTATGATAAAAACCATAAAGCAATAGTGCTGATAGTTTGTTGTGGGGTGGATGGTATGCATGGGGGATGGACGGCTAATCACCAACCCCCACACCCGCCCCGTCTGCTAAGGTGACTGAAGTGTATTTGAAGTCGTTGACCCTACGAGGATTCAAATCCTTCGCATCCGCCACCACCCTAAAATTCGAACCCGCATCTGCGCAGTAGTAGGACCCAACGGCTCAGGTAAATCCAACGTCGTCGACGCCCTCGCCTGGGTCATGGGCGAACAAGGTGCCAAAACCCTCCGCGGCGGCAAAATGGAAGACGTCATCTTCGCCGGCGCCGGCGGCCGCAAACCCTTAGGCAGAGCCGAAGTCACCCTCACCATCGACAACTCCGACGGTGCCCTCGACATCGACTACACCGAGTTCCGTCACCCGCTGCATGTTCGGCGACGGCGCCTGAATACGAAATCAACGGCAGTAAAGCCCGTCTCATGGACATCCAAGAACTCCCTCCGACCCGGCATCGGCAGAGAAATGCACGTCATCGTGGGCCAAGGCCGACTCTCCCAAATACTCGAACTCCGACCTGAAGAACGCCGTGCCTTCATCGAAGAGCCGCGGGTGTGCTCAAACACCGCCGTCGGAAAGAAAAAGCCCAACGCAAACTGGTATGCGTTTAACCTGATCGGCTCACTACGACCTCACCTGGCGAACTCGCCGCCAACTCAAACCCCTCGCACGCTAAGCTGAAGCCGCGCCAGCGCTACCGTCCAGCTGACCTGCGCGAATCCCGGCGTAGACTTGCCGGGTATGAGCTTACCCAATCGTGCAAGGCAAAGCTCGGCAGCGCCGAAGAACAAACGGCCATGCTGCTCGCCCAGGTCGAAGAGGCTACACCCAACTCCGATGCGGCCACCGAAATCCTACACCAACCTAGAAGCCGAACTTGCCAGTCGCCGCCCCGCCGCCGACGCTGCGCAACAACTTTGGTTCGACCTTCCTCCCCTAGTCGAACGCATATCCGCCACGAGGCGCATTTGCCGACGACCGGGTGGGAGCTCTCAGGAGGCCCCTATGCCGGCCAGGACCCGACCAATTGGAATGACGCGCCCAGCGGGCCCGCCGCCGAATACCAGGAGCTCGCCACCCACGTCGAGATTGCCGCCGAACGCCCTCGACAATATGCGGGACGAGGTGGCTTATCTGCCAGGAAGCCGCCGACCAGGCCGATCGAAACATCTGCCCAGGTGCGGGCATTGGCGATCGGCGCGAGGGAATCGTCCGCTGCTGGCGCAGGAAGAATCTCAACGCGCCCAGGTTGCGGCGCTGAGAAGAAAATTCACCCGCCACGATGAACCTGCCGCCGAACCCTCACCCGGCTGCAGGAAGCCGAAGCACAGCACCAAGAACGTGGCGAAACTCGCCCGGCTCACCCTCGACACCGAACCATTGCGCGGGAAAACCGCGTGCGGGCTGCATGCCGAGGCAGCGCTGAACAAACGCCCTAGAACAAGTGATCCCAAACACAAAACCTGAACGGCACGTGTCCCGCCTGGAATCGCGATCGAAACATCGTGCGAACCGTGCCGGTGACGCATGACGCCCTCAGCGACTCCCTCACCAAGGCCAGTGGCGTCACCCACGAATTCACCCCACTCGCCCAGCACATCACGATCCACCCCTACCGCCCCCGCCGGCGTCGACGGTGCCCTGGCCCTGGCGCTCAGCACTGCAGCGAAGCGGTCACCAGCACCACCTGACTTGATGCTGTAACCAGGAACGCGCTGGCCGCCATCCCCCGAATCCGTGCCCCGCACCGCGGTCATCCTGCCCGGCACTGGTGGCATCTGGCACCTTGACGCCGACCCACCGGGCCGACGCCACCTGGCTCATCGACCACATCGACGTCGACGCCGACTATGCCGCCACCGTTTCCCGCCCGCTTGCCGACGTCGTGCGGGCCGAAACCCCTCGACAGTGCCTGCGCCATCGTCGACGCCGACGCCTGACCTCAGGCGGTCGCTACCGGCGTGCTTGTGGAGACGGCTGGTTCATTGCTGGCCAAGGCACCCGTGGCGCCGTGGAACCACTGCCCAACCGCCACGGCCTAAGCCGAACCCGCCGACGCCCACGCCGATTTAGATCAACTCGCCGGCACCTTCGCCGGCGCGAAACAAGCAGCAGAAGACGCCCGTATCCGAGCCGCCGGCGCCACCAGCGCGTTACAGGAACAGGGAAACCCGCTGCCGAACTGACCTGGGACCTCAAACGCTTGGAATCCCAGGTGACGGCCAACCGCAAGGAATACGAACGCACCACCGGGCACGCCGGCGAGGCCGCGACCCGACTGGCGGAACTGCAAGCACAAACCTCGCCGACACCACCGACCGGCCCGCCTGGGTAGAAGAAGACACCGACCTAGAAGAACCCACCACCCAGGCTCGCGACGCCGCTGCCCAGGCGCTCGCCCAGGCTCAAAAAGCCATGGAGCTGAAGCCCAATTGGCGCTCCGTACCGCAGAAGAACGCGCCGAATCCGTCCGAGGCAGAGAGCACCAACCTGTTTCGGCAGGCGGAACAGGAACGCCAGCCGCGGCCCGCCACGAGCAGGCCATGGCCCGTCGCCGCGCCCAAGCTGGCCCTGGTTTGCCAGGCCGATGCCGCCCGGGACCTCCTGGCTCCGCGCCACCGACGCCACCGAACGCGCTACCTCTGACCGATGCCACCATCACCCGTCGAAACCAGGTGCAAACCCGACTGGCCACGGCCAAAGACCGCGGTAACTGCGCTGCGAACGCAACAAACCCGGCTCACCGACAACGCCCACAACATGGAAATCTGCTCGCAGCCAAGCCCAGGTGCGCATGGAGGGAGCCCAAACCAAAACCTCATGGGAACAACTTGGGGTGCCTGTCACTCGATATCATGCGCGACTACACGCCCGGGCCGGAATTCGACCTCAAACAAGAGAAGGCACGCCTAAAGCAAGCGGAGAAAGATTTATCATCACTGGGCAAAGCCAACCCCTTGCGCTGGAAGAATACAAGCATCAGAAGAACGTTATGAATTTCTTTCCACCCAACTCGACGATGTAGAGCAGGCGCGCAAAGATCTCACCGACGTGATTGAAGACGTCGACGCCAAGATCCCGCAACTCTTCACCGACGCCTGGCTTGATGTTCAAGCCGAATTCCCAAAGTGTTCGCTACACTCTTCCCGGGTGGTGAAGGCCGACTTGTCCTCACCGAACCCGGCAGCATGCTCACCACCGGCATCGAAGTGGAGGCCCGCCCACCAGGAAAGAAAGTCAAACGTCTCGCTCCTCTCCGGCGGCGAAAAATCCCTCACCGCCCCAGCCATGCTCGTGGCCATTTTCCGGCACGCCCCTCACCGCTCTACGTCATGGACGGTGGAGGCCGCGCTTGACGACGTGAACCTCGGCGACCCATCGCCCCTATTCGTGGAATTACGGAAAGACTCCCAGCCCATCGTCATCACTCACCAAAACCCACCATGGATGTGGCAAACGTGCTGTATGGTGTGACGATGCGGGGCGACTGGCATAACCAGGGTAATCTCCCAGCGCACGACGCCCGGCGACCTTGCCAACCCGCCCGCATCCCAGCCGTCGCAAAGCTAAACACTATAATGCTGATTAATACTTTTCATAGGAAGGATTTCGCAGTTCATGAGCGAGTTTGAGCACCCCATCAAGGACGTCACCGATTCCCTTTTGGGGTGGGCGACTCCAGGCCGAATTGAACTCGCCCAACGACTCAAACCACCCAGACGTCACAATCATTGAGGGCCTGGACCTCGCCAGCGACGAGGTGGAAAGAATCGAAAAGCTCTACGGCATTTTCCTCGCCTGCCAACTCGCCGCCGGCGGCAACCTCGCCGAACTCACCGCGCTCAGCCCGCCCTCTTCTGGTCACGCTCACCGCCCGCGCCAGAAACTCCGTGGCGGCAGATGCCTTCAGCCGGAATACCTCGGCGGCATCGGCCCCAGCGACCTGGTACCGGAACCACAAATCGACAGCATTCCCGCCGACAAACTCCGCCGAATCTCTCACCAATATGCAGTTCAGCGACTTCGACACCGACCCTGTCACCGTCCCTCTGCTGGCACGCCGGCTTTGTCAACACGGAGATACCGCAACTGCTTGAAACCATCGACACTGCGGCCGCCGACGACAACCCACCATCGACGACCCAGAACTCCCACACTGCATTTTTCGGGATTCCACCAGGTCAGCTCCTATGCCGCCACCCTGTACCAGAGGCGTCATGGCGTTACGCGACTTCACCCATCACCCACCCCCAATCCTGGTCTCGACCGCGACCGTAAACACCTAGAACCACAACTCCCCACCGCATCGCCGATGCTGTGACCGCTGCAACTCCGCGAACGACCCGTCGGAACCGAAGACCGAGCCGCCGCCGTGGGGTCGCAACCGGGAACCCGGCCCCGGCTCATCCTCGACTCTGTCCGTAAAAGTATGCTCCGCCTGCCTGGAACAGCGCGTCCCGGCCCGCGGCGAAATCACCTGGCGGGTCAGCCTCGAAGGCTCCACCACCGTCTACCGTACCGGCCGCGCCTGGGACGTCAGCCGGCTACGCTGAATCCCTCGACATCACCCTCGCCTCGCGCGGTGCGGGAAGTCACCGTCGAAGACCCATCCAACAACATCACCTGAACGTGCCGGTGGTCAACACCAACGATCCCATACTGCTTTTCTAACAAACGCGGCGGTTCCGTCACCGACAAGAAATCTCTCCACCACCAGCGGATCCGTGCCCTCATCCCCGCTGAAACCGACTCGTCGACATGGTGCACGACACGGACATCTACCCCTGTCAGCTCCTTCACCATTGACGGCTGGGACGGTGTGGTATGCCACAACGTGATCCTCGACGGAGTGGACTCTAGCCAGCCCCGACGCTGCGGCCACCACCACCCAATCCGACCTGAACTCCTCCGCGTCGTTGACTCCGCGGCAACGAGTCACCTTCCGCACCCCCTGACGAGGCCATCAAACACGTCACCACCCTGGGCGGGCTCAAAGTCCACCCCTAATCCCTCGTCGCCGAATTTCCCCCACACCCTCGGGTGATACCGAAATCTGGGTACCTTTCCATCTCAGCGTTCGGCGGCGCGGGTCTTGCCGGTGAAGAAATCACCCAACTGGAACCCCTAGAGGTCCCGGCCGAAGGAGGCGTATTCCATCGTCCTCGACCCGGACGCCTATGACGCGCCATGGGTAGGGGAATACCTGAGTGCGCGCGCGCCCCCGCAACGAATCTTTCCGCCACGAATTTGCCATCGTGGAAGGCATGCTGGCCGTCACCACCTATGCCGGCTCTAGCGGATCCCGCCGCATCCCCGCCGGCGGGGACTCAGCAAGCTACCCTCATCGTGAAACCCAGCGACAAACCCTTCACCGCCCAGCCAGATGAGGTGCATGTTTCCGCCCAAGGCTGGATAGCCGACTTCGTGGTGAGCACCGAAGAAGGCGACTCCGTCCGCTACGCTTCCAACCCCCACGCCTGATTTCTGAAACCACCGCTGCTCACCGAGCCGCCTCAGCGTGGCGGGCCAGCCGCACGCCTGCTGCACCCACGCAGTGATCGACACGGAGGGTACCATCCGGGTGCGGGCGCCGGCGAACTGGAAGACCCTGAAAATCTCGGTGCGTAACCACCTACGGGCAAACCCGTGAAAACCACGAAACTCACAGAGCCGAGACGGAGGTACGACCTATGTGGCGCCCGTATCGAAACTAGTTTCGACAACCACGGTGCTGTCGCGGGACGCATCGACCTGGAAATGGACCGACCCCAGCAATAACAAACGCATCTCTGTCACCCCGCCGATGTGGAAACCACCGAACTGGCAACCGTGACCCTGGACGGCGGAACCCTCACCGTCACCGGCACCGAACAACAAAACCGTAGCGTGTGGGTATGGCCAGAAACGCCCCTGGCACCGGCCGACACCCTTTCCTGTGGTCGATGGTGCCGTAGCATTACTGGAAGAATACGTCGATGCCGGCAACCTCATAGTGCAGGTGCACGTGCGCGATCCTTCACTGTGCTCCACACCCTGGTGAACCCTCGGCCCGGAGGCCATAGTGCTAGAGCAGGAAGGATTCTTCGGAACCGACGACGGCGTGCTCGGTACCTCTCGGCGTTTCATCCTCGGAAGTCACGACACCATCCCCACTGACCCCTCAAGTGATGCCAGTGCTGTGGGACATGCTGGCCAGCGGCGGACATCGGCCTGAAACCATCAAAGCGGTACGCACCGTGTTCCAAGCCAACCCGGATGCGTCCTCGCGCGGCCTCTCCCAATCACTGGTCAAATCCGCGCAACAACCCGGCCGATTCATCGAAACCGGACTGGTGCGCTGCCGCTTCACCGGGACGCCAGGCAGCGAAGCCATGGATGCGGATCTGCACCTCGCGGCATGGATAGGCACCCTAGAACTACTCGGCAACTCGATCACCTGTTCGGTGCCGAAGGCTACCCGGATGCGCCAAAACCCAGGTGCAAGAAGTAAAGAAACAACTAGCGGCGTTAGCGGGTGACAACATTTTAGAAACCCTGAAAACCGCCCGCGACACCACACTGATTCCGCATGCATCGACAAAAACCACCGTCATGTTGGCCGGCATGGACCCAGCCCAACAACGATTCCTACTGAACCAGGTGTTCGGGGAACCATTGTGCCGGGCGCGGTGCTGGACGATTCCAGCCGACTGTTGGCGGTATTCTGAAAACCTCCAACCAGCGGGACAAACTGCGGGAACTCCTGGGCTCGAAAAACCTGATCGCGTCGGCGGTGACGTTACTACGCACCCTGCGAAGCAGCAATAAATCCCTGTACGCGCTGGCCCGAATCCGGTTTGACAAGCCTGACGGGTAGACACAAATGCAAAAGAAAAACCTGTGGGCATTAGCCCCCGTCGTGTCCCTGGTGTTGGCACTCATCTCCCGCGTATCCGCTCACGGGCCCATCACCCAATAAAACCTTGATGCCGCCACCGCGTGTGGCGATCGCTGAGTGGTGCCGGACCTGGTGATCTCCGACATTGTTGCTGCTGACGCCATTGCGCTGAGCGATCGCCAACCCGGCATTGCCTAAACCAAGCAGCGCCTCACCGGTTTGGCGTGACGTGCCCGGATTAGGTCCCGACGGGCGTCAGGGCCGTAATGTCCATGCCATGCGGAAAATTACCAAGAATCTCCTGCGGGTCCTGGGGTCGTCATCACAGTGCTGGTCTTCACCGCGGTGGGGTTTCTGCCTATAACTACCACCATCATAAGCGCCGCGGTCCCGATCCCCGCGATAGTAGTAGTCGTCGCGGCCCGGGGTGGCGTGGACCCCATGTGTCTGGCACCCATATGCGTGGGCTTCTACTACCCAGGCCCATGGTGCCGCGCACCCAGGAACGGTGTGGTGTTCAAAGGATCCGATGGAGCAATAATGATGAATTAGCCCGACAGGTCAGGGATCAGGCTATAACGTGCTGGGTTTGTATTTCTTCGGCCAACCAGGTCAGCAACAGTATTTAGCGAATGTGCCGCTGGAATTTTTCGACGAAGTATTGGCGTGGATTAATGACCATGGCGATGTGCAGGAACCCATCACTGTCATGGGAGTGTCTAAAGGGCGGAACTGGTGGCTAACCTGGCGGTTCGTTACCCAGAGATCGACAATATTGTGCTCTACACCCCTACGGCCTATAACTATCAGGGATAAATTCAGTGGGAGCCATCGCCCAGTTTCTCACCTGGCGGGCGAGCCGGTCGACTATGTGCGGCCATGATTTCTCCCCTCAAGCATGGTGAGGTCAGTGATGAACCTACCAGTGTCGTACCGGAAAACTAGTGAACAGGCGTAGCCGAGGCCACCAACCTAGAGGCTGCCCGCATCCTGATCGAAAAATTCTCCGGGCACGGTCTGTTGTTTGCGGGCGATCAGGATGCCATGTGGCCGGCTGATACGGCAGTGCGGGAGCTGAGCGACCGCAATAAAACCTGGAAGGCGTGGTGTATCACGATGCCGGCCACCTGTTCGACGAAGACATCACCCACTATGGGCCAATATGGCCAACGATGTTTGGCGAAAGTTCTATCGAAGGCAACCGAATGGCAAAACCCAATCGGACGCCTTGCTCTTCCAGCGGCTACAAACCTGGCACAGCTGAGCGCGGCGCCTATTGCAGCCTAGATCCTGGCTGCGGCGGATTTGCCGATGTTACCCATAAAAAGTTTTTATGTTCACAATCGACCTCGGTGCTATTCCCGCAATTATATAATCGTGACAAATTGCATTTCCTGGTAAGATCTGGGCAGTTATCATGAAAACTGTGGCGAGATAAGGTAGGTGCTTATTATGCGAAAAACTCCTGAGGATTTTACTGCGTTGCGTCGGTGTTGTCGTGGCGTTGTGCCTGGTACTGGCAGGGGTGATCGCGTATAACCATAATCGCTATGAGCACCGGGGGAGAACCCGCGTGATAGTAGTGTCGTAGCTCAACAAGGTGACGTGGAGTCTGTGACAGGCAACTACTGCGCGGGTTCTCACTACCCGGCTCATGGCACAGCCTCGCCCCGGAACCGTAGTGGTATTCGTGGTTCAGAGGGCAGCACAATGATGCGGCCCGCGCACTCTCAAGGCCAAGGATATAACGTCTTGGGGCTTGTTCTTCAGCCAACCGCCAACAGGCAGAATTGGTGAAAAGTGCCGCTTGACTTTTTCCAGGAGGCATTGGATCATTGAGCAGCAGCATCAACACCAGGGCCCGCTGACGGTGTTGGGGGTGTCGAACGGTGCCGAGCTGCGGCAGAACCCGGCGGTTCGCTATCCAGAGATTGATAATATTAGTGCTGCCTACCCCTTCGGCCTATACCTACCAGGGGCTGGGTGACTCATCGCAACGGGGGTCGTCGAGTTTTTACGTGGAAGGGCGAGCAGGTGCCCCTATGCGCCGCTGCGCATGCAGTTGCGCACCATGATCCGATCCATCCTGGCCTTACCGGTTTCGTATCGAAAACCTATGAGCAGGTCTCGCCGATGCGCCCGGATCGGGAGGCAGCCCGGATTAAGATCGAAGAATTTTCCGGCCGGTCTCTTGTCTGCCGGCGACCAGGATGCCACGTGGCAGGGGGAAGTGGCGGTACGGGAGCTGAGCGGGCGGAATAAAAACCTGAGGGTGTAGTCTATCCAAACGCTGGACATGTGTTTAGCCGAGGACATCACCAAGCTGGGGAATTCTGGAAAACCATGCTAGAACGGTTGACGGGAATCGGGAGGCGGAGCTGCAATCACAAGCACTGCTGAAGGAGCGCTTGGCTGCCTGGCACGCCAAATAGACCGTCCGTCCGTGCCCTGGTCGTCGTAACGCGCCAAAGCTCACAGAATGAGGCATAACAGTTCGATAGACATAATTTTATTGGTTATCACAATCAATATTCGCCGCTTTGAGTTATGGTAGTGAACGTCTGTCGCTATTACGGCATGTAGCAGGCTATAGAATCGCTGGGAGGTGCTGGGGATTGCGCCGTACCAGTGATCGTGTCTCGTGATGACTATATTCCGGTTTTATCTCAGTAATTATTTCCATATTATTAATAAATCATCACTGGTAATGAGCGTACGATATACGTATGAATACCAGGCGGTTAGCTACATTATTGATGACATTATCCGCAATGGGAGTAATTCCAATAGTAAAGGGGGTGTAAAATAATTAAACAAAGTTATAAACAATTGGAACGTTATCAGGTGAAAACCGCTGATTTGAGTTACGGCAGAATGACGTCACGTAGATCAGGGAGTGGGGAAACCCTCTTGGCGCTGCACGGGATCTTTGGTTACGATCAAGGCTATGAGCTTGGGGTGAACTGCGGTTTTCCCGGTAGGGTTATCGCCCCATCGCGGTTTGGGTATCTGGGCAGCGACGTGTCAGGGCAGGGAACACCCAGGAACAGGCTCGGGCATTGGTGGAGCTATTGGACCATTCCGGCGTGGATAAAACCTTTGTGATAGGTGGCTCCGCAGGTGGCACGCACGCTATCCGTTGGCGTTGGACTCTTCCCGGATCGGGTGAAAAGGCCTGATCCTCTATAGTTCGAGAATGCCATTGCTGAAAACGCCCGACGAAAACCAACATCAATATATGGGGCCTCGAAAATTCATCTGCTAACGATATTGCTATGTATTTACTGAGTCCGTTGGTGGCACGATGACTTCCACGCCGTTGCACTCGGTTATGTCGATACTTCCCATCGAAAAACGGAAGGTGGGGCCTATATTGATTCGGCGATTAGTAACCCGGATATGGCCAAAAATTTTGATGATTATCGGATTGAATCCCTCACGGTTCCAGTGCTTATTTTCCAGCGCCATGGATGACAGGCTAATTAAATTCACAGACGTGGAAAAAGTGATTCGTAGGTTTCGAATAAGGTGTTTGTTCCTTTGAAAATGGGGACACTTAATCGTTGGTCATGATGTGAAATCTAGATACTGTCAATGAATTTGTTGCCAGATATCGGTGATTACATATCCACGGTGGGGACTGTGGCCCTAATAGTCACGGGTGGTTGTGGCGGGAATCATGGCGGTAAAAACTGTTCGTGATATAACCGCAATCACGCCACCAATGACGGTGGCCACCCAACCAACCCCCTGTAGGCTTGGGTATGTAAGACACCAGACGGTAAGTTGACCAATCGGCTGCTAGGGTGAGCCCCGCGATGATCCAGTACCATGTCGCGGCGAATAAGCGTGTGAGTTATTCATTAATAAATAATCCTTACTGTTGGCTTGTCAACAATATTAAAATACTGAGTTTATGTTACCGGGAGCCTAGGGCTACCTCAGGATTGAAAACCATAGAAGGTGTGCAGAAATTCTTATAAGTGGTGTGACTATGAAGATTCTTATAATGACACACCTACCTATGGTAGCATTATTGATTTATTGTGGCGTCGTGTGGCATTGTTGCTGCATATTGGCTCATAGTGGCCATTGACTGCCTGTTCTAAGCCGGCTGTTATTAGATTCCCAGGAAGCTACCAGCTCTTTGGGGAATTTGGGTGATAGCATCAGTGGCTGTGGCTTCGATACAAACTAAAACTCACGCTCATAAACTTGGAATTGTGCTGGTAGTTCTCATTAGTGCCAGTATAATCATGTTGCCACTTACCATGAATGTGGCGTTTTTCGGCGTATACCCCGTTTTGTTTTTTCAGCGGCTCCATAGTGGCGTTGAGCGGGTTGGCGCTTCGGTCGAAAAATGGTAGTGAGTTTAGGTTTTAGTATTGCGCCATGGACCATTATTAGTCCGTTCTTTTTCTCATGTCTACTGCCATGATTTAAATAGCATCGTTTCTATATGGGGTAGTTCGCTGTTTGCTTTTCGACGTCTATAGTTCGAGGGGTTGCCCCTGTGATAATTGCATATCCTGCATCGTTAGCTGGTGACGTGTGTTGATTGGCGATTTTTGCCAAGATAGAAATCATGGAAGCTGCAATTATCGTTGTGCTGGTTGTCGTCTTTGCCATTTTGGTCGTATGATGATCATCGCTCTTGGTTCGCGTCGTAAAGACTCGAAACCATTAGTTTTGAGACCACTGATGAGCCGAAACAATTAACACAACAAGAAAAGTCGGGAAATTATCAAGCCCAAGGTGGGTTCAATTTCGCCCCCGGCGAAGAAAGAAGAAGCCGTCCTGCCTGGTCAAGAGTTAAAGACATCGGCAACTTCGCCATCCCGACGGCGGGCTCCAGCCGGCATCTCAACCTACGACCCATAGCGGATGCTCCGAGTGCTTCTGCCAGGAGCGAAAAACCGCAAGAGGATTCGACACCGGTTGTGGAAGCTGCAGGATGAGCCCGAGAACCCCACAGGTTGAGCCCAAACCGGAAAACCAAAGCGCCGGCCGTAGCATCAGAGAAGCCTGAGAAGGAAAAAGAAGACGAGCCGGTCGCCGTGGCGACGGAAGCGGCGGAAGAAGCAGAACCCAGGCCAGAGGAGCCAGAGAGCGGAAGAGGCACAGCCGGCGGCTGAGCCGGCCGATGCTGAGCCCGTCGAAAAGCAGCCGGCAGTAACGGAACGAGGCCGAGCCGCCACCGAAGCGAAAGCGGAAACTCGCCAAGACCCGAGCCGGCGAAAAGAAGCTGTGGAAGCGGACGAGGCAGCGAGGCACCCCAGCCGGAGCAGCCGGAAACAGTCAAAAACCGGATCGGCAAAAAGCGGAATAAGCCGCAGAAACAGCAGAAGCAGCGCGGGAAAAACAGCACACCGCGTGCCGCCCAGGAAAAACCGGAAGAAAACCGCGGCTGCCGAGCGAGGCTTCGGCGAAGCCATCAGTCCGACAGCAAAGCTGCCGAAGACCATAACGAAGAGTCCGGCACCCAGAACACCCAACACGATGGGGACAAGAAGGCCAAACGCCGTGGCGGACACGGAACTTGAGGGCTCGTTTGAAAACTCGATGAGTTCCACGAGCTTGTCGAGGAATTGCCGATTCGGAAGAAATCCCGGTGGTGGAACAACCTGAGCCGGAGGACGCCGATAAGCAGGACGCGTTAGAGGCTGCCGCCGCCGCATCCGTGGTTGCGGAGGCCGCCGACAGGACCGCGCGAAACCCCCAGCTCCCGCGGAGGAACCGAAAACCCGCCGATGCTGAGCCGAAACCGCAGGATGCGATCGAACCCGCGTGGGGCGCATCGGTAAGCTCGCGTGGTCGACTGTCGAAATCGCAAAACGTGTTTGGCCGATCGGTGCTGGGCATGCTGTCCGCCGGTGACCCGACGACGATGCGTGGAAGATATCGAAACGCAACTCATCCAAGCCGATCTCAGTGTGAAAATCACCACAAATGTTGTGGATGAGCTGCGGGAAATGATTGCTGAACGCGGCGTTTCGAGCGAGGACGAAGCCCGCGCTATGCTGCGGGAATGCCTGATCAAGGCCTGTACCGAACTGGATCAGCTCCATCAAAGCCATGCCTTACGACGGCAAAACCCGCGGTCGTTCTCGTCGGGAGCCAATGGCATGCCGGAAAACCACCACCACCGGCAAGCTCGCCCGCGTCCTGGTGTCCATGGGTTTATAAGGTGCTGCTCGGGCGGCCGATACCTTCCGTGCCGCCGCTGCCGACCAGCTGGAAGCCTGGGGCGTCGCGTTGGTGCCGCCACACCGTCCGCGGTGCCGAGGCCGCCGACCCCGCATCCGTTGCGTTTTGGACGCAGTGAGCGAGGGCGTGGAAACCCATGCCGACGTGGTCCTCATCGACACCGCCGGCCGGCTCACAATTCCGCCAACCTCATGGACCAATTACGCAAGGTCAGGGCGGGTTGTTGAGAAAAAGCCGTGGTGGATGAAGTGCTTCGTCCTCGACGCCACCACCGGCCAAAAACTGGTTTAGTGCAGGCAAAACCTTCGGCGACGTGGTCACATCACCGGTGTGGTGCTCACCAAACTCGACGGCACGGCCAGGGCGGCATCGTGTTCCAGGTGCAGGAAGACCTCGGAGTACCGGTGAAACTCGTGGGCCTGGGTGAAGGCGCGCGACGATCTCGCACCCTTCGAAGTGGAAGGATTCGTGGACGCCCCTATCTGGGATAACCCACCACTCCCTTATAATTACAGCGCAAGTACAAAACTCCACCCCATCATGAGCAGCGATCGCCTGTGGTGGGGTTTGTGTGACTACATACTGAGGCCATACATTTACAAATATCTGAACCTGCTCCAAGAAACCGAGATCGCTATGAAACTTGTGACCGCAATCGTTAAACCTTTCACACTCAGCGACATCAAAGATGCGTTAGAACAAGTGGGCGTGCACGCTATGACCGTGACCGAGGCCCAAGGTGTCCGCGCAGCAAAAGGGCACAACGAAGTGTACCGTGGGGCGGAATACGCCATTGATTTTGTGCCCAAGCTCAAGATCGAAATCGTCGTGGACGACCCCTATCTATGGAAGACACCATCATCGCGCCATTGTAGAAGCCGCCTACACCGGAAAAATCGGTGACGGTAGTATGGTGACGGAAATCCAGGAGCTAGTGCGGGTTCGCACTGGTGAACGGGTGTGCCGCCATTTAAGACCCCATCAGATTTTTTGGGGGATGGGGATAATAGCGATATACACTCGGTAACACTACCCATAAGGAAGTTATTATGTGCCTGACATTTTTGGGTACCGCATCTGGTACCCCACCCGACACGCGCAATACCGCGGCCACGATCTATGCCCGACCCGGCCGCAGCGAATTCTGGCTTTTTCGACCGTGGCGAGGCCACCCAACACCAAATGCTCCGCTACGGCATCAACATGAATAAGGTCAGCTGGGTCTTCATTACCCACATGCATGGCGATCGACACATCTCGGGCTGCCGGTTTTCATCTCCAGCCGCGCGTTCCGCACCTCGGGCGATCCGCTCACAATCTATGGGCCGCCTGGCATTGCGGAATTTCGTGTCAGTCACCTTGAACACCTCACGTCGCGCATTCGCTACCCCCTGAAGGTGGTGGAACTCGACCATGATGGGGAGTACCCCTGGGGCAGGATGATACGCTCACCGTTCGCTACACCACGCTTGACCACGGTGTGCAGTCGTACGCCTACCGCATCACCGAAGCCGACCAGCCGGGAGGTGTGCAGGTAGACAAGCTCATCGACCATGGGGTCCAGCCCGGGCCCCGCTATGGGCAGCTGAAACGCGGCGAAGACATCACCTCGACAACGGCATGGTGCTCCGTGGCGCCGACTTTGTGGGCCCACCCCAACCCGGCCCCCGACATTGTGCTCTTCGGCGACACCCGGTTCGTGCCCGGCCATGCTGACTCTGTACGCCGCCGGTGCCGACCCCATGGTGCACGAAGCCACCTACGGCCCCGAATACCCCGATAAAGCACAGAAATATTTTCACTCCACCACCACGCAGGCCGCCGAGCCTGCCCGCAGGCTGGGGGTGAAAACCTCGTGCTCACCCATTTCGCGCGTCCGCCATGACACCGACGAGCAAGCTCGCCGACCCGCTGGCCGGTGCCCAAGCAATCTTCCCCACACTGTTTTCGCTCGCCGACGGCGCAACCATAGGCCTGTAGGGCAGCATGCCGCAGCCCGCCGCGGATATTCGTCGCACAGCTTTTCGACGCGCCACCGAACTGGTGGCGGCCCTTCGCGCTCCCAGCTGGCACCGCCCTGGCTGCCACCGGCCCTGCTGCCCGCCGGGAATTAACCGCCCACCCGACCTGACCTGTCCTCATCTGCCCGCCCGACCAAGCCTTGATAGTGCGGTGAACACCAGGTGGAGAATCTATGGTATCCCATTTTGGGATGCTAAGATTCTGCCTCGACTCATGCCGTGCGCACCCCGGAAGAATGCGCCAACATCATTGCTGAGAACGCCGTCGCCGGCCTCGTCGCCGCTAGACCTCACGCACGTCGCCGGTGACCAACCTCACCGAACAGACTCGAAAACTCGTGCTATGCACCTGGCGGATCGCCCTGTCCCGCAACTCGATAGCATCATCGACATCGCCATCGCCCGGTGGCGGCGCTCCGGCCGGTCGTCAGCATGACCCGCCCCGACCTGAAAACATGGCCGGGTGGTCTCCCGGATCACGAACTCCTCACCGCCCTTCGCATTCGGAAATCTAGTGGACGCACCGACCTCACCGACCAGCGCACCCTCCCGCTTGATACCCGCACCACGCTGCACCAGCACGCCCGCAGATCTCGGGATGTTCTCGACCCGGAATTTGCCGCCGACAGCTCGCCATTGACCTTGGATTCCCCTGACCGATACGCGCTCTCCGCGCCATCGCCGAAGCCGCCCGCGCCATTGATGACGCTCTCACCAGTGGGCTCACCACCGCCCGAAATCTCCTCCGCCCCACCACCCCAACGAGTCGAAAACCCGAGCGACGCCGCCCTGCTCGACATTGATGCTGTCGACCGGCGGCAGCGTCTCACTCATCCCGCAACCCCAAACCTCACCGACCCCGCTCCCTTCTGTTGCGTGTCGCGGCGGCCAGCGCCCTGCACCGGATTACCCATCCACCCCGCCACCTGGTCCCGCCTGGCCGCCCCGCCGACCATGTGCCCGATCGGTGGCCCACGGCCGCAGCCAGTGACTTCGCTCTCTCTCCTCCCCACACCACACCGCCCGAGTTACTACGAACTCGACAACCATGGACTGTGGTCCTCGTCCCCGCCTGGGACAACATCTGCGGCCCCATCCCGCGCGAACCCATCCACACCCAAACCATCGACCAACACTGCCTCAAGTCACCCAAAACTGTGCCGCACACCATGTTGCCGCCGCCCGACCCGATCTGCTCTACCTGGCCGCCCTCTTCCACGACATAGGCAAAGGACAAGGCGTCCCCACGCCGAACTCGGCGCCACCTCGTCGCCGCCATGGCCGCAACCCTCAGGCTGAACCATCATGACGCATCCGTGGTCACCACCTCGGTCCGTCACCACCTCATCCCCAACCTCGTGGCTCACCGGGACGTCGAAATCTCGATGACACGATCGCCGAACTGCTCGACGCCGTGGGCTACGACCTGCTCACTCATCGAACTCGCTGCACGTCCTCGTCCAGGCCGACGCCTCGCCACCGGCACCTGACCCCACCCTTCAGGGCTGGGGCTGCCATAAGCAGCGACCGGGCCCGCGCCCGACTCACCGGCAGTCCACCCCAACCGCCACGCCTCGACTTTCCCCGCGACTTCACCTCCTGCGCCGGGCTGGCCCTCGACCTCATCCCCGCCCGAAGCAATAACGCCACCGTCCGATGGGTGGGCTACTACCTGCGCGCGAAAGCGCCTCGCGTCCTGGCCCTCATGGCGGCCAAGGGTTGGAACATTAACTCCGCTGAATTCGTTGTCGAACCCGACCACACCTGGGCCCGCTTCACCGTGTACAACACGTTGGGAACCGGCTTCGATCAGGCTGAATTGCCTGCAAGCGTATAAGTCCGGGTTTACTCCGCCCTCCCGGACACCACCCCACCATCGCCGCTACCACCGCCACCTTTTGGTTCGCAACATCCTGGAAATCCACCACCGACCGGCAGGCTGCCTTGGGTACACTCATGGAAGTGTTACCGAACCCACTGGCTTACCATGAGCAACCCCTGGGCAAAACGTGATCGTGCAATGCAGTCTCCGCCCCGGCTTCGACCAGGCGGCCGTGGAACGGACGTGACCCGAGTGCTGACAACCAGCTAGTATGAATGGGTTAGCTAGCTAAATAAGGAGTGATCCCACCGTGTCCGGAATCCTCGTCCGATCGCCCCAGTGCCGCCTTATCTGACCCGGTCGAAAGCGCAAGGTCACCGAAGCCGATGTGAATACGGTTTCCGGGAAATCCGTTAGCGCTGCTCGAAGCCGACGTCTCCCTGCCCGTTGTCCGCGCTTTTATTAAACGCATTAAGGAACGCGCCCTCGGCATGGAGGTTTCTAAGGCACTCAACCCGGCCAACAGGTCATCAAAATCGTCAACGAGGAGCCCACCACCATTCTTGGTGGCGAAACTCGGCGCATGAATGTGTCCAAAAACCGCCGACAGTCATCATGCTTGCCGGCCTGCAAGGCGCAGGGTAAAACCACCTTGCTGGTAAGCTGGCCTACTCGTTGAAGGAACAGGGCACCCCCATTCTGGTGGCCTGCGATCTGCAGCGTCCCGGCGCCGTCCAACAGTTGCAGATCGCTGGTGAGCGCGCGGGCGTGCCGACCTTCGCCCCGGATCCGGGAACCTCGCTGGATACCCTGGAGCACGAGATGGGTACCTCATGGGGATCCGGTCGCGGTTGCTAGGGCAGAGCGCTGCGGAGGCCCGCCAGAAAAACACTGACTTACGTTATTGTGACACCGCCGGTCGGTTGGGTATTGATGAAACCCCCGCGACCCAGGCGGAATATTCGGGATGCCATTCAGCCGGATGAGGTGTTTTTCGTCGACTGACGCCATGATCGGCCAGGGATGCGGTGACCACCGCTCGAGGCGTTCCGTGATGGTGGATTTCACCGTGTGGTGTTGACCAAGCTTGATGGTGATGCTCGTGGCGGTGCCGCGTTGTCGATCCGGGAAGTGACCGGTAAGCCCATCATGTTCGCCTCTACCGGCGAAAAGATGACCGATTTTGATGTGTTCCACCCGGATCGGATGGCGAACCGGATTTGAGCAGGACGTGCTTACCCTGATTGAGCAGGCAGAAGTCCCTTGACCAGGAGCAGGCATTAGAGACCGCGTCGAAGCTGTCCACCGGTGAGCTTACGCTGAAGATTTCCTGAATCAGATGTTGATGATTCGAAGATGGGGCCCATCGCTAACCTGCTGAAGATGCTGCCGGGGTTCACAAATGCTGCGATGGCGGACATGGTGGATGAGAAGCAGTTGGATCGGGTGCAGGCGATTCTGCATGACGCCGCTGGAGCGCATAATCCGAAGATTTTGAATGCGTGGCGCGGCGCGGCGGATCGCTAACGGGTTCCGGGGGTGACGGTGACGGAGAGTCAACCAACTCATCGAACGGTTCTTCAAAGCGAAAGAAAATGATGGGCAGATGGCGAACCAGATGGGTCTGGCGGCGGACGGGCGCCACGAAGAAGAAGCCCAAGGGTCGGAAGGGGTAAGAACGGTAAAGCTGTCAGCCCCCAAAGCAGTCCCGTGGCGGTATGCCGAACATGTATGCCGGGCATGGGTGGTGGTAGCCAAGCATGGCGGAGTTGCAGAAAATGCAGGAGCAGTTGTGGTGGCGGTATGCCCCGATGCCTAAGGGGCTTCGGGAGGCGACTTTGAAATAATCTCGATTTTCAGCCAGGTGGAGAAGAAGAAACGGCTACGATAGTGGACGCTGACGCCGCACCTCCCGGCGTCGAAAAGCTTTAGTGTAAAAAGGCCCGTATGAGCACACACCTAGCCGAGCCGCTCACTCCTCCGTTGAGCTGCCGACCAGCTGGGCGGCGCTTCGGCCCCAATCAGCCTACGCGCGCGCACCGAGCCGCAGTGGCGCAAAGTTTCCTCCGGCCAGCTCCAAAGGCTCGTCTACCTTTTGTTTAGTGCCATGAGGTTCCCTTGGCGCCTGGATCGTGGAGGGCCACTGGCGCGCCCATTGATGTTATTGTCATCGCCATCATTGTGATCGCTTAACGCTATTTTGGGGTATACCCAGGAGCGGCGAAGGCCGCCGACGCGGTGGCTGCTGGCGAAAATGACCGCCGCGAATTCCACCGTGATGCGTGACGGTAAACAACAAACCATCCCCTCCATAACCTGGTTCCCGGCGACGTGCTTCTCTTGGCCGAGGGCGACGCCGTGGGCCGGACGCAACGCTTATTGAGGCCACCGACCTGTATATTCAGGAGGCGGCGCTCACGGCGAATCCGAGGCCGTCCATAAAAACCCCCGAGCCGGTGGCTGACGAGCGCGCGCCCCTGGGGGAGCGTCACCAACACCGTGTTCGAGGGCACCGCGGTGGTGCGCGGCGTGGGGTAGCCGAGGTGCAGCACACCGGCATGGACACGCAAATGGGTCCATCGCCACGCATGCTGGCGGACACCGAGCAGGACCAAAACCCCGCTCAATAAAGGAAATCGCGAAGTGTCGAAAATGCTTGGCCTGCTGGTGGTGGGCATCGCCATTGTGGTCATGGCGGCCCTGATCCTCGTGTATGGGGCGCGCACCCCGGGACATGGTGCAGATCCTCATTCTGGGCGTGTCCTAGCCGTTGCCGCCGTCCCCGAGGGCTGCCGGCAATCTGTCGCTAGTCAGCCATTGGGGTGCAGAAGCTTGCCAAAACATAATGCGGTGATGAAGAACCACTGCTCGGTGGAGACCCTGGGGTCGGCCAGCGTGATTTTGTTCCGATAAGACCGGTACTCTCACCAGAACGAAAATGACGTTGCAGCAGGTGGTCACGGCCTCGGCACCACGCTGCTGGTGGGACCGGCTACGATCCTACCGGCACGGTCACGGACACCACCAGTGATGTGGCCCGCGATGAGGCCTGCCAAGCGGTGATGGCTGGCGCGGTCGTCCAATAACGCCCAACTCGACCGCGCCGAGGACGGCACCGGGAGATCGTGGGTGACCCCACCGAAGCGGCCTTCCTGGTGGCCCCTACAAGTTCAGTGCGGACGTCGCCGAGCTGCAGGGATGAACGGGTGAGCGAAAACCCGTTCTCCTCGGAGCGGAAAATGATGTCCGTCACACGGCAGGCCGCCTGTATGCGAAGGGCGCACCGGACATCCTGCTCGAACTGTGCACCACCGGAACTGCGTGGGGGTGGCGGGAACCGCTCACCGACGGGCAGCGCGCCAGCATCCAGAGGCCATCACCGGGCTGTCCGCCCGGGTTTCCGCACCCTCGGGGTGGCCCGCCGCGATGGCAACGATCCGGCGGAAGAAAACCCTGACGTTCCTGATTGGCGGGGATCATGGACCCGCCGCGCAGCGAGGCCCGGGATGCCATCGCCGAGGCCCCATCGGGCGGGGATCCGCACCATCATGATTACCGGCGACCACCCGGTGACGGCAGCAGTATCGCCCACAGCCAGGCATTGATGCCGGACCGGGTGGCATGGCTGCGCGCGGGCGACACGGGGAAACCAGCGTGGGAAGGCCGTCACCGGCGGGAGATCGACGCCATGAGCGAGGAAGAATTCCGGGCGGCAGTAGCCACCACCAACGTGTATGCCGGGTGGCGCCCGCCCAGACTGCGGATCGTGGACGCGCTACAAGACGAGGGGCAATATTGTGTCCATGACCGGCGACGGGGTGAACGACGCCCCGCGCTGAAAAGCGCCGACATTGGGGTGGCCTGGGCATCACCGGCACGGAGGTGACAAAGAAGCCGCCACCATGATCCTCACGGACGACAACTACGCCACCATCGTCGTCCGCGGTGGAGCAGGGCCGCGCCACCTCTCGACAACATTCGAAAATTCTTGCGGTACCTATTGAGTTCGAACATGGGTGAGGTCGCCACCGTGTTCGGTGGGTAGTGCTGGCCGCCCTGCTGGGGCTCACCACCGGCGACGGTGTAGTGCTGCCGCCACTAGGCAACCCAAATTTTGTGGATCAACCTCATCACCGACTCGCCCGGCCCTTGCAATGAGCGTGGACCCCACCGACGAATCCGTCTTGAACCGCCCGCCCGCAATATGGCCGACCGGATCATCAGCAAAGCCGTGGTGGCGAGTCATCTACATCGGGGTCATCATGGGCCTGGTCACCCTACTCAGCATCGACATGTTCTACGGGCGGCCTAATAGCCGGCTCCGGACAGCTTAGACACCGCCCGGACCGTGGGATTCACCACGCTCGTGCTGGCCCAACTCTTCAACCCTCAACTCGCTCCGAGAGCCCAGCGCATCTCCACCACGCGACCAGCGACGGTGGCTGTGGTACACCATCAGGGTTGTGTGGTGCTGCAAATCATGGTGGTGCACGTGCCATTCCTCCAAACAGCATTCGGCAGCACGGCACTCGACCCACTCCACTGGGCGGTCGCCATCGGCATGGCATCCATCGTGCTGTGGGCGGAAGAACTATCGAGCTGGTGCGCCGCCGGACTGGCAAAACCGGTCGCAGAGCACCGCCCGCGCCGCGGCGTCGCAAAGCGCATAAAAGTTGACGCGGGCGAGTGAAAATAGCATACAGTGTTCCCAGGTTCCTCGATTACACCGCCCCTGACCCCCGGTCAGCCGGTCTGTCACATCGCAGATAAAACCCTGCAGGGCTGAACCGGCCGCGCAACCCGTGCGAGCGCCTGTACTATGCCCATGACATAAAGGAACCATCGCAGCAGTCAAAATTAAACTCCAGCGGCTCGGTAAAATCCGCAATCCCCAATACCGTGTCGTGATCGCCGACGCCCCGCACCCGCCGCGACGGCAAGGTCATCGAAAACATCGGCATCTACCAGCCCAAAAGAAAACCCCTCGCCGATTCGCATCAACCTCCGAGCGGGCTCAATACTGGTGTGAGCGTGGGCGCACAGCCGACCGACCCGGTACTGGCACCGCTGAAGATCACCGGCGACTGGCAGAAGTTCAAGGGCCCTGCCCGGTGCCGAAGGTAAACTCCGGGTTGCCCCGGAAAAGCCCTCCAAGCAGGAACTCTTCAATCAAGGCACTGGCCGAAGCCAACGAAGGCCCCAGCCTCCAGGACGTGGTAGAAAAGGCCCGCAAGTCGAAGGAAGAAGAGGCAGGTGAAGGCCGCCGCCGGAAATCGCCGCAGCCGAAGAAGCATCCGAATAACCTTATCGACACGCTTCAGCTTGAACGCACAAGCCCTCCGTCCACTATCAGGCGGGGGCTCTTTCGACGTCGGTTCCAGCGGGGAGCGGCTCAACTATGCCGCTTCTCTTGGGCACACCTCGGCGAAAACATGCTGGAAAACCTGTCATCTATTTTCAAAGATATCGTTAACGCATTGCTATGAAGCACCGCGATGCGGCCATCATCAGCCAACTCGAAACAATACATCACCCTTGTGGCCCCGGAACCTTCCCGGGCGGGTGAAACTCAGCCACAGATTCAGGTTATGGGACCCCGCAAGCATAAAAATAATTGCGGATCATCGTCATGCCCATTGACGAGACAATTGGCTAATACCGAACCGTCGCCAAACCCTTGCCCACAATACGGGACACTGGTGAGCCGAGCGTCAGGATGAAAACACTCAACAATCCCCGCCATGTCCTGCGCATTCACCGCATCAACAAATGCGGCCACCTTGGGAGGAATCCGATCCAGGTCGGTCGCGGATGACCTAACGGTCCTCGCCAGTCAACATGGTGAGCAGAAACACGCTGCCCGCCGGGTCCGCATCCTCGGACAATCCACCTGATGCCGCACATGCTGATCCGATAGCATAATCGTGCCCGGCGTCAACGTGGTCACCCTCATCACCAACCGTAAACGTCACACGCCCCGTGATCGCCTGCACAAAAATCGGGTGGGCCGCCTCATGATCCGGCAACACCTGGCGGGCAGAAACGTAAAAGAGATCAGATTTGCCCGATTTCCCTGAAGCACCCGCTCACCGCCGGCCGCTGCCTCGGAAGCGCTGCGGCAGGGGCCTGCGCCACCAGGTCAATCGTTGCGGCGGTGCCCTGACTGCTCGGCGTCACCAAGGTCTCAGGGAATTCACTGGAATATTCGTCATGGCACCTAGTGTAAAACAGATTGTCCGATGGTTTCGCCATGGCGCGGTTGCTAAGCTCAATGCTCATGGAGCTAATGATTGGGCGCGTCATCAAGGCGCACGGCATGCGAAGTCGTGTCGACCCCACCACCGATGAACCGGATATCCGCTACGCGCCGGGGACGGTCCTGCACGGCAAGCAGGAAGCGAAGCGAACACACGCTCACCGTGGCCACGCCCGCCCCCATCAGGGGCGATTATTGGTGACCTTCGACGAGGTGCCGGACCGTACGGCCGCGGAATCATTGCGCGGCACGGTTTTGGGCGGAACAGTTAGACATTGATGACGATGAGGAAGGCTTCTATGACCATGACCTGAGCGGGGCTGCGGGTCATTCACGAGGGTGCAGAGATCGGCACGGTGACCGGGGGTCATGTCCGGCCCGGCAGCACTATTCTGGAGGTGGAGCTTGCTGGCGGCAAGCAGGTGTTGAGTGCCGTTCGTGCTTGCATCATTGTTCCCGACGTTGATCTTGAAGCCGGTACGCACGATCACTCCGCCGGACGGATTATTGGACATATAAGAATATGCGCATTGATATCGTTACGATTTTTCCCCGAGTATGTAGAGCCCTTGCGGCATGCCCTGTTGGGGAAGGCGTTGGAGCAGGGAATCCTGTCCGTTGGCGTTCATGACCTGCGGATTGGGCGCAGGATGTGCACAAGTCGGTGGACGACACTCCTGCGGTGGTGGCCCCGGCATGAGTGATGAACCCACGGTGTGGGGTCCCGCGTTGGATGATGTTGCCTTGCGATGCTGTTTGCCGGGAAAGAGTTGGATTCGGCCGCACCGCACCGTGATACCCAGCACCTACGTCGGCGGGTGGATGATGCCGCGGATCTGCCGTTGCTGTTGGTGCCACGCCCGCCGGCACCCGTTCACGCAGGCGGACGCGCAGGCCTGGGCCAAGGAGCCCCCACATTGTGTTCGCCTGCGGCCGCTACGAGCATCGACCAGCGGGTCATCGAGGATGCGGCGAAGCGCTACCGCGCGGGAAGTGTCCATCGGCGACTATGTGCTCATCGGTGGGAAGTGGCGGTGCTCGTGATCGCCGAGGCCGTGGTGCGGTTGATTCCCGGGTGTTGGGCAACTAAGCGCAGCCACCAGGAGGATAGTTTTTCCGATGGCCTGTTGGAGGCCCGTGCTACACGAAGCCGCAGGGTGTGGCGGGACCTGGAGGTTCCCGAGGTGCTGTTTTCCGGCGACCATAAACGGATCGACCGGTGGCGCCGCGACCAGGCCCTGCTGCGCACCAAACAGGTTCGCCCCGAGCTGCTGGAGCGGGTGGTTTTTAGACGCGGACGACACCATGACGTTGTACGGTCGACCGTCAGCACCGACATGAATATCCCGATCACCAGAGTCGCGAATGGCAAACGATCGCCCCCAAGTTGCCGAAGAAGCTTTCGAAGAACGGCTATCGGGTGTCGGCGATCCATGCGGAGGAAATCAACCTAAGCTGCGAGCCGGATAACATGCTGGTTTCCGAGTATGAGCAGGCCGAAGGCCGCCCGCCGGTGAGTGAGATTCTGCACCGCGTCATCATCCATGGGGTTACCGCCCTTCCGCTTGTCGACGCCACTAAAAGCCGTGACCCAAGCCCTGCCGAAGGAACCTATTGGTATGGGACCTCCTGGAGGGCACCCCTGGACCCCGAGGTCACAGCCTTTTGCGCCTGGCAGGGGGTAGGTGTGGGATTGTGCCTCCCGCTTAGTTGAATTGGTTTCCTGGATAACCCTCCAGGAAAAGTTACCATGGCATGTAGCTTAATCCGGTAGATCCACATGTATTTCGCCGTCAAATACTACGATGCGTTCGACTTTGACGTGGGGGAGTTCTTCTGGCCAGGGGTCGTCTAGGTCGGGTTCGAGGAGGAGTCAGGGAATGAGGGCGAGGAAGTCTTCGGTGAGTCGCTGTATTCAGAGCCAAGGTTCATGTCGTGGACTTCTGAGCCATGGGCATTCCTGATGGCGATATTGTTGTGGAATTTTCCCGTATAGCCAGGTAGTGCGGATATTCGGGTAGATTAATCCGTGGACATGTCAACACGAAATTGGATGAAGTAGTCCGTGAGTTCGTAGATGACTGTGTGGTAGCCGGCCATTTCGTAGAGGTATTTTTCTCGTGTGGGTTGGCATTGAACTATGGAACTCCAAACTATTTTGAGGACAGGCTCCAGTAGTGTTATCCCGCCCAGCGACTTGTTGGGGATAATATCGGCATTGGAAGTAGAAATGCATGATGAGTCACCGACCTTAAATTATCATTTGGAAGCTGACTCATTGCTGGGGAAATGGGGTTTGGCTGGTGGTTGATGAACATTATTTTTCGTATCACGTTAATCGCCCGGATGGTTGTGATTCGGGGAGCCTACAAGGGGTAGAAAGGATCCGCCAGGTTTTTAGGTGGGCTGTGGATCGTTCGACACATAGCGGATGGTATTGATTCTTTTGTTGAATCGTTTTCGCCAGCCTAGCAGGGTTTTGCCTGGTCTTCTTTTTGAAGGGTGCGTCGCATCCTAACCCCACATATGCCTTTTATCTGGGGTACAGGTGCCAGGGGTTGCATATGGTCAGATGAAGCTTATTCAGCTGCTGGGAAAACTCATCTACACGAACAGGTAGAAAATCAGAAAGAACATGTTATCTAGCTTGGTCTTCCCTACTTACAGAGACTAGTGTGTTTTGAGGACTGAATAAGCTTCAATAAACCAGTGTTTCTTATAGCGGTGATGTCATGGGCTGATCCTGGTAGTGGCTCGGAAAATATAGAAATTTCACCTGCTTGATCGGTGAGTATTTGCAGGTTATGCCCTGCTTTTGTGGTGCTTTCCGCTGTATAAGTTCCCGGCGTTTTTCCACCACCAGCATGGTACGAGCGTGCCATCTAACACGTACGTATATAGCGTGGGGGCTAAGGTCTCGTCTTGGTGAGGGTGGGAGCACCATATCGGGATATACGTTGTTGATCGCCCTGGAGATGGTGGAGTTTGAGACGTAGCAAGAAATATGGAGACTAGGGTTTGTTGCCCTTATGTTTTCTTGCAGGTAGAGCATAGCAAGCACTGCACACTGGTGAGCTTACTCCACAGGCTTGAGTGGGCGGTGGTGGTCTATCCCTGATGTAGGTGATGATATCGCTGGGGTGGGGAGATTATCCGTGGTGGTGTTGTGCTAGGATCAGCGGTGCGGGGTCGATGAGTATTTTATTGTTTTCACGCTTACTATAAAATTATGCGCGACCGGCCTCGTTTTCCTATGCTTTCAGTGATCAGTTACCGGGTGGTGGAGTGCCCTGTTAAAACGCCTGGAACAGGAAATTCCAGGTGGAAATCAGGAAGAACATGCCATCTAGCTCGATCTTCTACTTACCAGAGACTAGTCATGTTTGGGGACGCTAGAAATAAGCCTCAAACTTCTTTGAGTTAATAGAGCTCGTCCGCGTGAGTCGTTGACGCATAGGAATTCCATCCAATAGTCTTGCTTTGCGATCCCGGTTGATCGTAAATCTCTACCTTATAGAGTGAGCAGTAACACGCAGCGTTGATGAGTTCGTCAGTGATGTGAAAACGTCTTGGGTCTCTTCTGTCGGTTCCTATGAATGTCGCTGGGAATGGTCGTAGGTGAGAAGGGTTTCCTTTTGTCTAGGAATGTTGGTCATCACTCACCGTACCTTTACTTTCAAGAGCAGTAAAGAGGGTGAAAGAATGCGCCTGCAGGGATCAGGCTCTTAGATCAGAGCAGTCAAATTCCACCAACCCGATAATGGGCTGAGAATAGAAACCCGAGTGGTGTGTCTGTAAAATCTTTATGCCAGAGCAGTGTGCCACCGTACTGATGCGTCATGTCGGAAAAATTTTTGGAGCGTCTTGAATTTGAAGAAAGATATAGAAAGTGCAGGTTGGCATCTTGCGCTACCTGGTGGCGCAGGACTGTGAGCATGTTCTTTTTCGTCAGGCATTCTCTCAGAATCATATATTTGGAATACATTTAATAAACCTCCTAAAACTACCTGTATGCATGACAGTTGGAAAGCTTATTCAGCATCTCCACACATGACTAGTCTCTGTAAAGTGCAAAAGAAGACCAAGCTAGATGGCATATTCTTTCTAGATTTTTCATCTGCTAGTGTGAGATAAAGTTTTCCCAGTGCCTGAATATGGCTTCTACATTGTTTCTCTGAAAAGTGGTAAAATCAAGGGCGTACAACGTATCTTGAGTGGTTTATTGATACGATTATTTCCCTCTAACCTTTTGATGCATTCTTTTCAAATTATTGAACTCAGATAGCATCTTGATCCGTTCTTCCATACGCATATAGATCTTATCATTGACTCTGACAGAGTCCATTATCTTCCAGGACTGCACACGACAACAAAATCTATTAATAGGATGCTTTTTCTGACACACATCTATAATTGATTAGTTCGACAGGTGTTACTCCATCGCACTCAAGCACGTCGTGATAGTACCTGTTCTGCATGAGTGCTGAACCAGTGCAGGTTTGGCCTCAGTATTAAAACCATGTTGAAGCTAAAATCCCTATGTTGCTATCGTACGGTGATAAATTTAAATCACGTGTTGAACCCATACCGAAATAAACCGGCCCCTCAGCGGTTCTCATACTGTAGCAATATTCAGTCAAATGTTTTCCCATAAAGAAGACCAAAGGGATTTTGCTTACTGAAAATCCTTTTTGATCTTGCTTGTTCTTTTAATATTTCCAAGCTCTTCTTCATATGCAGCTTTTCAGCTTTTTATAAATTTTTGACACGCAGTTTTCCTGTACAGATCTAACGATTTTCTGCAACTTTTTGGCTTGCTTAGAGATCAAGCTCAGGCTTACCGCCCCACATCCTTTGAGCCCAAGAATATCAACCCCATGTGACTTGAGGTTGGCGACATCATGATGCCTGTGCCGAGGGTTGGCGAGAGTAGTCCGAGAGTGGGTCTTGGGCGTTATACACTCAGCATGCGGGTCATAGTAGCGGAACCGGATTTTCTACCCACGAGTTCGGCGTCTTCATGCACTGGCCGGTAAATATGTAGTGGTGTGCTCACCATCCCTACCAGTGCCGTTTGCCGAACAACGTGCCCAGGTGGCATAGCCGACCACCTCACCTGTGGTGGGGTTGATAACGAGTTCTTTTCAGGAGGCCTCCAGCAAGGAATCGCGCACACCATGGGTAAAACACTGCATCCACACGCTGTCTGCAGCCACCCCAACACACCACGCAGCACCATCACCAGTGGCGGAATCATCGTGGTGTAAGGGACCACCCGCCATAACCACTATAGGAGGGTGCGTGACCATTAGCGCAGCGCACGGTATCACCCAGTTAGACCAGTCCCACCATCTTGACGATGAGCCGTGGAATCCAGCTGGTGTTGGTGTTGATGGTGATCTGCCCCAGGATCTCCCCAGTACCAGGGTCGGTAGGCCATAATACGGCGCTACCTACCATGTGCGGATCCATGGTGTTGACCGTGTGGTATTCGCCGAAGAGCACGTCGCTCGTGTAGGAACATGACCCGGCTTTGTGACTTCACCTGTTGTGGTGTTGATTTGTTCTTTCCCAACCCTACGGCATGCGCCGTCATACAGGTATCGCCAGCCTACACCCTGGGATGGTCGGAGGTCCTCGTAGCCTACGGGTTGGGTCCCTGATTCATAGTAGAAATGCTTCACTAAGGGTTTTCTTCGACAACCGCTTTCGTCACCGTCTGGGTTACCCTGCCGGCTTTTATCGTAAGTAAACCTGGTGCGGCCTACCCTGGTGGGGCATGGTGCCACCATAGGTAGTCCACATCATCAGCCCACCTGGTAGCAGTGTCAGGGGTGGAGTTTCGTGAGCACACCGGCTTGGCTGTACGAATACGACTCCTCCCTTCCTGTACATGCTTCCGGGTCTGGGTGCATGATTCTGCGTGGCAGTACCACTTGCATGTTGGTGGGTAACGCGTGACTCTGCCCATTGGGTCTACGTCATAGGAGGTTTCACGCCCCGAATCTGGTCCGTGATCTGGGTGATGACATCATCGGCCCGCCATGTGAATACCCGGTCAATCACAGCCTACAGCAGATACTCATCCTGGTGCTGGGAAGAACCATTAGATCCAGCATCATTCAAGCCAGTGGCAGTATTCACGGGCCCAACCCATGACTATTGTACTGCTGTTACCTGGTGTGAGGGCATGCACCCGGTCCCTGACCAGGCGGCTGTTTTCGGTCATAATCAAACGACCGAACAAGAGAACCCACGTGCGACCCAGGAGCGCCTGCCCGTATCGTCTACACCGAACGATAAGGATGCCACTTCCACGTCTCCTAGCGTGTAGGTGCTGTTCCGCAGCACCCCTTCATCATCAAACATGGGGGTTTCCGACACGTGTTTCCCGTCCGGGAGTGTGTGGGTAATCATCTCCACGCCACCCTAACTGGCCCGTAGGTGAATGCCATGGTGTGGGATTCACCCGAATACAAGGTAGTGGTTTCCGTCAGGACCTGCCGTACTCATCATAGAGTAATCCGTGGTACACCACCGGTTCGTGATCTTCGTGATTTTTCCCTAACGCATCCCGCTGGTAGGTTGTAGTGTTTCCCCTGATCATCAAAGGGTTTCTGTCATACGACCATGAGGGTCAAACATGGTGGTCACAGTCCCCGCACCGGTAATAGTGTTCAACCGTACCATCCGGGGGTGGTGTGACTGGGTGATAAGGCCGTTGTAGTCCACTCCTTCACAATGGAGCCGTCTGGGTCATAGTGCAGCTGCCAGGTGTGCCCGTCCGCGTTCGTCACAGCCAGGTTCCCATCTGCGTGTTATACGCATACCGTGTGACGCCACCATTCGGCAAGGTGACGCTACTTACTTGACCTGTCGAACACGGTGTATCGGGTTGTGGTGGTAGCGCCAGTCTCGTTCATGCGTCTGGGTAGGGTTTCCTTCCCCGTCATGGGTGCCGGACCGCTCAGCTCCCATCAGGGTTCACAACCCTAGTCACCCACCCTTCGGGCGAGTACTCGATTGTGGTTACATTTCCTACCGGGTCGATCACCTCTGTCACCAACCCCGCACATCCCTCGTGACGGATGATCTTCTGCCTGCGGGATCGGTGGATGCTACGGGCCGACCAGCGTTATCACACTCCATCACTGCGTGCCAATCCGCTGGGTGTGATCGTGGCTTTTGGTACGATACCGGTTGCCCGCCAGTCGTACTCGAAACCTGAGTCACAACTCCCCAAGGGGTCGGTGATGCTGGTGACCATACCGGCAGCATCTACCTCGTATTCGGTGGTAAGCCCATCCCGCCGGTGACTTTGAGCGGGTTCGCCCCACGCACCCAGGGGTCGCATCAGTTTCCGTGGTTCCATCACCGTAATCAATGCGGGTAATAGTCCCGTACTCGTCACGGCCGATAGTGGTCACCACACCAGTGTTCGATGTTTCTTTTCGAATGATTTGGTGGTGCTCGTCGTATTCCCGATCCGTCACCACGCCTTCCGGGGTGATGATCCCGCCACACATCACCAGTCGGGTGTCGACCGGTACACGGTGGGCCGGATATCCCCAGAGAACTCGTCGCGCAGCAATTCATCGGGGATCGACCAGGATGTCATCATCCCTGGTGCTTGTCCGGCCCCTGCCGGTAAGCCCCGCGCCTTGAAGGCCCTTTTTCCCGCAGAAGATTCGCTAATGGGAGTTTATCCAACCGATCAAAATACTCATTAGATACACGTGTCGCCGATTTCTGCTGGGGTCACCGTGGAAGTCGCCAGCGCATTCTAGGGCGACACACACTGTACCGTCTTCTGGGGCATCATCACCAGTATCTTTTCAGCCAGCACTGCCATGTTGGGGAACATGCCCCCTGGACCCCTACCTGGGCAATAACCCTGCCTTTATCGTCGAATCGGTAGTGGTAGGAGTGCCCGTTCCTATCCGTCCACCGAGTAGGCCCGATGCTCATCATCATAAAAAGTACCGCAGTGCCCCGAGCAGCGGAGTTAATGACTTTCAGTGAGACGGCCTTTACCATCATAATTATACGATGCCAACCGGAACGTCCTCACTGGGTGGGTTTCCTCATTCCGCACCCAGATGGATAACAGCCTGCTGATCCGGTTGTGCCATTTGACTCCAATACGGTGCCGTCACTTCCGCCGCATCGCAACCAGGTGACCGGTTTTCTTGTTCGTAGTCGTATTCGATCCACGCACCAGAATGATGCACCACCGTAGACAACTGTATTTCAACACCCAGGTTAAACGTGTCAGCTACCGAACCCGAGGGACAGCATATTCACGAACAGGTTCGATGCCTCCCACACACCAGAACCACCAGCATCAGTATCGGAATCATCCTGGGATTATCAGTGTCAGACTGGGGGTTTATCGGTATTAGCCTGATCATTATCAGAGCGTTCTGAGGACAGCAGATCATTCACAGTAGCAGCGGAATCGTGGGCTGAAACCCTCATCACATGAAGCATCTAGCTGGATGGTTTCTACTCATCACCATGATCCATACCTGCTATCGCCATCATGATGGTCTTCGTCTCCACAGCATTCTTGTGCGCATCATCATGCACCATGTGATGTCATCATCGTCGATGGTTCGTTCCTGCGGGTCAGTTCCCCGGTTTCCTCATCCAGGCGGTACACATAGTTCTTTGGCGCGTCCCCTGTGATCGTATAATCCGGCACGGGCCCTCGGGCCGGTAACTAACGCTCCCATCGTGGGCTTTCGCTGCCAGCTACACCAAACACATAGGTAACACCCTGGCTGATGTTTGCGTACCCGGTAGGCCCCGTCTCACGAAACACAGCCGCCACGGGCGGCCCGCATCTCCCACCTCGGTGCCGTCCACCGGGGCGGGCGGGAACTCCAGGAGTGCCCCATCGGTGTCATCATCAGGATTTGGTCTGGAGGATTTCGATCCTACAATCCAACGTCGTATTCCACCCAGGGACCAAACACACGACTGGTATCCATACCCGAGTCTGTGTTGCTAGCCACCACCATCAGCAACATGCCGTCAATACGCACATCGGTGGCGGAATCAATCATCGCGCCTGTTGCCATATCCACCGGCTCCAGGCGGGTGTTTTGCACTCGCTTTCCCGGGAGGCGAGTTTTCGCCCCATGCTTGCCCCTGCTTTTTGCTTTCGCCGGCTTTCGCCCTTTCTCGACAGCGCTTTCCCGGTCTTGTGCCCCTTTTAACGCCTTGAGTATTTCCCCCAGGGCAGGAAACGAGTTACCAGGTCAGACGAATTCCACGGGAACAATTCCCCGTCACCCATAACAACCCCTTTCAGTCCAACCCTACGAGCTCTAAAAACACCCCCAAACGGATCTAGCGGATGTGAAACGCCAGCAGACGCACCGATAGAGCTGCGCAACGCATCCGAAATATCACGCAACTAGATCCGAGTGTTTCGTCACCCAATCCTTGAAACGCCTCCCATTTTTCCTGCACCCACTCAGGTTCTCCTCGAAACCGCCTCCTGGCCTGGGTTTTTAATCAAGCTACCGCGGTATCAACCTCCATACTGAGCGTGGATTTAATCCCCGCACCCTTTTAGCAACATCCGCATCAAACACCGTAGTCGCCCATGCAGGTGTTCTGCTTTCGCGGCTTCGAACGCCGCCTGGGCGGCAGCCAGGCTCCGACTGGGCCGCTGTAGCGGTACTCGCTGTGATCGCATTCACCCCAGGCAGGGGCAGCAGTCGCCACCGCAGTAGCTGTTGCGACCTTCGCCGTAGCAGCAGCCCTGACAACGTTTGCTTCAGCACAGGTTATACTCGCCACCGCGGTCTGCACCGCCGATGTGATCCACCAACGCTACCACAATGCAGAGCATTCATCTGGGTTTGCGCCGACGTTAAGGCTTCCGCGTACTGGGTGACAGCGTACTCTACCCACGATGCGCCTCACCCGTGATCGTTAAATGATTCCGGGAACTCGTAAGGATCGGTCCGATGCCGATCCCTCATCACCTAAAACCCACCATCATTAATCGCGCGCAACGATGCGGCAGTTGTTAACGCGTTTTCGGCGGGCTGCCCGCCACCTCCGGGCGAACTCGAACACCTCGGCCAGTTCCACCAGTTCGAGAACTCACTTTGCTTACTAAGCGAGAAAAGGCTAGAAGACAAAACAGGCATGAGTGCAATAACGCTTTATAAAACAAAGAACAATAAAAAGGGAAAGAGAGAACTAGAAGATGCTGCGTCCACAACAAGCAAGGATGGTGTTTTACCCCACCGCGACTCGAACACTCATGCTGAGTCAAAACACAAGAAAATCTAGGGGCACTGCAGCACAACCATTTGGTAACGCATTATTATCCATATCCTTGGTCAGAGGTCCAGGTGGGCGAGAATTAGCACTGTATGTTACCGTGCTGGCCCAGGTGGAATCAGGTGTTCTAAAACTCTTATTGAGATGAGATGATCCGTTTTTCTTACGTGCGATGCATATTATGCATCATGAGCCATCACTGAAAGTGAGGTGCCCATTCTCGGTAGTTAGCTGCTATTGATCCAGTTGATTTGATAAGATAAAAATCTTATAAGGTCAAAGTAGCGACCATTAGCTCTGTCAAGTTGTCAGTTTTGTGGACACTTGATAAAATCAACAATCCCTGATGAGTGACTCTTCATCCCAATCCATTGGTATAACACCCTAAAATGTTTCGAGCTCTGTGCTTTTCCGGCGGCTCGAAGTGGAAGAAAACCCTGATTCCGCACCAAATGCCGCGTATATTCACTCAGAATACCGACAGGAAAATTTTACCTCTTCTCGCACTGGTTGAATGCGCCGGTTTTGCAATGGTCAAGAACAGCGGTTTTATGGGAGAGCGCTTTGTGGATTATGGACAGCTGTTTCCCTGCGGGCTCATCCAGATTCGACGGGAAAAGACACCAACCGTCAATCCCGCCGGCAGAATCATCATAACTGCAGTACTAGTTGATTCTACTCACAAAGAGCCAGGCCCATTCTGGTTCCTGAAAGGCACCTTTGGCCAAACAAAATATCCGACGAGCCGAACCATGTTCCTTACCGACACTATGAAAGACGCGGCGTGTGATTGGCCTTGCTCTCAAGCTGGTCCCGCTCCGAACGTTGCGGGTCCAGCAAACCAGGTGCGGGCCCGGTACGCACACCGGCAATCGCGTTGGCGGAATGTCTTTCGTCACTACGTGCCCTGCCCCGATCACCGCGTTATCCCCAATGGTCACCCAGGCAGTACGTGACGTTAGCCCCGACCACACACCATTGCCGATCGTAATCAGGTGGGCGATCTCCACCCCCTCCCGGCGCATCGTAATCATCCACCGGTGGGTGACCGTAATCAGGTTACAGTTCGGCCCTAATCTGACACTCACCAATGGTGACCGTGGTGGTGTCAAGATGGTGACCCCAAAATTAATGAACGTGTTCGCCCCCAATGGCAGTGGTGTTTACCCCGTATTCGATCATCATGAGGGCTTGCACCCGGCATAGCCCCGCTCGCCGGGTGAATGATCCGCCGCAACAACCGGTCCAGGGCATCCCGGTCCGAGGGCGTGATCTTATTATATTCGTGCACCAAATCTATGGTGATTGTGGTTTGCGAGCGGGAATGTGCCACACGGGCTGAGATCAGTTTTCTCATGCATGACGCCCCAGTGTACCTCAGCGGGGCGTCGTCAATGGAAACCCTAGCCGGTGGCCTTGCCGAAATCAATGCGGAAATCGACGACCGGCCCCGCACTGACAACTCGTTCGGGGGACTCTGTCGTAGCTCACCACCACCGTGTTCACATATTGGCTGAGCGTCTGGATCCAGCTTCAGGGGGTTGCCAAAATCATGTGGAACCCGAACGCGTCAAACACGTTCATGGCCCGCTGCGTGGGTGGGGTCTGCCCGGTCGAATGCCTCATCGAGCACCACCGTGGCGTAGCTGGGGTATTGGGCGTCCGGCTTGGCCAACTGGTAGCGCAGGGCGGCAGCCAGGCAGAAGAACACCAGCTTTTGGGCCTGCCCGCCGGACGAGTACAGACGGGTCCACATGGTGTTGAGCACCGTGCCGTCCTCATCACCTCGACACCAACGAAACTCACGTGCCGGCGCGTGTCAAGCACGGCTTTCTGCCAGCGCACATCGCCCGCCTCCTTCGAACCCAGGCGCTTAATCAGCGTGGCAATGTTGTGGTAGCGCTGCTCCGCCTCGGCATCATTTTGCTCGTTCATACCGCCGACGGCCTCATCAAGCTGGCGTTGGAACGTGGTCACCACCTCGCCGCGGGCATCCCGCACATCAATGCGCAGGAACCGGCCTCCGAAAACTCCGAACTGGAGAGCGAGGATTCGCGGGCGATCCGTTCCGAATCTCGTTCTGTGCCTGCCTGAGCCGGTGGAAATGTCCGCCCAAATTCCGGGTCGACATGTCGTTAATGAGCGCGGAACTGGTTCGGTGAACTCCGCCAACCGCTCACCCTTGAGCTGCTGCAGCTTCGCCAACGCCTCGGTGATGAAGTCCGGGTGTGGCCTCCAGGTCGGCCCGTTCTGCTGGCCGCCGCTCAATATACGACGTCAACCGGATGGTGATCTTATTATTCGCCGTGTTTAACGTCTCATTATTCTTCTTGAGGTTTTGCCGAAACTCATTCGTCAAAATGGTCATCAGCTTGTCACATTCTTCGACGTCACCCGGCGGGTATGCCGCAGGAACAGCTTATGCACCGTGGTGAACGTGGCATCATCCACATCAATCGTGGCCTCGGCGTTCGCCTCCGCCAGGGATGCTTGAATCCCATCCAGTGTGCTGCGCCGCACCACGTACGTTTGCACAACTGCATTTTGCTCCTGGGCGTCCTGCGGTTTCTGCTCCGCCTGCCGCGTTCTCCGTCAGCGTCTTCACATCCGGGTTTTCCGTCAACTGCTCCAACTGCTGGTTGAGAGATTCGATGTGCTCATCAATGATCGCGGTGTCGAGGTTCTCCCGCTCCTCATCCACAATGCTGAGTGCGAACGCACCCTGGGCGTTCTCCTGGGCGATACGGGAGTCGAATCAGCTGATTCTCGTTCTGCCGGGCCTTCAGTGTGGTTTGCGCACCCGATAAATGCTTTCCGCAGCAATTCCACTTTCGCCTGATTGTTCGAGCCCAGTCGGTAGTGGACCCGGTCCTAGGGCGTGTACATCGTTTTTCTGTAGCCGGCTTGTCCGGATCCGAACGTCGAAAAGCTTGTCGCAGCAAACCGCTGCGCGTCACGCCTTTCGTGCGGGTCGAGGCCGATCCAAATCACCCGGATTATTCACGCACACATAGCTGTAGCGGGTGGCAAGCTCGTGGCTCACCCGAGCGCTAAAACTCGTGGTCAACCACGTCAGCCTTACGAACCAGGCTCTGCGGATGCACCCTCGGATTCGGATAACTATGGGACGAATCAATGCTGCTAAACCGGAGCCTCACACCCCCAGTGGTGTGCCGGTTAGTAGTTCTGCACCGCGGATAATACCGGACCGGCACCAAAAGCTCGTGGGGCGAAATCACCAACAACCGTTGAATCACCGGCTCCCACTCGCCCTCAGACGGCACAATATCAATCAATTCGCCGGCGAACGGGGTTCGGATTCCTAATATTGAACTGTCGCAGATCGCCTCCCGGCGGGCAAAAACCTCGCATCAATATTGCTGTTATTGGCGGCGACAACCTCCAGCTCCTGCTGCAGACGTGGACACCTCATTGGTGGCCTGGTCCCAAACTCACGAACGACTGCGCCAAGTCCCGATTCAGCCGCTCCCATGTTTCGCCGGGTGCTCCTAGTGCTCACCTTCGCCCCGAATTAATCAGGTCGTTAAACTCCGCCACCGTCGTGGGCATCACCCCACCGTGCGACTCTGATGCGTTTTCACCGGGTTCGCATATGCCTTGCAGCGCTCGCCAACTGCTGCTTATGGTGGCCCACCAACATTTTGCAGGTTCTCCACCCGGCCCCCCATCGGCACTATTCATCGCCTGGATTTGGCCTGGAAAACTCTCTCAACGCATACCGCGGTATTTTCCGTCGCCTTCGTGTTGGCGACCCGCGCCTGCTCCAGCGTGATCTCCGCGGCGACCTGCGCGTCCTCCAACTCCGCAATCTTCAGCTGATTCGCCACCGACGGCAACGCCCCGCTGCAACGACGTGGTGGAGGCAACTCTCCGCCTGCGCCGTCAGCACCTGCTTGTAGCAACTGCTCGGGGACTCCAGCGCCTCAACCCTGCGCCTTACATCCTGCACCCGCTCGTATGCGGACCCAGTCAACGAACTGTTCCACCGCGGTCCCGCATACGCGAGACGATGTCCAGCTCCACCAACATGAACTCCCCGGAACAGATGATCCAAGTTATCCAACGATTTCGCCGACTGGGTGCGCTAGCAGCAGCTGGGCCTCATGCTGAAATCCCCAATAGTGGCCGGAACATTTCCCGCAAACGGCGCGTGATCCTCGACTTGCGGAAGAAAATTCCTTTTTAATACCCCGCTTGTCTAGGCCCTTTGCCAAAAACGGGATAAACGCCTGGGCCTCCAACAACCTGCTCAGGAACACCCCAAACAGCCGCACCACATTCGCCGGATTATTATCACCCGACTTCAAATAAAACAGGCCAGGTGAGGCTGCGGCACAAGCCCATCCCATTCGAATAGGTGAGCACAATAATCGAAAAACGTCGCCTTGGGTCGCGGGTACTGCGCCACCACCATGCCTAAATCCGGGTCCTCCGTGGTTCGCCACGCACCCCGAATATACGACACCAGATCTCTGCGCCCTTGCCGCGCGCGCCTCATGTTGGGCCGCGGCATTAAACCGCAGCCGATCTGACGCTGCTACCGCCGAAATCGCGTCAATGAGCGTGGACTTACCGCTACCAGAACCGCCGGTGACGAGGTCCTCGACGCGACACCGGGATGATCCACAATGCCATCGGGCGTCAGTTCACTAATTGAATCCGGGATAACCGCCATTGATCGGCGTGAACTATTTCTCGATCGTATGTTGGTTGCGTTATCGCCCTGGATTCCTCCCTGGCTAAGAGCTCTTCGAACTCTGCTTTGATTCCCGCCACTGTCTGGGCGTCGAAAATATGTTTGAGTGCTGGTGACACTTCATGTAGACCCTCGAGATTCCGGTGTCCCCAGCAACTGATCATCGCGCCATCCGGTCTGATGATGCATCAGAACCGCCGATTAAAAGTCGCCTCATCCCGATCATCCAATGCGCGGAACTGTGACGCATTTTTCCCTGCAGTTCTTCCTGGTCAACAATGACCCGTTCGCCCGGTACCGCCAGGCCCCAACCGGGTGCGGAGATCCAACAACACAACCGTGTCGATGATGGTGAGGGTTTTTACCCGCAGGACGTGGGGCATGTCCACATAACGCTCCTTGCCCACCCCGAATGGGGTTACCAGAGTGGCGATGCGGGTAAAACGCAATACCGGCAGTCTCGTGCGACGACAAGATCGAGGAACATGTCGGCCAGGCGCTGCCGCAGTGCGGTTTCATCACTCAGAATAGGCCTTCCAAATGGGGGATGCTGTTCCGCGCGCACAGGAGGGCCCTGGAGCAGCTGGACGAGGGCGCGCCGAGTCGAAGCTGAGCGTGCCGGCGTCGGCATCCCACAGGTTGTCGCCACCAATGCTGGTGTGAACATAATCTTCCTCGGGCCAATCGAAAGTTTCTTCGGTTTCGACGGGGGTGGTGGTTGCGGTTGCGGCGCTTGCGGTGGTGTGGGATGCGGCCTGGGCAGCGGGCTGGGTCGAGTCTGAGCGTGGCTGGGTTCTTCCGGTGTTGTTTGGCCAGGTTCGGGCTTGTCGACGTCTTCCGCCGGTGCTTCCGACTCTTCCGATTCTTCCTCCAGATTCATCGATTGGGGTTTAGTTGCGGGTCAGATCCTGGGACGCATCGTCGGCATCCCGCCAGCGTTTCTGCCACCGTAGATGCCACTGCCGATACGGGTTCTCTGCTTCTGACTCTCTGCCTCCGTGGCAGCCTCGTCATCCTCAGGTTTCTGCTTCAGGGGCGTCAGCGTCGGCGCTGGTGGGGTCTCATCGACTATGTCCTCGCCCGCCAGGTCAGCCGCGTCATCATCGAGGATTCGTCTTGGGGAGTCGTCGTGGGCCGGGTAGGCGTCGGAGTCTTCTACGTGAGGCGGCGGCGTTAGATGGATTCACCAGCTTTCGGGCCTCCTCCTGGATCTCCAGGGGTGTGGTGTGCCTCTCGGATCAGGGCAGCGGTGTCGGCATCCACGCCTCGTCATCGTCCGTCGTTGTCGGCCAATTCGACGGGAATCATCGTCATCATATTCGCTGGCAACCTGGTTTCAAAGCCCGCCCCGACAAATCCGGCGATTACCCGGGGTTTCTGCAATCCGGTGGTGGGCTCGTATCCTCGTCGGCGTCTGTCGGCGGTAGGGTGGCGGGGCTGCCTTCCGGGTCGGTTGTCGGCCCTCGTGGTCAGGTCATCGCCTTCGTCGGTGTGAGCGTCGGCTGCGGCTGTGGTGCGGCGGGCATCGGTTGCGTCGTTCTCGACTCCGCGGTTCGTCGGTATCCGCCGCATCATCCGGAGGTTTCCTCGGCTGGCAGATTCGAGTGATTTCCGAGCCACTTCGGGTCAGTGAAAGCGTCGACCGGCAGGCGATTCCGGCGTTGCACACAGTGCGTGGCTTCGCCGTGGTCCACCTCGGCATCGGCATCATCAACGACCTTATCTTCGCTATCAGCAGCATCAGCGGTGTCGGCATCCGTGTCGGCGGGGGAGTGGGCGGAGTAATGCAGCGCCCGGCGCGACCCATGGGTGGTTTGGGGTTGCATCGGTGGTCGTCGTCATTGCATGCCGAGCACCTCGGCGTCAATGATTTCGCTTCCCACTATGTCTGCCTTGACTATGCCGCACCACTATGGCCGGTGGCGTTTTCTTCCGAAAATACCGGTCCGTGTCCTGCCAATTCCGCCCGGTGACGTGTGCGATCTCGATTTCTCGTGGGGCAAATGAACGGAAGGAGCTGCGTTCCCCAGAGTTGCAGTGTTGCTCGCCTGCGCCTTCGTCGGTCTGATCATGTGGTTTGGTCGAGTGTTGTTGGTCAGTAGTGCCAAGTGTTTTCTGTGGTCGGGTGCTGGTCTGGGTGGAGTGGTGGCGCTGCGCATAATAACCGGTTGTAATTATTGCTGGTTTCCTCGATTAAGGTTAGAGATTGTTAGTCGTGGGTGAACAACCAACCGGTGATGACCGCTTGCATGTGCCGTTATCATCCCAGGTGACGGTTTCCAACGATTCCGGCGAGACCACTGGCCATGGCAGAGGCCGCAATAGCCCAACTAACGCTGGCTAAACCTTGAGTTGCCGGATGATCCTGTAACACATCACCGATGGTAGCCTGGCCGCGTTTATCCACTGCCCGGTGATGTGGCTGCGTGGCTCGCCGAATCAATTTCACTGGCACGCACCGATTCCGAACAAAGCCTCGGCGGTATCACGTGGGCTTCGTCGAGCGGCACGGGCAGGGGTTTCGACCACTTTCTTCGCCCAGGTTCTTCAGCTCCAGGAGTCGATGGAATGAACGTTCGCGCCGATCTGCGTCAGCCGTGTGCAGCCGCACCAGGGGGCCCATGTTGGCGTTCGATGGTGCGTCCCGCCAGCGCCCTTCCGGTACTTCGCGGAGCAGTTCGAGCAATGCGGCGGTTTTCGGTGAAAGTCTTGGGTGCCGCACATAGTCGCGGAGCGATCAGGAGAGTTCCGTCGATGGCATGTGTTCACCTGGTAGCCTTCCGATTTCCAGGTCTTGGAAGAGCCGTGCGAAAGATTGATCCGGCAATGGTGGTCGCGGTCTTTTGGCGCTTTCCCGGTTGGAGGATGTTAGATCCACTCGTCGATGAGCGTCGATTTTTGTGCTCTAACAGCGCAGATAAAAGTCGCGGGATCTACGGCCCGCGTCGGATTCAAGATGACGTCCACTCTGCCGGAAAATATCGTCCAAAAATCTGCCCGCGGCTGTCTTCCGGCTCTGGCAGCTGGCGCCGCAGCGTGCGGTTGATTTCTTCCGGTCGGTGCGCGCACCGCGAAATCGGCGGGAATCGTGCCCGCCTTAACTCCAGCACGTCGAGGACCCGTTCGGAGATTTGGTCCTGCCGACAGCTCGAAAATACGCGCTCGGTGTCGGCTATGAGCTGCTCCTGAGCCTCTTTTTCCTCCGCCAGCTGCGCCAATGCGTTGATGTCCGGGCCGGATTCCCGCGAGAGGTTTCTCCTACGAGTCCGCGATCGATGGATTCGGGCCGCCGACTTACCGCCGAGATGTGGGTGCTGCCAGCTCTCTACCGGAGTCTAGGCGCGTTGAGCGTGGTCGCGCTGGGTTCGATGGTTTTCGCCCGTGACCGCATTGCCGGGGCGGCGCGTACCAGCCAGCCGGCCTGCAGTCCGTAATGTGGGTTTTGGGGGTCGTGCGGTAATTCCAGAAGCCTTCTGCGCGAAAGCGCATCTTTTGGGGTCGGCAATCGAGGAGGTCATAGATTTCAGTGGCCGACCAGACGCTTCGTGCTGGGAGGAGAGTGTTCAGCAGCAAACCCCAGCACAACGGGCACAGGTGGGCTGCGAAACGCAGCTTTAAGGATTTGCTGTTTTCTTCTAAACGACGATTGCCGATAGTACGCGACAACAATGCTCATGGTTTTACATAGTGCCGCTGATTTGTGGGATTTCATGTCCTAAAATCTAGTGGATATGTGAAAGCACAGCGGTGAACAACTGTGACTCGAGTGAAATAATACCCAAAGTCTTTTCCACTCACATCTTTCCGCCGCTGAGCTTTCACGCTCAAGCTTCGACGACGCCAACCTTCGGCACGATACCGCCTGCCGCCATGGTGGTCGAACATCTACTAAAGCTTCGAGCAATGAGTTCGCGAGTGCCGCACGTTACTGCCGCGCATATTGCCACCGGAGTACACGTGCCAGCGCTGTTCTGTGCCCTGGGCTTATCGCCGAGAAACACCGTCCCTACCATTTGCCAGGTGGTATCGGAAAGAAGCTCACCGGCAGGTCTCGACGACACCCAACTGCGGCACCATTGGGGATGCGTGCCACGCATCTCCACTGAGCTGGCGGACCGGAAGCGAAACCATTCTGCGCCGCCATCATCGAGGCGCAGGGCAAGCTCACGACGACCTCAGAAGGCCCTCATTCTGGCCTGCGACACCGGAAGGCCCCGCCTGGAGGGACCTGTATCTTCTACAAGAAGCGCCGGAAAGACCAAGGCCGATGCGGCCCGGAGTGCTGCCTGGAGCCGCTGCTCGGACAGGCTCATCGCCGAGCATGGCGATCCTGTGGCAGGCGGCCGGAGGCCCTCTGTGCTGCTCGGGTTTGAGGGACCCGAAGAAGCTCGACGGTGCCCGCGCGCTGTTCTCATCGACCGGTTTGCCCCTCGACGCACAACGTGGTGCAGAGCTCCGAGGAAACCGCCATGTATAGCGCCGACGCATGGAGAAGCCAGGTCGTTGAGGGCAAGGAGCAGGACGCGAAGTTCACCGACTCATTTCAGCAGCCGCCGAGCCGTTCACCTCCCTGCCGTCTCACCGGATTCTCGCCCTGTTCCGGGGCGAGAAAGAAGGCGTTTTACCACCTCAATCATCAATGCTGGTCGGCGACGACCATTGTGCGGCATAATCGCCAAACTCGGTTTCGAGCTGGATACGTCGTCTCCCGTGGCTGGCGGACAGACCATCCGGTGGGGGTGGAAAACCAGACTCATATTTTCCTCCGGCCTGGACATCTCGCATGCGGCTGGAGGAAACCACCGCCGAGGAGGCCGCCCTCAGAAGTCTTCGCCCGCAACCTGAAGCGGATGCGCTGCCTCGCCGCCCCCGCCGGCCAACGCGCGCCACCCTGTACGGACCCCGCACCGCAACGGCGCCAAATGCGCCACGGTCGACGGCTACCGGCAAGGTGCCTCAAAGACCCTCATCGCGCCCACCAGCAAAACCAGTGGTCTCATGCGGTGCAGGCCTCGCCCACGAATGCGCTGCCACCCGACGCGACCCTCATCGCCATCGGCAATGGCACCGCCAGCCGGGAAACCGGAAAAGCTCACGCCACGGCGGGGTCGCCAGCCCTCATCGCCAAGGCCGGCGGCGCGACCCACGCCGTGCGCGGTCAGCGAATCCGCCTCCGAAAATGCTCACGCCTCCGGATCGCGGCCGCCGAGATTCGACATGGATGTGTCCACTCCCGGAGCGCAGTCTCTATCGCCCGCACGCCTCCAAGATCGCCGCGCTGACAGTGAAGATCGACAAAGGCCGTTGGGGTGGGCCACACTTGCACGGCACGGAATGTAGACCAGCGCCTGGCGAAAACCCTCGACGCACGTGGTCGAAGACGCCGCTCAACGCCGTGGCGTGGACCTCAACACCGCATCCGTGCCCTCACTAGCTCCGCTGCCGGCATCACTCAACTCATCGCCCACGACATTGTCAACACCCCACCGGGACACCAACGGTGTTCGCCAACCGGGCCGGCCTGAAACACGCGCGCGCCCGCAGACCAAAGGCCTTCGGAACAGTGACGCCGGTCCTCCGCTATCCACCCACGGCGCAGCGACCCGCTCGACGCTTCCGCGGTCCACGCTGAGGCCTCACCTGGTGGTGCGCCGCATCGCCGAATCCACCGGCCTGGGCGTGGCCGACCTGATCGCGCAACACCGCGGTCCCGTCCCGGCTCCGGCCCACGGACTTTCGCCGACAGGCACCTTCGGCATCCCCACCGTCACCGACATCACTCGCCCGAGCTGGCATGCTGGGCGCTGACGTCACGACTCGCGACCTTCCAGGAAGGCGTCGGACAGCTCTCCGACCTCACCTCCGGCACGATCCCGAGGGAACCGTCACCACCGTGGCCGCATTCGGCGCGTTCGTCGACGGTGAGGGTGCACCACGACGGCCTGGTGCATGTAAGTCCGCCCGCCAACAAATACGTGCGTCCGGAGCCCGCACGACATTGTTCGCTCCGGGCGGTGGTGAAAGTGAAAGTCATGGATGTTGATGTGGAACGCCTGCGCATCGGCCTCTCCATGCGGCTTGACGACGAACCTGGCCAGCCCGCCACCCGGAAACGCGGCGGGCGCAGCGAGTGGGCATGAATCGCCGCCGCACTGATCGTCAGGCGGTCGCTCGTGGCGATCGTCAGCGGCAACAGCTGCCCACGTGAGGCAGCCGCAATGGCGACGCCCGAAGAAGGCCGGCTTTGGGCGGTAAGCCACTTCATACACGAGTGGTGGTGCTGGCTATAGTTCATAGGTATGACTACCGCCGCACTTCTGCAACATAGTTAAAAACGGGTGGGTCACCGACCAACACGGCTCCTGGAGCCATGCGCGATTCGTCCCCTCATCCTCCGGACCTGGTCCGCACCCTCACCTGGCTTCACGGGCATGCTTGTCATCGCCTGGACCGGCGGATTTTCTCTTTCGCCGTGGCGGAAAATGGCTCAATTCCGCACAAGCCCCGCTACGGCCGGCGCTCATCACCTACAGCGCCATTACAAAGGTCGCCGCGATCTCCCAGCCTCATACTCATCATCGGCGCACCCCACCTACTGTGGTGCTCGTTCCACCTTCCCTCATCGTCGCGTCGTTCCCACCTTGTCCTGGGGCCCAAAAGAACGTCGCTGCCTCGCCCGACTCGTCGCCATCGCTGCCGCTTGCTCGCGCGCTTCGCTCGCCATCAACGTGGACATACGCCTTACCCCTGGTTTCGCGGCCGACGCCATCGCGCCCAGCTGGTATTTGTGCGCCCTGTCACGACCCACCTGCTTCGCCACCACCGTCCCTTCGTGAAAACGTCATCAGAGAACGCAGACTCCACCCGCTGTTCGTCGGCTCCATCACCGTGCACGTGGTCGTGCGTCCTCGCCATGGCGGCGCTGGCGGCACAAGGCGCACAGCTTCTGGACCCACGTGCTGGTGGCCAGGTGCGTCCTCTTAACCGGCCGCCGTCGCCATGCCACGCTGCTGGCGGAAACACCGCGGCGGTCCTGGCGGCCCCGCAACATCGGCATGCGAGATCGGCTACAGCCTCCTCGTGTTCGCCACCCCTGCCATACGCTAGCATTCCGCATAACGGAGGTGCCGCTGACGTGAGGGCGTCATAAAGCAAGTTTGCTCGCAGCATGCATATGTCTTACGGGCCAGTTGTCTGGTTTCGCCAGCCATCACGCCACGTCGCGGACACGAATCGGCCGAGTGACGGCGCCGCTAGAGTCTCTGTCCCAGAAAGAAAAGGTATTTCCAAACATGAACATTCTTGCAGCAAAGTTGATGCAGCCACTCATTGCGCGACGATATTCCACATTCGCCGGGCGACACCCTCAACGTGCACGCCAAAGTGATCGAAGGCACCAAGTCGCGCCTCCAGGTCTTCAAGGGCAAGCAATGTCGTCCGTCAGGGCAGCGGTGTTCGAGGAAACCTTCACCGTCGGGAAAATCTCCTTCGGCATCGGCGTGGAACGCACCTCCCCGGTGCAGCAGCAACATCGACAAGATCGAGGTGGTGTCCCGCGGCCAAAGTCCGGCAGCATGCCAAGCTGTACCTACCTGCGTGACCTGCGCGGCAAAGGCAGCCAAGACTGCCCAGGAAAAGCGCTAAGTTTTTCGACGGCGCCAGCCACTCACCCATCGCCTTGGGCTCTCAATGGTGAGGTGGGGTTTTCTGTTGCCCTGGCGGCGAGTCGTATAACTTTCGCGTCACACTTAGCCACGCTGACGCATCATCGGAGGGCGCGCTCTACATTCCTCCCACGAAATCGGCGCTCAACGCCCCATCCGGGTGCTGCTCGCTCGGCACCTGCGCAACCCTCCGCGCACGCCTGCCCGCGCATCCGGCAACGACCTCGCAGAATCGCCCATGCACAGCCTTCGCCGCCGCAGCGCTCGGCGGGAGGAACCGGTGAATCGCCAACGCGCCGTAGCAGCCCTCCTGCACCTGCGCCACCTGCTCACCGCCGAACCTCAAAAACCGGCCAACAGATCACACCTGAGGGGTAGCCCGCAAAAGACGGCAACACGACGTGCCAGGTTGGGCCTGAGCCTGCGCCAACACCTCCACGCAGTCTCATTGAACGCATGTTCGTGCAAGTCGGATAACTCTCCTCGGCGGAAACCTGACGCCGCACCCCCACAACATACCGCTGCGGCACCTCAACGAAACTCCAGCAGTACATGTAGCACTTCTGCGGATAACTCACAGCTCAGCTGATACCAAATTTACTATCCTCTCAGTGTATGGGCGCACCCGCCTGATGTGACTGTGTGCCTCTATAAAACTTTGGTGATAAACTCATTCCACGCTGCCGACAACCGTGGGTAGTGAATACATAACGAACTTCCGCAGCGCAACGCACTTGACCCTGCTAAGCTCCAGTCGCCCGTGGAGATCAGCAGAGCTCCGACAACAAACGAGAGAAACCACTGACGCTTCCCCGTCACATGCTGTGGAAACCAGTGAAGAAACCAGCGCAAAATCTGACGGAAATCAGCGCGAAACGGCGCGAAACCGTGACAAACACGCGGAAACCAGAGACCCACTCCCTGGTACATCGAGAATCCCCGTGGTAATACTCATCACCGTCATCTTCATGTCACGCCGCTCCAAACCTTCAAGTTAGGACGACCCACTTGATTCCCAGCTCCTCCATGGAACCCACGCCGCACGGCTGTACCGGCTGCGTGGGCGACCGAGATCGTCGTCGCAGAGAAAATCACCTACCGATCCAGCGACCCCAAACCCGGAGACGTCATTGTGTTCAGGCACCCCCTCATGGAATGCCAGCTAGCATTTCCCCACTACGCCGCAACCCCCATCATGCGTGGTGTGGGCTGAAACCGTGGGCACCTGGCTGGGATTCGCCGCGCCGAGGGAGAACAACCTGGTGAAACGGGTGATCGCCGCGAGGTGGTCAAACCGTTCAAGTACTTACAGGGCGACCCCGGAATCATGGTGAACGGCAAGAGAAGCGGGTAGACGACTCCTGATATCTGAACCCGCCGCAAAGACACCGGACCATGCCGCTCCGATGCGATGCGGCGGCAATTATTTCCGGGCCAGCCCGTCACCGTGCCCCAGGGCGTGCCTATGATGACGAGTAACCGCGCACCTTCCGACTCCCGCTACCACCTGGGTGACGAGCAACACCAGGGCTTGTCCATCGCGCGCGTGGAAAATATGTGAAAGGCGCGCAGTGGATCATTCTGCCGTTCAACCATCACTTTTGGGAGCGTCGCCGATCCGCAACATCTCAAGGCTGATGCCATCGTCGCTTGTCGACGCGCCCAGGGCACGACGGATCAGAGTAACCCACGAGCAACCATGCGTGCTCGCCGAAACACCAACCGCACCTTCTGAAGTAGCGCTGCACCGGGCCGAGAGCTTGGCGGTTGCCGGCGATGGACGAAGAAGGGCCGGCCGCGCCTGCGCCGGACCCATCACCATCGCCGCCTGCATCCTGCCGCCGCAACCATTAGTCGCGCTTTCCGGCTCACGGATTTCGAAAAACTATCGGCGGCCACCCGGGCCGCGCTTTTCCCGCTTATTCAACACCACACGCGGCCTGGTCCATTCTTCACATCGCGCGGCCGACGTTGACCAATGCGGCATCCAACACGCCAATGTGTTCGGTGCGCGGCGGGCGGTGGCATTTATTGGACGTACAACCCAGGTATGTGCGCCACCGACGCCCTCAAAGGTCGACGTTCTTCGCCTTGCAGCTACCTGCCCATCATCGGCGGCGACGCTGCAGCCCGCTGTATGTTCCGCCGCCTCCGTGCTGGCTGTCAAACACGCCCGCGATCTGGTCATGGCCAGGGAACCCTTGCGAAAATACCTACCTGCCACGAATTCGGTAGCCACATAAGTGCGGCACGAAGGTGCACATGAGCTGCGGTGGCCACCGTTACGGAGCAAGCGCTGTTCATCGTTATAGTTATGCAAATGCCAGCGCCGCACATTCCGGAGTGGTTGCGAGACACCAACACACACCCAAAAAGCCAACCCCGAGGTGAAGGCACAATACACCACCGCGGGTGGCGAACAGTTTTATATTCTAAAAACAAGGTGGGATAATAACCAGCAATGAGCGCCGAGGAACCTCGAAAACCACCAGACGCAGTGAACTCTCGCACCGGGAATATCCGGGATGTGGTGAGCCACCTCGTCGGCGGTAGAAAGCGAACGTCGCTTCTACCTGGCAAACGCCGTAGAGACCATACCCCACACCCAAGGAAACGACGTCGTACTACTGTAGTGCGCATGTCCGATGCGGCGTGGGTGTGGACATGTATCGCCCGGTCCGGTTTTGCATCCCGCTATGTGCGAGTCATCACCTACGAGGATGTGAATATCGAAGAACTCCGGACAAGCCGTGATCCCACCATGCCGGAGTGTGCATAGATGCTGGTCCCGCAACCACTTGCGAAACCCCAGCTCGGCATACACCTGCTGAAAAGAGGTGTCCACAGCATCGATCTGCCAATTCCTCGACACACCGCTGCACAGGAGCGAGCAGGGAGTGGGCGATTAGCCATCCCACGAAGCCAGCGGTGCTTCGCCGTGAACCAGCTCCAGCAAACGGAAACCACCCAGCCACGCCACCGAAACTTCACGACGCGGCAACGGCAGACCAATGTATCGGGCATACCCGCTAGTCATCTCGCCCGCCGAGTCGGTCGACGCAGCTGGCGAAGCCACCGCTTTCGCCCAGTTTCTACCGTGACGTAGGCTACCGTGATTCTCGCCCGCAACGTGCGCTTCCATCCCGTGGGCGAGCTCGACTCATCGCCCGCGCGCGATCCAACGGCACCATCGTTTCTCATCGAAGTGAAAACCCGCACCACCCTGGACTTCGGCATTGCGAGCGCTGTGACCCGCACGCAACTCCACCGCCGCATGCGCAGGCCCGCCATTGGTGGCTCTGTTCGGCCACGTCCCATGGTCCGAGAGTGCGGTCTCGACGTGGGTGGCCATGTCTCGACGCACCGCTTTGGCGGCGTGCAACGCCACGTCGGCTGACGATGGCGCTCACCAAAACCCCTCAGCGGTGATCGTCTCGGCGGTGTGGCCGCCCAGCTGTCGTTGAGGTAGAAGCCATATTTTCATCGGCGCCGGCCTCCCGCGAACCCGCATCGATGGAGCTCCCGCCTCGCGCGTCGGCAGTCAGCCAGGCCAGGACCGCATTAAAATCATGCGCAAAATTCAAAACGCGCCTGGCCCCAAAACGAAGGTCATGGGTGAGCTCCTCCCCAGCGATGTTCCCAAGGCCGGCTCCCACTTCGACGCCGCCATCGCCGTCGCCCTTCTCGGCACCTCACCCCGATGCGCGCGCACCAGCACCACCAACACCATGGCGACTTGGCGAAATCGGATTCGATGGTCGCCTCCGGGCGCGCGCCGCATCATCGTGCCCGCCGTCCTGGCGTCAGCGCCGCCGAGGTAGGTAAACCGTCATCATCCGGTAGGAAACGCCCACGTAGCCCTCCTCTGCGGAATTGATGTGTTCAGCTCGCCACTCTCCATCACCCACATCATCGACTGGACCCTATGGGCGGGCGGAACTCGCCCATGACAGGCCAAGCCACCTGCGACACCACCACCCGGGCAGGCATCTCTGAGCATGAACCAGGTGGCCCGGCCAACACGAGGCGAAAATTCGCCGCGATGCAGTAGCGCGACCGGCAGGCCACAATCTCCCCGACTCATCGGCGCGGCTCCCGGCAAAGTCCATGCATCGCCGAATCGCATTCCCCACCCTGCTCCCGCCACCGACCAGGCCGGCGGAACAGGTGCAGAATCCACCGTCGTGCACTCCACATAGCCGGAACCTGCACCGATCATGTCGTCACCCACCCGCCCCCACTCTGCCAGCGCACCACTCCATTAGCGCGGCCGCCTCCTCGGCGGCGGGTCCAGGACCCTCAAACCAGGCGCCGCCCGCCTCAGCACTAACGGCGTGCTCTTCCTCGACGAAGTGTCGGAAATACCGGCAAAATCCTAGACTCACCGCGCATCATGGAAAACGGCCAGCGCGAATCCGCGGGCCCACCGCTACTCTCTCACGTTTCCTCGGCCCGTTCCAGCGTGGTGGCCGGCGACCCCTGCCGGTGCGCCGCCGAAACCCCAGAAAGCCTGCACCTGCCCATGCAGCGTACGGGCCAAAATGCACCTCACCGGCACTTTCCGGCCCACTCCGGGACCGCATCGTGCCCTGTCAGCCACACCCACACAGGGGCCGGTTAGCGTCACCGGCGGCGCCTGCTGAACCTCTCGCCGCACACAGCCGAACGAGTCGCCCGAGCGCGGCCCGCCGCCCGATGGCGGCGGCGCGGCGAGCCGGATACGGCGAGAATCACGCGCCGCCCAGACCCACTGCGTGCTGCGCCGAGAATTCCCTCGCCGACGTAGGGCGCGGCCATGGCGTGCTCGCCAGCCACCCGATGATGGGAGACATCACCCAACGCGGGTTGACCGGTGCAATGAACTCGCCTGGACCCTTGGCCGACTTAACCGGCTGACAGGAGCCACACCTCCACGCCTGGACCGCATGGCACAGGGCACTGATCTGCGAGAGGAGAAGACCTGCTATGACCAGCCGCAGCCGCCTATAGATGAGCGTCGAGCGGCGCGGGCGTACGCTATCGCCGCGCGTGTTCAAGCGCCAGCCGGGAGACTTCTTACCAAAACCTGCTCGCCAGCGGGCGCGACCCGAGGCCATCGCCGGGGCATCTGCCGCCGCGAATCCCGGCTCGGCGACATGCTCAGCGCACCCACACCCGCTGCACCAGGACGATCGGGCCAGAGTCGTGCTGAGCGCGGCATGGCCGCCATCGGCGCAGACTCGTCACTCTGACGACGGGTACAGCCCGCCGAACTGACGCCGCCTTTCAGTCTCGCCGCCAGCGGCAAAAGCGACTCTACGCACGCTACCAGGTAAAGACGCCGACTGCCCACGCGCTGGCGGGTGCGCGGCAGCAACCTGCGACAGCGCACGCCCAGAGGCGGCGTATCCATCACAATGGGATCGCGCCGCCAGCAACTATGGTTCCCACGCGGCCCGACTCGTGAGCGCCGGCCTCATCGACCACGCTGGACCATCATTTGCTGTGCGCCTGCGGCATCGACAGCGCCGCCCACGCAGAGGTGCTGGCTCGCGGCGGAACGTCACCATCGCCGTGCTAGCTCCGCGGACCTCGACCAGCGGCCGGCACCCGCGACGCAACCACGACATGCTGCCACCACCATTGCCCAAACTACAGTGGGGCCCTGGTCAGCAGGCCTGCCCGGCGCCACCTCAGCAACGGCACCGGTTCCTCACCCGAAACCGACCCATCGCCGCTTTCTCAGCTCCGGCACCGTCGTCATCGAAGTCTCGCCTGGCGGTCCGGCGCCCTCAACACCCTAAGCTGGACGCAGCCTTCCGGAAAAATCACCACATGGCGGTGCCCGGGCCCATCACCACCGCCCAGTCCCTGGGCTCGCCCACGATGCACGCATCCGAGAGCAGCGATGACGCGCCGGCGGTGTGCTCCGCCAGAACGAGGTCCGCCAACTCCTCGCCGAAAATCAGCGCGACATTGACGTGGGCGAACAGTACGAAATGCAATTTCGCCGCCACAGCGCAGAAATTATCGCGGAAATGAGATGCGCATTTACGACGCCACCGGTCGGCCCATCGCCGACCAGCTTTGCGCACGGCGCCGAGCCGAGTTCGATTGGGCTCACCGTGCACACACTGCTCCGTCAATGGCAGCCAGGACTGGTGGAGCGAAATCGGAAAACGCCACAGCAGCGTAGCGTTTCTCCCGTGATCGCGAGGCGCATGCGGGAGTCGTAACCAGAAACAGCGCCGGGGCTGGTCCGGCGAGCACCGCAATACCTGGCACCATGATTGTGGCGTAAGTCATCATATTGGCGTGGTGGTTGCTGTGCTGACTGATACCATGCCGGTTTTCCTTAACGCTGTCGGTTTCAAGCTTTCGCGCTTACGAGCACCCAAATCCATAAAAAGCCTGAGGTAAGGGTTGCATAAACGAACGACGCACTTTAAAAGTGGGATAGGCGAAACTTCCAAGTAAAATCCTAGCTACCCGTAGTTCAGGGGCTGGTTCTTTAGCGTGAGAAAAAGCCTTGCAGTGATCTCAACGAGGCATCCCAGGCCACTAGGGTTATGCACTATGGGTGAGTCAGATGATGCACGAAACAGGCAGCACCACACGGGTGCTCCGTTTCGTCGTTTCCGACACAGAACCAAAGCAACATCGGCCGCCGCTCGGAGCCGGCAGCATCGACACGCAGCTACGGGAGGCCATCGCCGATTTTCGCCGAGCTACCGCTACCCTGAAGATCGTGGGCGTTCGGCCACCGTTGCCCGGCTACCGGGCAGCGACCTCTACCGACTTCCCGCCAACACGCACACATATCTAGAAGACTTCACTCTGGCGAATCTTTCAGGCCTGGCTCGGTGCCGCCGTCGATGCCGGTAAATCCCGCGCCACCATCGCGCGCCGGGCGCCGCGGCTCGGAGCTTCAGCAGCTGGTGTGAGCGCCAAAGCTACCCCTCGACACGATGTGGCGGCTCGCCTGGCGGTGCCAGTCGGGGCGGTCGCTGCTACGATGGTCACGCACCTACCGCCGCCGAAAACCCTGATGGTGTCGTCGCAAGCGCGACCACGGAGCCGGAACATGTTGCAGGACACCGCTACGCGCACGGAACTTGTATACGCGACCGGCATCCGGGTGATCCGAGGCTCTGCGGCGATGATCTTGCGGACGTGAACTATTCCCGAAACACCGTCAAGTCACCGGGAAGGGGAATAAACAGCAGGTCGTCCCTTTGGGGATCCCGCCGCTTGCGCTCAAGGCGTGGCGCGACCTATGGCGCCGCCCCCACCTGCTTAATCCGACCGGCTCACAACGCCCTGTTTCTCGGGGCCCGGGGTGGGCGGATTGATCCTCGGATGGTGCGCACCGTGGTGGCGCGGGCCGGTAAACAACGGCGTCGACGGTCTGGGCCCGCACTCCCTACGGCACAGCGCGGCAGCACACACATGCTCGATGGTGGCGCCGACCGCGGGTCGCAGGAACTCTCGGCCATTCCTCGCGCAAACCACCCAGATCTACACCCACGTGAGTACCACCCGGTTAAAGCAGGCATATAACCAGGCGCACCCTGGGGCCTAAGCGCTCGGTGGGGGCTTGAGGCGAATCACTGGTGCCGGCAGCAGGGTTAGCGGGTTGATGTAGTCGTCCGCTCGAATTTGGCGCCCCCACTGCAATCCTGGGTAGCCGTGGGTGCCGCCCGGCGCGAGCGTGCCAATGGGTTGCTGTCCGGTCACGGTATCACCCACCGCGACGAGGGGTAGCACTGGCTGATACGTGGTACGCAATCCCGCCTGGGTGTTCGATTGACACGGTGGGATGCCGGCAGTGTCGGCGTAGATGACGATTCCCGGTCACCTGCGGCAGTAAATCGGGTCGGTGGGGGCGGCCTCCAGGTCCACGCCACGGTGTCCGGGTAGCCAGTTTTTCGCCGGTTTGTTAAAGGTGCGCAGCACGATTGGGCTGAGGCAGGCGGGTCGCTGGATTAGTGAATCCTGTGGGGTGGCCGGTGCGTGGTGAGCGCGATGCGTGGGTCGTAATGTGATTTGGCTGGCTGCTGGCGGTGGCGGGTGGGGAGTGGCCACCATCATGAGTACGACCATGAACAGCGGGAAGAGGAGCGGCGGGCGAAACCTGTGGCAGCGTGTCACGCGGGTGCGTTCCATCAAGGCCATGTGTTGGCGGTTTGTTGTCAGGTCATGCCTCCAGGCTCACCGGCTTTTGGTGCCACCGCCAGCGGCCGGAAAACCGCCTGTGGAAACCGGTACAGGTGGCAGAAACATGCTTGGTGCGCCTGTGGCGTGAGACTGTGGATAACTTTACGGTGGGGGTATGAGGGTGTGCGGCGCGGGGCGTCGTAAAAGCTCAATATAGCTGGCGGTACATTTGTTTTCGTGAGGAGAAAAGACTACGATGACTCGCTGGTGGTGTGTCATTCGTGGCTGCAATGCCCCGGGGCAACCGACGCATGTACCACAGAAAATACGGCGCGATCACGAACCCGCGCCCTCATCTTCCCTCGGGGGAATTCAGGTGAGGGTTGCAGGTGCCGAAATCCTCGAAACTATGGTCCATATCATTGTGGTGTTTCAGGCGGTGCTGAGTCGCTAGGTGTGGGCGAAACCCACACAATTTCCATAACCAAAACTCTTAAAATTATAGAAAGAGCATCATCATGGCAGTCTGTTACCATGCGGAGCTTCTGGACTCTGGTGTGCACTTCTGGCCATCAGACCCGCCGTTGGAACCCGAAGATGCGCCGCTTCATCTTCACCGAACGCAACGGCATCTACATCATTGACCTGCAACAAACCCTCACCTACATTGATGAGGCTTTCGAGTTCGTCAAGGAAACCGTCGCCCACGGCGGCACCACTTTTGTATGTTGGCACCAAGAAACAGGCCCAGGAACCCATCCAGGGAAGAGGCTAAGCGTATTGGCATGCCTTGTATGAACCACCGGTGGTTGGGCGGTATGCTCACCAACTTCCGGACAAGTGTCGAAGCGTCTGCACCGCATGAAGGGTGCAGGCAATGGGTCTGAGGGCGGTTTTGAGGTCGCACCAAGAGGAAATCCTCATGCTGACCCGGGAACGCACGCAAGCTGGAGCGGGTGCTCGGCGGTACTGCCGAGATGCGCCAGGTTCCGTCTGCCCTGTGGGGTTGTCGACACCAACAAGGAACATTGCCGTCAATGAGGCACACAAGCTGAACATTCCCGTGGCCATTCTGACACCAACTGCGACTGATGTAGTCAACTACGGTTCCCGGCAACGACGATGCTATTCGTTCCATTGCCGTGCTGACCCGCGTGATCTCCGCTGCCGTGATCGAAGGCAAGAAGGCTCGGGAAGAGCGCGCTTTGGCTGCCGCCGAAAGGACGCTGCCGGCGATTCGCAGCGGGAAGAAGCCGTTGAGGTCGCCGCCAAGGTCGAGGCACCCTGCCGAGGTTGCCGCCAAGGTTGAGGCACCCGCCGAGGTCGCCGCTAAGGTTGAGGCCCCCGCTGAGGTCGCCGCCGAAGCGAAAGCCGCCGAGGACAAGGCAACCCCGCCGAATAATATTCGGTAAGATAAGTCTGCAAGCCCTCATCACGACATTTGTTGTTGAGGGCTTCAATGCCCATACCATAATATTTTCCCATCCCCATTTACCGAGGAGGATCGCTCCCTACCATGGCGAATTTTCACCGCAGCAGATGTTAAGAAGCTCCGCGAGGTCACCGGCGCCGGCATGAGCGACTGCAAAGAAAGCACTGGTCGAGACCGATGGTGACTTTCGACAAGGCGTCGAAATCCTGCGCATCAAAGGCGCTAAAGACGTGGGCAAAGCGCGCCGAGCGCAACGCCCCTAGAAAGGTTTTGATTGGCGTGTCCGGCACCACCCTGGTTGAGGTCAACGCCGAAACCGACTTCGTGGCGTAAGAGCGCCGAATTCATTGAGTTCGCCCAGAAAGTCGCCGACGCTGCCGCAGCGGCCAAGGCTAGCACCCGGAAGAGCTGGCTGCCGTTGAGGTTGATGGCAAGCCCGCCGGCGAAGCCATCCTGAGCTGTCCGCCAAGATTGGCGAGAAAAATGCGGCTGCGCCGCGTCGCCACCCCTCGAAGGCGGCATCGTGTCCGTGTACCTGCACCAGCGTGCCGCCGGCCTGCCCCGCAGTGGGCGTGCTCGTGAGCCTACAAAGGTGACGGTGCCGACGCCGAGGCTGCCGCTCACAATGCCGCACTGCAGGTTGCTGCCCTGAAGGCCCGCTACCTGACCCGCGAAGATGTTCCGGCCGAGGTTCGTGGACAAGGAAGCGCGCCATTGCGGAAGAAATCACCCGCCAGGAAGGCAAGCCCAGGAGCAGGCCATTCCGAGAGATCGTTGAGGGTCGCCCGAACGGCTTCTGCAAGGACGTGTGCTGCTGGAACAGCCGTCGGTTGCCGACAGCAAGAAGTCCGTGAAGCAGCTCATGCGGATGCCGCCGGCGCAACCCTGACCGGTCTGTTCGGTTCGAAGTCGGCCAAAGCAGGCGCCGACATCACCACCCCCATGCACTACATGGGGTATTTTTCGCTTTTCGACGACTCACGCCGGCATAGCATGTGGGTAATGTGCCCCTATAACAGGTGAGACTTTGGGGTCGTCGACAAGCTCGCTAGCAATGGGAAGGTATAGATACACCAATGACCGATAATCTCACCAAACGCTCGGTGGTTACGCAACGTGTAATGCTGAAACTGGGAGGTGAAATGTTCGGCGGCGGGTCGGTAGGATTGACCCCGATGTGGTTTCTAATGTGGCACGACAGATAGCCAGCGTGGCCCGCGATGGGGTGCAGGTGGCGGTTGTTAGTGGCGGCGGTAACTTCTTCCGCGGCGCACAACTGCAACAACGCGGGTTGGATCGGAACCGATCCGACTACGTAGGCATGCTCGGCACGGTCCTCGAACTGTTTGGCGCTGCCGGGACTTTCCTGGAACAAGAAGGCATAGACTGCCGGGTACAAAACCGCCATCAACATGGGCACGGGTGGCTGAACCCTATCTGCCGTTGCCGGGCGAAGACGCCACCTGGAAAAAGAGGGCGCGTGGTCATTTTCGGCGCGCCGGCATGGGCATGCCGTACTTTCCACCGACACCACCGCGGCGCAACGCGCCCTGAAATCGACATGAAGTGCTGCTCATGGCACAAAGCCGTCGATGGCGTGTACTCCGATGATCCCCGCACCAACCCGGATGCGGAATTTTCTCCGACATCACACCGCGGGAAGTCATCGAACGAGGCCTGCGGGTGGCCGACGCCACGGCGTTTTCGCTGTGTAGTGGACAATAACATGCCGATTCTCGTGTTCAACCTAGAAGAAGGCATATGTGCCCGCCATGCTCGCTCGGGGCGCAGATCGGCACACTGGTGCAATCCTAGCCGACCGGTACAGGCGTCGACAAGCTCAAAGCTAGTAGCAAATCTTATGCCCTGGGTGGGCTGTGATAATTTCTGCTTGCCTACCGCTTGTTGCCAGCCTAAGTGAAGGAAGACACACGTCAACCTGCCCATTTTCAACCCGCCTCATATAAAGGAATTCACCATGATCGACGAAATTTTGCTGGAATGCGAAGAACACATGAGCACCACCGTGGACCGCACCCGCGAAGAACTCACCACCATTCTGCACCGGCCGGGCCAATCCCGCCATGTTCAACGGGGTGGTCGCCGATTATGGCGTCCCACACCCCATCACCCAAATGGCTACAGTGTCGGTGCCAGAAGCCCGCATGATGCTCATCAAACCCTACGAAATGCTCCATGATGGGCGTGATCGAGAAACGCGATCCGCAACTCGGACTCTGGGCGTCAACCCACCAACGACGGTCAGGTGCTGCGCGTGACCATCCCCCAGCTGACCGAGGAACGCCGCCGCGACATGGTGAAAACTCGCCAAGTCCAAAGGCGAGGACGGCAAAAATCGCCATCCGCAACGTGCGCCGCAAGGGCATGGACCAGCTGAAGAAAATCCACAAGGATGGCGATGCTGGCGAAGACGAAGTGCAGGCCGCCGAAAAGAGCTTGATAAGGTCACCCAAAAATATGTGGCCGCCGATCGATGAGAGTGGTGCAGAAAAAGCGAACTCATGGAAGGTATAAGTGATAAGCGCCGATGAACTGCTTACGCTTGCCTGCTGTCACCACGTGTTACCGCATGATTGCTGCATAATTATTGCATGACGTGATCCCCAGGGATGAGCACACAATCCTGGGGGATTCTTTGCTAGAAAACCCCCTTGCTCGATGGCGGTCGCCGCGACACTGGCACCAACGCCAAACCCCCAACGGGTTATGAGCCATACCCCAATAGACGTGGAGCACGATGAAGAAAACCCACCCCATATACCCAAGCCCAAAAATTCGGCCGGCCGTGATTTGAAGGCCGCCATTCCGGTGGGCATTGGCCTGTTTACCATCGTGCTCTCGCTATCTTCGTCATCCCCTTCGGCTGGTACCCGCTGTGTGGCGCTCGCCATATTGTTTCCGGGCAGTGGGAAGTCATCACCCGAGTCACTGAGGCCGGGCTGTTGTGGTGCATCGCTGGTGTACTCTTTCGGCGGGCAGTTGATGCTGTGGCTTTCGTGGCCGTTCGGCACGACCGGGTTGGTGTCCGGCTTTGTTGCCGCCGTGCTGCTGCTCATGTTTTTCCCGACTGTTTTATGCCGGGCCAGGGCCGCGGAACAACGCCACCCGCAGCACACAGGGCGACACGACTTTCGGGGCGTCTGCCCAGCCGAGTCAGCGGAAGAGCAGGGAAGCCGGAGCGGCAGGGCCGCAGAAATTATGTGCGTGACACTTCCATGGAGTGTTTATACTGACGTGGATTCCCCTGTTCGGCAGTTTCGCCGCCATGATGAGTCTGCTGCGCGGGCATGACGACGTGCCCGGATCCATGTTCATCATCACATTCATGCTGTGCGTCATGCCTCCGACACCGGCGGATACATTGCCGGGGTAATGTTCGGATCCCACCCCATGGCGCCCACGGTCAGTCCTATCCTGGAAGGCTTCGCCGGATCCACCATTTCCAGCGCCGTGGTAGGGCACTCATGGTGGGCAACCTCCTGTGATTACGACTGGTGGTGGGGGAGTACTTTTAGGGTTCGGGCTGGCGGTGTGCGCCGACCCTGGGCGACTCTATTGAGTCCCAATTTCAAACGCGAATTAGGGATCAAGGACGATGTCCGACATGGTCCCCGGGCATGGGGGAGTCATGGATCGACTCGACGGCATGCTGCCCTCAGCCATGGTGACCTGGCTGGTGCTTTCGGTCATTGCAATATAAGCGGGGTGACAATTCATGCGGCGGCGGGCGCCAACTACTGCTTTCTATTGGCGGCCCCATGCTCGTACCAGCATGGGTGACCTGTTGTACTGCATATAAACCATTTCCTGCCAACCCGGTGCCCACGGAGTCTCGCGGGCATCGCCAGCTGCCTATCGAGTGGTTTCCTTACCTGGCTCTCGCCGGTGGCACGGATGCTATTGACGACTTCGACAAGGTGCTTGTCGGTTTTAATGATTTGACGGCGCAGCTGGAACATCCGCACACCACCCACCAATGCCATAATGAGCGCCCCGCTGATGGCGGTAACAAGAAACCGATCCGGCCGGGGAACCGGAAATTCAGGCAAACAGTACTAGATCCATCTCTGATCCTGGTTTTGCATGATAAATACCAGTAGCATAATGAGCAGTAGGGCGCCGGGCGATCAGGGCAATCCAGGTGCCGCCGGCGAAGGATCCTTCAGCCCCGGACGGCTGCTTGGCTTCCATTGCCGGGTAAGTTGGTTTTGCCGGGGTTCGGGCTGATTTCTAGCAGATTTTTAGCTGGCCGTGCGGGATGCCGTGTCCGCAGTCGGGTGCGTTGGAGCGGACTCTGGGATTCGCTGAGTCGGGAAAGTTGGGGTTCCGGCGGCGGCAGGCGACTGTTTTGCGTAGAGTTCGGAGGCGCCTGATTTTGTTGAGTTTTTAAGCGGCTCAGATGGCACATCAGAATGTGTGGGATTGTTCATGGGGTCTTTAGCCATAACTTTGTTCAACTTTAGTTACCGCAGGAACACAATTTTCCGGGATTTTTCTGGGATAGGTTCTTCATAGTGCGGGTATGTGATTTTCTATGCGTCTGCACATCCGATATCGTGGCCGTCGCAAAGCCGCGCCGGAGAACCACGATGGAATCAGTGATGCTACGTCAAATCGACGTGGGGAAGAAACACATGGCATGATGTGTGGGTTATGCCTACACCCACTCCTTTGAATTTTCGACCCCGGCGCGCCATGCCGCCGAAACATTTCGCCGACTCACCCCAGACCAGCGCATTGCAGCCCTGGCGGTTGGGACTGCCGAAATTTCGGGCAAACCAGCTGGCCAAACACTATATATGGTCGGTTAGAGGCCGATCCCGCGTACCATGACGGACCTGCCCGCCGCGGTTCGGGATGCTGTTGCCGGAAGCATTATTTCCCACGCTCAGCGACCCCAGTGCGGCGGGTGACGGCGGATGATGGAGAAACCCACAAAAACCCTGTGGCGGTTGCATGACGGAACCCTGCTGGAATCGTGCTCATGCGCTACCCCAACCGTGCCAGCCCTGTGCATTTCATCCCAGGCGGGGTGCGGCATGGCCTCACCATTCTGCGCCACCGGCCAGGCAGGGGGCTGGACCGTAACCTTTCCACCGGGAAATCATCGACCAGGTTCGGTCGGCGGCCCGCACCATGGCGGCCGAGGAAAGTCGGCGCTCGAACATTGTGTTCATGGGCATGGGGAGCCGTTAGCGAACTATAAGCGGGTGGTGTCCGCGGTGCGGCAAATCACCGCCCCGTGCCCCAAGGGTTTGGGATATCGCAGCGCAATGTGACCGTATCGACGGTGGGGATGGCCCCAATGATCCGCAAGCTTGCCGACGAAAAACCTCTCGGTCACCTTGGCGGTTTCCCCTGCACACCCCCGACGATGAGCTTCAGGACACCCTGGTTCCGGTGAATAACCGCTGGTCCGTGGCCGAAGTGCTGGACGCAGCTACGCCTTTGCGCGGACCGGTCCGGCCGGCGGGTCTCCATTGAATACGCCCTCATCCGGGACACATCAATGACCAGGGTGGCGGGCGATCCTGTTGGGCAAAAAGTTACACAAGGCCCTGGGGGTTCGAAAGCCCATGTGAATCTCTATTCCGCTGAACCCGACCCCGGGGTCGAAGTGGGATGCTACTCGCCGCGAGCAGCAGGCGGAGTTCGTGCGCTGGTCATCGCCCAGGGTGACCTGCACTGTTCGGGACACGAAGGGGCGGAAATCGCCGCCGCTGCGGGCAGCTTGCCGCCGAAAACCGAGCTACCGCCCTAGTTGATGATTCCTGCGACGCCGAATAGCCCATTATTCTGCGCCAGCGCCACCCCTGTACCTTGGTGGCCTTCGGGTTCATAATAACGTCACGGCTTTTGTTGTCCCCAACCATGTGGACACGGATCGGTGGGGTCAGCTGTCCAGATCAAACACCACCCGCCGCGGCATGGGGAACCCACACGCTGATTTCGGCTGAATTTCTCGGCTATCGCTTTGCATGCTGGCGCTCAACTTAGCATCAGGGTGAGCGCGGCGAGGGTTTTTCTTCGCCCGCTCTGCATTGATCTGCCGCACAATGGTGTCGATACGCTGCTGGTCGCTGGCTATTTGGCCGGAAGTGAGCGGCCGCGCCGACACGAACCATTCGTTGCCGCTTTGCACCAGGCCGATCGCCATACGCGTAGTATTTCTTCCCGGTGAGAATTTCCCGGAAACCTGGGGTGTCCCACGAATCCACGACGGCCAGCGGGTCGCGGTTACGGCCCACAGCCCGGAAATAACCCTGGTAGTAGGCTTTATTTTGGTCCTTCAGTGCTGGGCCCACTGCTGTTCCTCCGGGTTGAACGAGGGAGCCAACTGCAACGCCGGCACCCCAGGGCGGCCCGTGCCACGGTATGAGCTTTTCCACCAGCTTCGTCATGCGCTGCTCATTGGTTGACAGGGCCTCGCCCTCCGACTGGAAGTGCACGAACCGACCCCACCAGGAGCTCGTCCTCATTGCCAGCCGAGACCAATACCCACCTTGGTGACATCCGGCCGTTCCGCCAGTTGACGGAAATAATCCTGCTCTTTCAGGGTTTTCTGGTAGGACTCCACCGGGTCCGGGCCGCTGACAATCACAACGGAACCTGAATCGTCAAAACACCCGACCGCCGCTCTTTAAAAACTCGTCGGCCCGGGCCTGCTGTTTCAGCGCTCAACGCGGTATCCAACGTCACCGGCTGTAGATGCTTTGCTATCGGGGTTTGTTGATTGCATCAAGCAGCCGCTGGATTTGCTGACTCGTGTCTTCCGTCCCGGCCTCCGGTTTCCACGGGGCTGTGCTTGTCGACGCCCCCACCGGTGGTGCTGGCACCCCGATTATTAGGGCTGGAAGAACCAGTCTTCGACCCCTGGTTTATGGTCCCATTCGTCTGGACGGGCGTGCCGCCCCTCGGCAGTCACGGTCGGATGCTCCGATGCGGCAGGTGCGGGGCCTCAACACTGGTGCTGGGGGTTGTTGGCTGCTGCGACCCGCTGGTGTGGCCCCAGCCGAGACGCTGGGGGAGGGATTCGTGCTGGTGCTGGAGATGTGAGGTGTGGGAGCCGATCGGGAGAATGCGGTTGCCGCAGCAAAGAGACCGTCGCAAAGGAAAGCCACGATCGGCAATGCCGGGCCCAACACCGGATGATGTTATCGAATCCCCGGCAATGCTGCGCTGCCGGTGCTGCCTACGTTGCCGCTCCCCGCGGAGCTCCCCGGTGCGGCCGATGCGGTGGGGGCAACAACCGCGTGACCACCGCACATGAGGCTGGGAACAGGACAGCCGTGACGGCACTGCGCCGCCACTTTTTGTTGAGGAATGATGGGACATGAGACCTCTCCTCGACGAATGTATCTAATCCGAAGCCTCTTCAGGGATGGCATAAGTCTGAGACCAAAATAACCCTAAAATTAATATTTAGTATTTATTTAAAACTCTAAAAACCCTGGTAAAATACCCCTTCAGATTCTAAAATACCCATTTACCAGCCTAATTAGCTCAACGATTATCCCGCTTGTTGCCGGAATTATGTTATCAATTCTAACCAATTACCTAATAAAAACTGCCCCCAATAAGGGGAGCAGTACCACGATAAACAGCGAAACCACGACGGTCAGCTATAACATCACTTCTCTAACGACCGAAGATGCGCAACCCGCGACGGCTCAATATTCAGCGCCCGCAATTCCTTATCCGTCAACCCGCATAAGGGCCCGGTGCAGGTAGCCTGCAAATAGTCCAATCCGGCTCTTCGACATGGCCACCGGCTTATTATGGGCCGTCAACGTCCAGTGCCTGTGTCCCCTTCGGCTCAAAACAACTGAATAAGCAGCCCAGCACCGCAATCAACGCCGCAAACACAAACAAGAAAAATGGTCTCAACATGCCCCTTATGGTTGCCAAAATTATACCCAAGCAACACAAACACGCTGATCCAACCGGCAACTGTCACCGCATTTTGACCAATGTGATGCCAACAAGCGGCGGAAGGAAACTCATCTAAGTGGAAACACCATTATGAACTTCGGGGGCAATCTCATGATGAGAACCGGCCACGTTCTTCTCCTTATCTCAATCCGGCGCAAGCTGATGGTGTGGGGGAATCAACACAACTAAATGAAAAACATAGACTACGCGAGAATGTGTGATATGACTGGATTTCCAATACACAACTACCGGCATAAAAAGCGATATTAATGCAGCACATATTATGATTACAGCATCCCACTCCAGCAAAAGGGACGACCAGTGTAAACGCAAAATCACGGAAGAAAATAATCAACCTAAAGTAGGTGCACGATAGGGGGTAACCCTTTAGTTGACTATTACAGCCAACTAGTGCCTGCTAGTGTCGCTAACGTGACCGCGCAGGCTTCATCCATAATCACCCCACCCCATCAGCAATAACCAAACAGCAACAAATAAAACCACAAACCAAAACAAAAAGTGAAAACAATAGGGAAATATGGTCAAACACGTAATTATCCTCAGCAGCACGGATCCATTGGCACCCCAAGCACTCCAAGTCATCGCCGACAACCCCGACAAATTCCACGTCGTCAGGATCGCGACGCCGGCCGAAACCCCAGCTCATCATCGACTGCCCAAGCCCTGCGGCTCAACCCCGACCACATTGCTGTCGCCAGACCCTCAAGCTTGGCCGAAACCATCGCCGCCGCCCTCGGCGGTGCTGTCCGCACCGGCTGCATGCCGCCGCTGACCTGGTGGCGCATCTGCGATACTGTCCTCAACGCGCTGGTCGGATCTCGGCTAGCCGCCACCATGCCACCATCGAAGTCGGCGCCGCCGCCCGCTGCCAATAAAGAATCCTCGTCGCCGCACACTCGTCCTGAATCCGCCGCCCCCGGCCAAATCATCCCCCGTCGACTCCGAGCACTCCCGCCATGGCCCAATGCCTGCGCGCCGGGTCGAGAACCGAGGTTGATCGCATTGTGCCTACACGCCTCCGGCGACTTTCCATTCCGCAGCTGGACTCGGCAACAAATGTGGATGCCCGAGCGGACGCCGCCCAGCACCTGGTCCATGGGGCGGATGAACACCCTCAACTCCGCCACCCTGGTGAATAAAGGGTTGGAACTTATCAGAAGCCAGCCTGCTTTTTCGACGTGCCTGCTGAACGGATTGATGTCACCGTGCATCCCCAATCTATTGTGCACTCCATGGTGACCTTCACCGATGGCGCCACCATCGCGAGCGTCCCTCGCCATCCGTGAAAACTTCCCATTGCCCTGGCCCTCCACTGGCTGGCGTACCGGGTGCCCGGCGCCCAACCACGCGCCCTGGATTTCCAGCGCCGCCACCACCACAAATTGAGATTCATGCCCGCTGATGATGAGGCGTTTCGCTGGTGCACTGGCCCGCCAGCGTTGCCGCCCTATGGGCGTATGCTGCCGGCAGTGTACAAATGCAGCCAATGAGCGAGGCTTGCCGCCCACCTCGCTCGCCCGGCCGGATTGCCTTCCCCAAATCGTTGATACCGTGTCCAGAAATATTAAAAGCCACGCCGAGAGCCTTCGCCAGAACTCCGGAATCGATCATGGAGGTTCTGCAGAGTGTGAGAAAGAGGCACGAGCCTGGCTTCGACCGCTATCGCTACCATCATGCGCTGGGAGGCAGGACCGCATGGCTACCCGACCGCACCGACATGACCACACCAAGACAAGATATGGATCACCACTACCCGTTATGATGTCGGTGTTCACCGGCGTACTTCTCTCTTTGCCCTGGGGATCGCCTTCACCATTGCTTTGCACGAATGGGGGCACTTTACCGCCGCCCGATATTACGGCTTTGTGAGTGCGCTAGTGTGGGGTCTCGGCCTCGAGGTGTTCTCGTGCCCACGCGGGTGAAACCGTTTACGGGCCGCTGGTGAAAACCATTCCACCTCGGCGGGTTCTGTGACATTGTGGTGCATGACCAACCAGGACGAGGGTCGATCCGAAGACGAACCCGGGCCATGCGGAATAAGCTGGTGGCAGCGGCGCATTGTTAGTGACTGTCCATGGGTGGCATTAATCATGAACCTATTGATAGCGCATCATCACTCTGCGGTCTGGCGGTCACATCGGGGCTGCCGAGACCAAAACCCGAACACCACGGCGGTGGTGGGGAGGTGTGTGTCGCCCCGGCAATTAGATGCTGAAAATCGGCCTCCTGCACCGGTAGCGGTCCGGCAGCCGCCGATTGTGAAGCGAACGACCGGATCGTGGGGTGGACAGCGCACCTCCTGCAATCGTTCGGATTCAGTTGCGCGACATGGCGAAGACCCCGTCCGAATCAAACAATCGCGCTGCATGTGGAGCGCGGCGACCAGAAAACCGATCTGCCTGTTGCCCGTGGAGTCCGCGCAGCCGACTTGACGAAAACCGGGGCGAACACACGCGGGCGCTTATTGGTGTGACCCGGTAAAACCAGGTGGAGCTCTTTCGTCCCTACGTCGGTCACGGCCATTGCCACTCGCTGGGTTTGCGGCTCCTGGGTGACGGCAACTGGATGGTTTGGCGTCGTTCCCGGCGAAGCTTCCCGGCGTTGTCGCATCAATCTTCGGCGCGAGCGGGAGTGCCGACGGGTCTGATCAGCGTGGTGGGGAGCCCTCACGTTGGTGGTATTGCGTGAGCGCTCGCTCTGGCCCATGTTCTTCTGCTGCTGGCCAGCCTGATTTCTTCCTGGCATTCGCTGACACCTGGTGCCGCGCTGCGCCGTTGGACGGTGGGCGCCATTGCCGTCGTCCTCGCGAGCGTGTGCGTGACTTTGTTCAAACTTCGGGGTTGGCGCCACGGGCCGGTCAACGGCGACAAACTGATCCCATTGACGGTTGCCGTGGCGGCACTGTTGGTCAGTGGCATCATCGTGATCGTGGCGGATATCGTGAGCCCGGTCCAACTATTCGGCTAGGCCGTTACGACGTCGCAAAGCGAGATTCGTGTCGGTCGTCAGGGCCGACGCCACCCCTGGTGATCATCAGGAGGATGGTGGGGCGAGCATCATCCACGGGCGCGGTCTACATAATTCACCGACTCGACAAAATCTGCCCCAGTTCGGGAACCGCGCGGCACCAAGCCCCAAGAATCCCAGGCTGACCAGCGCCAACGCATTATGCGCGATCCGGGATGCGGCATGTCGCACCACCGCTGGCCACAAGGTCGTCACGCGTGCACCCGCGCAACAGTCGCCACCGATCGGCACCCCGCACCGGCCCACCGGTAAACCGGCGGTCTTCGCTTCCTCCACGACGGCTGCGGTGTGCCGCCAAGGAATCCATCCCACGCACATCACCGCATGGCGCGGTGGTCTGCGACGACCCAAACACGCCGGCCAGAATACCCCAATGAACACCGCCGGCAGCGTTCAGCGCATCCCAGCTTAGCCACCCAGGCGCCCGCTAACCCAACGCGCACCTAATGATTGTGCAGATGGCGGTCACCAGCACTGCCACCCCAGGCTCACCACCTGCCCAGGGCACGGGTTACCAAATCCCGCCCTAATTTGATCCGTGCCCATGGGTGTCGGCGGATTTGGCGCGGCAGCAACTTATGGGCCGAATCAATCGTGGTACCCGGGTGACGACCGCCATTATCAACAGCAGGACAAATGTGGGACAAGCACTGCAATAAGCAGCCAACCACCCCGCGGTTTATGCTGTATGAGCAATTTCGGGAGGAATAACTCGTGGCGAACCACAGTGGCGCTATTAGCCTATGGCGCAGCCACCGGGCACACCCCAGCTATAAGACCAATCACCACAGCCACCAGCACACCACTGCAACACTGAATGTCCTGATCCCGGGCCGCCTGCACCCCGGTAAACAAAACCCCGGAATGTTAAACGTAGTTTCCACTAACGAGGTTGCCACCAACGCCGGCAAAACAGCACAATCTGCGGCATCAGCACCGCCATGCTTCGCTGCACCAACGCCAAGAAGCGGTGCGCTTCTCCACCCCATTGAGCCGCCACGCCCGCACCCACTCCTCCCGTGCCACCTGGTCGATGTAAGATAAGCAAAATATTAACGCAGACCCGGACGACGGAGAGCCAGCCACAACACCGGCAAAATCATGTGCTGGGGGAGGAAAACCACCGATTGGCAGCACGCAGCTTCCACTGCACCGCAAACCACAACCAGCAAGGTGACCGCCAGCACAAATTCCGGGAGGGCTCCCCAAGAATCGCCATGCTTGGGGCTGAAAGATTTCTTGCCCGCCACCACGGCCCGAATCCAGTGGCCACACCACAGCAAGCAAGGATGAGCGTCGCCACAATCGTGGAAGTGACCCGCACGGTGATCGACACCCGAAACCCGAAAGGCTACCCGCGCCGCCGGCTGCGACGGATCCACCCAGTCCCGAAATCCCCGTGGAGCCTTGCCGAACCACACGCCACCACCGCGGTATCGGGCAAATCAAGCCCGGTGCGAATAGCATCCAACACCTGGGTCGGGTTCCTGCCGGCCTGCGTACTGAAACACCGCATGTGCCAGGTCACCGTTCAAAACGGCAGGATCGCGGGTGACAAAAAAGCACTGCCAAGAAGCAGCAATGCCGAACACCAGCTGTCGGAGGAATTGCACAACTGATTTCGCGCGCCCCGAATCCGCCTGGCGATGAGTTTGTGATGATTGGTGCGTCTAAATACGGTCGGTTGCTCTTCTCCACTACTCCCCAATGCCTTTTGAGCCCTTGGGCTCGTGGTTCTTGGGTGGATATTATTGGCTATTTTGGTGTCTTTGGTAGTAGTTTCGCTCATAGGTATCCATGGCGATACCATCGAGGTTCTTCGTGGAATCACCGAATTGGGGCAATGGGATCACCGCATTATCGGCAATAATTTTCGCGCTGATTCCGCCGCCTTGGTATACCGTTCGTCAAGGTTGGCGGTCTCAGAGGCAGACTGCAATTCCGTATCAATGTCTGCGTTGGGTAGTACGCACAGGTTATAGCTACCATCACACCCATAGTCGCTCGCGAGGAAAGATACCGGGTCCGCAGCCCTGGGCCCATAGCCGCTGCGGTTGTTTAACACCACGTCGAAATCTCCCCCAAGATGGCGCTTTCGATAGCATTATACGGTTTGACCACAACCTCTACATCAAAACCGGCGGTGCGAAGCTGGTCCGCAATAACCGTGGCGGCTCTGCACCACCGGGAATTCCAGGTTGCCAGCTCACCTTCGTGTCCGGTTCCGCCTCGGTGGTGCCGGCCAGGGAATTTCGACACCACGCCTTCGCCCACTCGCTGGTTTGTGCGAAAGCGATCCCTTGGGGTTTTCCCGCATGGTCCTCGTAAATATCCTTCACCATGGTGCCCGGGTCAACCACCTCTGCGACGCGAGCCCGCAACTCCCGGCATCAGCGAATGCCCTCTTCGTGTTCAAATGCAGATAGGTGCTGCGGGGGATAGGAACAAAATCGGTTTTCCACCATCGCCCAACCCAGCCACCCGCGAAATGGGAATGCCTCAGTGTTGACACTACCGGATTGATCGCCTGAGCCCGAGCTGAACCATCTGCTGAACGTAGTGGTCACCCCATCGTTGCGGTTTAATACCCCAATAGTCGGCAACGCCTCGGTCTTCATCATTGGTCGCCAGGCCACTTTAAACGGGCCGGTGCCGGTGCCCAGCAAGAGACGGATTATCCCTCGTAGGCGGACTTCCGGCCAGGATCACTGTGCCCGAACAACCGGCGAAACGCTGCGGCAGAATCGGATCATCCTATCCGAGGTAACCTCCACTCCAGGTCGCCTTTCCGTCACGGTTAGGTTCGCCTTGCCCAACTTTGGGTCATGACGCTGCATCCAGCGCCTTGCGGATCGAGTTCGCCACCGTCTTCGCCGTAAAGCCCGGTGCCATCGTGAACTTCACCCTCACGCAGCTTAAACACCACGGTTTTCGCATCAGGGTTTCCCACCGACTGGCCAGCCCAGGCGCCGGCTTCCTCCGAATCCAAGGTGACAAGCGTTTCCGCGATACCCAGGCGGGTGTTCAAAAGCGCATCATCGGAAAACGGGGACAGCGCGACGCAACCGGCTTAACGGCTACGACAATTTTGATGTTATTGCCGGTCACGGAATTATCCTTTGCGAAGCAGGTGAGCGGCAGCGTGCATTACGACAGCCGCCGAGCGCCACGATCCGACGATTCACAGACAAAACATGAATACTCCTTACGATGTAGTGATAGTTGCGGCGAAATCAGTCGGTCACCGATTCCACTCAATGCTGGCGACGCCTCGTCGCAACAATGGAATTTCGGCACGACCGTAGATAATAAATAATGCTGCTGTGAGCAGCAAACTATGGATAAAGTCAAGCCGAGACAAGGGCCTCGCCCAACTTCAACCTGCCCAACACCAGGAACTAATGAGCACCGCCAACCCACCAAACGAGTTAAGGAACCAAAATAGGTGCCCACATGCTTCTCCGCGGCAATATCCCACCAGATCCCGCGGGCGATGGCAAGGCAATCATCTGCCCCACGTGCAGGAAAAACCAACATCAGAGCGCCGGGATAAGCGCCCCAACCCCGAAAATGGCGGGAACGGAGCGGCCACCGCCATGTCGGCGAAACACAAGGCCATGGCCCCAAACCCCACCATGAGCGAGGTGGTTGTGGAACGCCGCTGCGCCCAGGCGGCAAGCGGCATTTGCAGCGTCAACACCAAAACACTGGCAACACACACCACCTGAGGCGGACTGGGGAGCGGTGGCCCGCCCCAAACCTCGATGGGGAGCAGCGAGATACTGCTGGTTATAGGTAACCAGCCCCTGCAAAACAAGGCAAACACCAGAAACAGCGGGTTACGCAAACCCGGTGAGGCCACAAGAGCGGTTCACCGCGGGCGTATCCATTTATGGGATGATAATCCATGGCTGATGCTAGAATCCCAAAAATCCCGGCCGCAATGAAACACATACATCAAAACCACTGCTTAACAGCAAAGCACCAACACTGGCCGATGAGCGCCCTCCCAATGCGCAAAAAAACAAGGCGTTTAAGGGCAAATAACCAGACCGGGTAATAATGCCTTCATCTCTCCGCCTCCCCGGCCGGCAACTGGCGAATCACGCCCGGCGGCGGAGAGAAGAGCGCCGCGGCGAACCTACCGAGGATGACCAACTATGAGCGTATCGTGAAAAGTGACAGGCCGGCGGCGACGAAACCAATAATGCGTATGGTGATACCAATCAGCAGGATTCTCTTCACCCCAAACCTATCGTCATGCCCTGCCCAGGAAAACAGCCCTGCTGGCTGAACGCGTAGTCCCAACACTCAAACTGCTATGGTGCCGGTGGCGGCCAATGACTCGACATATATGTAGCCAAAAACCACCAGGTAAAACCAATGTTGAACATCATTTCGGTGAACAATAGCAACCGCACCGCCAAGGGAGGCGGCGAAAACTACGAAGCTGGGTGGTGAGCGCTGATCTGCCGATACGAGTTTGAGAAGTCGGCGTAGGATCCTTCAATCAAGGCATTGAGGATGCGTACAAACTCGAAGGCGTCGATAAGCTTTGAGCGCCGGGCTGGTATTGGTGCGGTCCCACAGCTCAGAGCTGGCAACATCCCACGATGCCATCGCCATAATGATGCAGCGGTCGCTGAGCTTTTCGGCGGCGGGAAGATCGTGGACACCAAAATAGTGGTCATGCCAGGGCCTGCAGCAGCTCAATGACCAGCTCCTGCGCCGCAACCAAGGCGCCCAATGCCCTGTCGGCGTACACAACAATGGGCCTGGCAATAAAGCGCCCGGGCAATGCCGACACGCTGCTGCCCACCCGATAGTTCTGGGGAATCTGCCGGTAGCATCCGCCGGCAGATCGAGCGTGCGCAATAATTCCGGATTCGCGCCACTGCGGCAGCCACATCACCGTTGGCGATAGCGACCGGCTCGGTGATACGTCACCCACCCGCATGGCAGGTTGAGGCTCGCGTCGAGATCCCCGGCACATAGGCGAACTCGCCGACCGGTGGGCGAACATCACCGGAGGTGGGGTGAGCCAACCACATGACGCATCAGTGGTTTTCCCGCCCCGGAGGCGCCTCTAAAGCCACCTTCACCCGCAAAGGGATCGGTGACGGTGCACGGCTTCAACAGGGCAATGCGGCGTTTTAAGAATAATCATCCCAGTTCTTCGAAAATCGCGGTGGCGGCGGGTTATCAAATGTTTGGGTCGCTGGCTCTAAAGTAATGACATCTGGGCACAAAGCTTTGCCGCGCCAAGATCGTGAGAAATAAACACAATGGACATGCTGTCGCGGGACCCGCGACCAGTTTCGTAGTGTGCGCATTGACCTCCGCGGTGGCGATCGGACCCAGCGCGGACGTGACCTCATCGCACAGCAACAGTTGCGCATGGGCTCCCAGCGCAAAACGCAATTGCGGCCCGCCGCTGCTGCCCCCGGAAAGCTCCAACGGGTAGCGGGAAAATAACCCGGCGTGTCAGCGATACCCGGGCCAGCAGCTCATGGGCGCTTTCGATACTGCCGGGCCGTGAGTGCCACCTGCTTATCGACGCTGAAGTGGGGTTCAAGGCCCCTGAAGAATCCTGGCTGATAACCCCCACTCTACCCTTCGGCGCTCCACCGTGCCCACACAATGGAGCGTTTCGACTGGGACATCGCCAACGGCGCGGTGAGGGTATTCCGGACCCGGAAGGCCAATGACCGCGGTCAACGCCAGTCGATAGCTCTGCACAATCACCGCGGTGGTCCCACCATATTTCAACCAACATCGTGGAAATGACACAAATGGAGCAGTGGCAGGGGGCGCTAATGATTCTCCTTTATCGGTTATATGGTGGTAAACAGGACAAAGGTCAGTTAATGGAAAATAGGCTCACCCATGATGAACATGACCTTATTGAATATGTCGGCTTCAAGTGTCATATTTTGTCGGCAGAACTAATTCGTTGTGGTGGTACGCGAATGTAAAATCGTACAAATCGGGTCGGGGT
>BNJT01001184.1_pt1 | contig 147576 bp, 224 predicted proteins | sample 8540491 | NCBI WGS metagenome assembly BNJT01 (sample SAMD00202455, study PRJDB9452) | human saliva metagenome | host: Homo sapiens
GTGGCAGGCCGGCGGCTGCGTGGGACTCCTCGACCAGCGACTCAGGGTTGCCCAGGACTCCGGGCGGGAGTCGGGCGATAACCTCGATCATGACGATGGTGGCGACCTCTACCCCGTTGAGCACGCTGGTCTGCCGATGCTCAACTCGCGCACCTCGATGCCGCCGGGAGGCGTAGTGCTCAGGCACGCGGGCGTTGCCTCGTAGCGTGCAGGCAGACCAGGGAGTCAGCGCCGGCCGGGTCCTCGGCGGTGCTGGGTGAAGACCTCGCCCGGTGTGGGGAATGATGGGCACTGGCGGCCTGCACCGGGGCGTTCGCGGTGAGCAGCACCTCATCAGGGGCCTCACCCACGTCGGGCTTCATGACCATGCCCGCTCCGCCGCCAGGGCATGTCGACAGTGCGGTTACTTGGTCCGTACGAGCGTGGTCGCGCAGATGGTGGACGTGCAGGTCGAAGGGGCCTCGGTCGGCACCTTCGATGACGAGAGGTCGAGGACCCTTAGAGGTGAGTCAGGGGAAGATGGTGACGACGTCGTCCTCCACCTGACCTCCTCCGCCTCTCCGCGTCCGGGGAACAGGCTGGGCGGGGCCGAAATCACCGTGCCGGCCTCGGGTCGATGGCCGGCACGAGCGCGCTGCGACAAGAAGGGCACAGCCATCGTCCCCCCTCAGGGGAATTGGTGACCACGAGTCGGTCCTGGGCGACGCCGGGCTCAGTCAGTGACCTCCCAGGTCCTCACCGGAGCCGCTCAGCGCCTGGTGACGGCGTATGATAGGACTCGATCCGATCTGGTCACCTCTCCGCAGGGCATCGTCGCGTCCGGTCTCGACCAGGAGCCTCCACCACGCCGCAGTCTCGGCAGCCGTGCGGTCGCACGCCTGCTCGAAGGCGGCGACAGCGACCGTCGAAGCGCTGACGGCTGACCGTCAAAGGACTTGCGCGATGGGCCGGCTTCCGTAGACAGTGGTTCCGGGCGCGAGACGCCCCTCGGGAGGTCATCGGTACGGATCTGGGACGCACGCACCTCGCCCTTGCGCATGGGCGGGTTCGATGACAACGGGGTGAGCAGCACCTGTTCTCCTGGGATCCCGCGTGGAGCAGGCTTTGGCCGGAAAGGTCATGATGTCTCTGACGCCGCTACCGCGCCCGCGGTCTGCGCTTCCCCATCGGCCTGCGGATGAGGGTGGCGCACCGATGGCGTGGTTGGCCAGCTCGGTACAGTGCCGACCTTCTCACCAGCCAGCGGTCGTCGTCGCTCGCGACGACATGGGCGCGCAGCCCAGGAGGACGACGTGCCCGGCCCCCTCGCGGGGACCGGGCACTCGTGGTGATCGATCGAGACCGGCCGAGGCAGTCTACTGACTGCCGAACCTGAAGCTGCGTTCAGCGGCGGTCGGTGTCGGCGATGCGTGGGCATGCGCACGGCGGTCCGCCAACGCTCCGACCACGTGCGCAGTGCTCGAGGCGAGTACGGCCCGAGCGGCCGATGACTCGAGCGGGTCCTCGGGTTGACCCGCACCTCCGGCGATTCGCCGCGGCGCCAGCGACCGGGGAGGTGACTGTGACGTCGTCAGGGTTGTCGACGATGCCCCATTGAGGTGCTCGAGGGCGTCGGCCAGCATCTCGGCCTCGGCGGCGGCCTCATCGGAGCCCTGGTCCTCGCGGCCTCCTCGTCTGACCCGCTGGCCTTGGCGGCGGCGGCCGCTCTCCCGACATCGTCGGCGGCAGCGCCAGCCGCGGCCTCGCCAGCAACCGCCGCGGCGTCAGCGTCCTTGACCTTAGGGTGCTACCCACACCCGCGAATCCTTGAACTGGTGATGATCGCCGGTGATCTTGATCAGCTTGTAGACGGCGTCGGAGGGCTGAAGCGCCCACCGAGCCAGTACTGGACGCTCCAGAGTCGATGCTGATGAGCGGGGCTCCTGCATCGGGTCGTAGACACCGATCTCCTCATTGACACGGCCATCGCACGCTTCGCAAAGTCGAGGACGACGACCCGGTAGAGGGGACGACTTCTTGCCCATGCGCTTGAGGCGAATCTTGACTGCCGCGGGTTTGAACTCACGTTCTGGATGGTTTAGCGCGCTGGTCCCCGGTGGGGTCAAGCAAACGGTTTCGGCGTGAGCCGAACGCGACCAGGGCCGGGAGAGGGACGACGTCCGATCGAGGTAGCGGACATTCTGCCAGAGCGTCCGGACGACGTCGCCAGCCCAAAATGAGGACTGCAACCTCAGTGCGAGATCGCCCCAGCCAGCGCGACACCCAGACGACCTACCGGTTGACGGGGTCAGGTTGTCGGTTCGTGGTCGACTGTGAACCGAACGCCTCTTACCTGAGCTGGCAGCGGCGTCTGAACAGCACCAGTGGGACAGACGGAGGTGGTCTGGATGTCACGTCATTTCGGGACTCAACACCCATCTATCTCGAATCCACTAGAAGAGGTGCGCACCCAAATCCTGCTCCGGAACCTCTCGGATGGAGACCGGCCCCGACCTCACTACTGAGCCGCCACCGGTGCCGCATCAGCGCGACAGCGGGCTCAGGGCCTCACGCTTCTGGTTGATGAAGGGCTCGTCGTCAAGCAACGGCATCCGGGATATTCCCGTGGCGCGGGCGCCGCCGAGGAACTTACTACGCAGCGAACAATGACCCACGTACGTGGACGCCGCTCGGATCCGGCCCTGCACACGGGGAGAATCACGGGACTGACGACAACGACCTGGTCGAGGCCTTTTGAACCTGCCGCGGGGACTCGCCCAATCAATCCGTTCGAGGAGCCGCCGCTGACCGTGGCGACCGCGGCGGACTCATCCGCCGACCCGTCTGCCACGTCATACGACGCGCACCGCCGGGCGACTCTTGGTCCTCAGACCAGCACCAACGAGAGCAATGCTGCGGATCGCTTCCACCCTCGGCGCCTCCGTCAACCTTCTTGTCGGTACGGCAGTGCGGTTGACATGATGATGCCAGTTTGTTCTACATACTCAGTAGTCCGGCTGGTGATCCCTCCGCCGTTCCCGCGCTCATCGTGCTGTTCTTTGGCGAGAACGCTGACGTCTCGTGGCCTCCTTTGAACGTGCTCTGAGCTTGACGGGGCGGACATCTAGATGCACGCAACCTCAACGCACGGCAGATCCGCGTTGTAATCCCCTATGCACTGATCTGCGCCAGGTGGCAGGCTCATCATCGTCAGATTACGCCGGGCAGCCAATATCATTCAACTATAGCGCCCGTCGGATGGGCGCTCACCAAAACGTCGCTCACGCTGAGCTACTGGGAGCAGCCATGATCATTGGGCTGCGTGCCCGATTCTCCAGCGCCATCGTCAAGATATTCCTGCTAACCACCTTCGATGTTGGAATTCTCGCCTGTAAGCCTGCCTCGATGCCAGCCCTCACCTCGGGGTCCCCGCTATCAGGGCCTCTCAGTCCCATCACTGACCACTTTTCTCAGTTCAGTTCATTGCCGCAGTTCTCACCCTCGGGCGAATCGCTTTGCCGTCCAGCTGACCCTGAGGAACTTACCACCACTGCGCTGACCGTCATCTGCACATCGCCGGGGACCACGATCAAGAGGACTGAGAGGACCATGATGGCGCCTCACCATCTTTCACCCTGTCTGAGGCCCCTCGACTCTGACTCGCCATTGGAGGGAGCGGGTGACGAGCAGCGGACTTTCCATGGGTGCTCTCAACGCCGGCTACGGCATCGTTACGAGCTGAGTCGCTGCACAGCATCTTACACCTTCAAACCTGGAAGAATCACCCGGGCTCCTGAGAGAAAGCGTGCTCAGCAGTCGACACTACTGGATCTGGCCGCCAGGCTGCGTCGCCTAGAGAGGAGCAGTGACGACATCAGGCGTAAGATTCTCATCGATAGCTCTGCAGCTCGGTGATCCGGTCGTGCATGCTCGGAACGCGCAGGAGCCTCTTGGAACGCTCTCCAGATCAAGGACTCGCTTGCCTTGTGGGAGGCTTCTCAGCGGGGTGGAGCCGTCGGGATGCCATGACGCTATCTCTCGTTCGAGATACCGTGCCGCAACGTCCGTCGCGACTGTCTTTCGGTCAGCGTTTCCGCGCTCGACGCCGTCTTCGCTCTCGCATGCCACTGCTCCCGTCCTGCTCCTGGGATGAGATCGGCGCTGGGCGTCGGATGCGCGTTCGACGCATGTTCTGAGGCCCTGCTCTGACCTCCACGTGCGCAGGGGCGCCCTGCCATCATTATCTTCTCGGGGTTGATGACATTGAGGACGCCTTGTGAGGGGACGTCGTCGATCACCTTTTAGACCATGAGCTGCGCGAGCGGCAGCGCCACAAACGAACTGCGAGCCACCACCACGGCTAACGCCCGCTAGCATGCATCGCTGACTGATGCGCTTGTGGACATGACGACCCCTGCGTGGACCTGTCAGTTAAAGACATGTCTGCGGCACATGCTCGTAAGATCTCTCCGCGGAGCATTGGCTCTAGAAGAACGGGACCATACCCCCACCGTCGATTCCTGCCATCCTATGACCATCTCACCATTCAGGAGAACACTGGTGTGGCGAACACACAATCCAGCCCGTCAGGACTTGCGGCCGTTTCCTATTCCTCTGCAGGAGAGTGGATTCGAGCGACCTCGTAAAGCACTGAAGAGGTCTAAAGTAGTATTGTTTGATGATCTTCTCTGCCCTGATCTCACCTCCATCAGCCTGGTGGTGAAATGCTGCGCATACGAACTATGTGTGTGCAGGAACATTCAGCTCATCTAGGGGTATATCCTCGGTTTCGTGAGCCCTCGACCAGCCTTGTCTCCTGTTTGCTTGGAGCCACTTCACGAACCATCCCCTGGCGGATCATAATGGTATACGCCTGCTGCTGCGATCGCTCGCAGCCATCAGCATGGGGTCTTCATATCTTAAGACCTCGTGACAGGGCTTTGTGAGGTCTGTTGACATCTTACGCCGTACAGCACACCGGAATCGGCCTTATCTCTGGTTCTCGTCCCTAGACATTCCCAGTTCCGCATCCGCGTGCGTGAGCATAGCGAGCAGGTACCAGGCTCGTGGAGCACTGCGACCGTTATTGCTCTAACAGTTCTTTCATGAACCCGATCTCCTTCCTCTCATTTCCGCACGCTCTTCTTCCGGTCTGCCGGGTACATCGTCTCTACCTCCTTGCCAGCAGCGCTCGTCTACCCCATTTCTCCGCCACGTTCATCCTGACCCGGCCTCCGCAACGAGAGCGAGCCACCCGACGGAACTCAAAGGGGCACTCCAGTGCCACTGGAGCGCCTCTGTCCTTATGACACTGTCACACACCCACGCAGCAGCAGTGACGGTGCTCAGTACCGGGAGCCGCGGGTCGGCGGCGAGAGCCTGTCACGCGAACCACCACAGCCCCGTCACTCCCTCCCGGGATCCCGCCTCCAGGCCGGGCGCACAGCTCCCGCGCGCGGGTTGACTCCCGTGGCCTGCGCAGACTCTTCGGCGGCCTCGTCGCCGTCGACAACCTCACGACCTGACGTCATCCGGACCGGAGGAGGTGGTCGCCTTCCTGCCCAATGGCGCGGGCAAGTCCACCACCCTCGACATGCTCCTGGGACTGACCCGGCCCGACGCGGGGACGATCGAGCTTCTGGACCTCCCCGAGCTGAGGCGGTCAGGCTGGTCGCGTTGGTCGTCCATCTTCAGGACGGCGGTCTCCTGGACGACTTCACCGTCAGAGACCCTGCGGGTCGTGGCCTCGATGCAGCCCGCAACTGCGACGGCGTCTCGCGCGCTTCAGGCTCGACGACGTCGTCGACCAGAGCGGTCTTGACCAGCTCCTCACCCGCAGAGTGACGCTGCTCGGGAGCGAGCGCCAACGCCTGCGCCTGGCCTGCTCACTGCGAGACCCGACCTTCTCGTGATGGACGGGCCACCACGCCGGCATGGACGTCAGCGCGGATCGCCTTCTGGGAGACGATGCGCACCCGGGCGCAGCGGCGCACATCCTGTTCGTCACCCACTACCTGGAGGGGCGGCTCGCTTCGCCGACCGCATCCGTCATCATCGCCCGATCCGCCTGGTCGCCGACAGCGCGTCGATGGGATCGAGCCCTGTCGTGGCGCCTGGTGCGCCACCTGGCGGGAATCTCCGGGGCCTGCGGGCGGCACTGGCCGACTGCCCGCGGCCAGCAGCATCGGGCACGCGGTCGTCCGGTGAGCACGTGGAGCTGCGCGACGGACTCGATTCCGTTGCCCGCTGGCTGCTGAGCGCCACCCCCGCCGAGCACCTGGGTAGTCGGTGCCGCGAGCCTCAACGAGGTCTTCACCGCACTGACCTCCAGCGGCTGCTGATGGGGCAGCCCTGTGGGGGCCTGAGTACACCTCACTGACCACCATCACTACCATGCAGTAGGGCCGCATGGCAGTCGCGACATCCCAAGCACCCCTCTGATTCCTCAGCATCCAGCTCCCCTGTCGATCCCGACGCGGGCGGAGCTCGCAGGCCGATCACCGTCGGGAGGGACTCAGACGGCGCGCCCCCTCCTGACCTACCTCGGCTCGACCTCTAGCGGAGCCTGCGCGAGCCGGCCAACCTCTTCTTCGTTGTCGCCTTCCTCTGGCGATGTACCTCGTCTTCAGCCGGGTTGAACGCCTCCGCCGGGACTGCAGCCCACACGCTCACGGCAATGTCTCGGCATCAGTGATGCTCGCCATGGCTCCTTCGGCGCCTGTCTGGGTGCGAGCGCTCGGCGACAGCGCTGTCGGCAGTCTGCGGGCTGGGCGGCAGATGGCCGTCTCGGTGGCCTGCGCGGCCACCTGGTGGTCGAGACCGGCACCGCGGTGGGAACACGCAGCTCTTCCCGTCATCGTCGTGCTCGCCGCTGGGGCACTGACGGACTCGCAGATGGAGGGCTGGGTCTGGGCCGTCAGTGCCCTCATCTGCCTGATCGGGGTCCTGCCCTTCGTCCTGTGGGGGCTGGCCGCCGGGATGTGGTTACCGTCCTCGGCATCGATCGGTATCGCGACCTCCCTGGTCTCCCTGTTCGCCTTCATCGGCAACACCTTCATGCCGCTGAACCACACGCTCCTGAAGATCAGTCGCTTCACCCCGATGTACGGGCGACGGCGCTGGCGGTGGCCGCTGGGCGAGGGTGGGACCGTACCGAATCGGCGGGCGGGCGTTCCAGGACCCGTTGGATGCCATTGGCTAACCTGGTGGCGTGGACTCATCTTCGGGCTGCTCGTGATCGGGGCCCGACGCCGGGTGACCGGCCGCCAATGAGCCCGGTGACGACAACGATGACGACATCGCAGCCCTCTGACAACGATGCTGCCGTAGAGACCTCAGCATCGCAGAAGGAAGGGTCCCGTTCCCGCTCCTGGCGCCGCTATCGCCGTCATATCGTCTGGGACGCCACGGTGTGGGTGCTCTTCCTGTTCATCCCCCTCGTCCAGCTTCTCCTCGGCTCCTTCGCCCAGTGGGGCGTCTGCGCAGGAATCGCCGGAGTCATGGGGTTCATCGTCGCCTACGTCTGGGCCTTCTCCAGCCTGGGACCCCCAGGCGGTGCGGGCAGGGATCCTCTTCCTGATCTCCCGATTCGTGCTCTTCTGGGCAAGCTGGCGGGCCCGATTCTCTTCAGCATGATGGCACTGCCGGCTCTGGGCTGGTGGACCGCTTACTTCTTCCCCTTCTTCTGCTCGTTGATCCTGTTCTTCCCACAACGCTGCGTCGGGGACTCGACCGTTATCACCAGCGGTCACTCTCTGACGGCCGCCTCCTGGCGTGGAACGCGCGTCCGGAATCACGCTGGCTGGTGCTGGGCGCCGCGCTATCGGGACTGACCATCGTCGCCCGCATCGCGGTGGAGCTCCAGGGCGCAGGCATCCGCCGAGCAGCGAGCTCGCCCTCGTCGCAGCGAGAGCGGTCGCGGGCGCGATGTCACGACGACGTCCCTGGGGCACTCCCATGACCAGTGCTCCTCTCTCAAGGCCGAGGGTCGCATCGCCGGCTCATCGAGCGTGATGCCAGCCGCCTCCTCCAGCTCGACGAGGTCATCACCTGGCCACGCGGGCCTAGCCGACGATGCGCTCCACGGTGACGCGCGCTGCGGTGCGGTTCCTGGCCAGCCAGGTGGAGGCCCGCGTACCGCCCTGAGTGCCGCGCGGATCCGCTGTGGATGATGACGCAGCGCCCAGGACATTCCCTGGGCGGCAGCGGGCACTGCTGGCCTGCCCTGCGCGAGGCACCACGAACGTCGTCCGGCGCGCTGCGCCACCCACGTCGCAGCGCACCTGGCACCGCACTGCTGCGGGTGAGCGACGACGGCATCGGCCTGGCCGGTGACAAACCCGGCAACGGGCTGGAGGGCCTGCACTCCGCATTGAGCAGGAGGCGGTTCCTCACCATGACCAGTCCGATCACCCGTCGCACTGACTCATCCAGCGCCGTCGAGGAGGGCTCCGCTGACGTGCCGTCCGGCCCGGGTGCACTGGAGGTGCGCTGCCGTGAGCCCGATCCGCGTGCTGATCGCCGATGACCAGGCTCGGCGTGGGCGCGGCGCCTGGGGCTGGAGAGCGATCTGGGTGGTGGCAGGTGGGGCGCGATCTCCGGAGCGCGCTTCGGCACGCCTGGACTGTGTCAGTGGTCGACATGCAGCGACGGACTGGCTAGCCACCGCGGAGGTCGTCGCCTCCTCCGGAGCATCGTGCGGAGTGCCTCATCGTGGCGACAGCTGAGTCGCCCGGGCTACCTCTCACGGGGCATGGAGGCAGCGGCGGGCTTCATCATCCAGAGACACCCCGCCACGAGGCGCTGGCTGTTCTGAGAACGTCCCGCAAGGTCCATGCGGGTCTGCGGTCGTCGACGAGCTCGCCCAGAGTCGGTGCTGCTCAAGGCCCGAACCCAGCCTGACCGAGCAGGAGAAGGAGGTTCTGCAGCGCTGGCCACGGGCGCGGACGCCCGAGAGATCGCGACGCGGCTGCAGCCTAGGCGAGGAGCACGGTGCGCCAACTACCTGTCCTCGGCGATCGCCAAGACCACGCCCGCAACCGCACCGGCGGCCCGCACCACGCCGGACCAACGCTGGCTTTAGCCCAGTCGTCAAACCGTCGACGTCGCGACGAGAGGTGAGGATGGAAGCTCATCACAGCGGCATGAACTGATCCGACGAGCCGATCTTCCACCACCGGAGCTGATCTGGGACGCCGGCTCCTTCGATAGGCGATCGCGGAGGACTTCACGACGAGGTCGGCGCCTCGGGACGACGTTACAGCCGCAGCGAGGTCAAGGAGATCGTCCTGGGACGCTTGGAGGGAACTCATGCGGACTCCACCGCCGATGGATGCAAATCGAGGAAGGCTGAGTCTCGCATCCTTGCCGACGACGTCGTCAGGTCCTCTACACACTTACGGCCACGCCGAGTCGCGTCACCGCAGATCGACGCTCTACCGTCGCCGGGACTCGATCTGGCGGGCGGTGATCGCAGGGCACCGTCATCGAGGGTGCGACTGCCCTGTCTCCCTGATGTTGACCGCCTCGGCCGATCCGATGTTCCGAGCCCGCAGCTCGGCCCCCGACGCCGCAGACGGTGAGCCTACAACCCGGTGGCGGCGCAGGTCCTCGGGCAGGGCGCCCATGGCATCGGCGACGTCGTCGCCCGAGGGCGCGCACCGGCCTGAGCCTGCTGCTGGGCCTGGGGCGATGATCCCAGCCGGAGGCGCCGGCCTGGCCGCCGCCGAGTCGAACGGAGGAGCCGGCTGCTGGTACGCGCCCTGACCAGCCCTCGATCTTGGCCTGCTTGGCGGCTGCGGCCTCCTTGGCCTGACGGGCGGCCTTGGCGGGGTTGCCGCTGCGGCCCTTCTTACCGCCCTTGCCGCGTTTGGCCTTGGGGGCCTGACGGGCCTTGGAGTGCTTGCCCCACGCCGGGCGGCGAGCCCCATGCCGGGCATGGGACCGCCCTCACCGAGTCCGCCCATGCCGCCGCCGGAATGGCGGCCTCCATCATCTTCTTGGCCTGCTCGAAGCGGTCCACGAGCTCGATTGACGGCCTGGACGGTGTGCCCCGATCCCTTGGCGATCGCGGCTGCGGCGCGAGCCGTTGAGGATGGACAGGTCCTTGCGCTCGGCCGGGTCATGGAGCACACGATCGCCTCGATGCGGTCGACCTCGCGCTCGTCGAAGTTCTCCAGGGCCTCACGCATCTGCCCCATGCCGGGCATCATGCCCCAGGAGCTTCTTCATGGAGCCCATCTTGCGGATCTGGCGCAGCTGGCCCAGGGAAGTCGTCGGTGAAGGTGCCCCGCTGGCGAGCGGCGGCGGCGTCCTCGGCCTCCTGGCGGTCAGGGTCCGCTCGGCCTGCTCAATGAGGGTGAGCAGGTCACCCATGTCCAGGATGCGCGAGGCCATGCGGTCGGCGTGGAAGCGCTCGAAGTCGGTCAGGCCCTCGCCACGTGGAGAGAACGGACCGGGGCACCGGTGACGCCGCGCACGGACAGGGCCGCACCGCCGCAGGCGTCGCCGTCGAGCTTGGGAGGACCACGCCGGTGAAGCCGACGCCGTCGCGGAATGCGACCGAGGTGTTGACGGCGTCCTGACCACGACCATGCGTCCAGGACGAAGAGGATCTCGTGGGGACGACGGCGTCACGGATGCGGATCGCCTGGTCCATCATCTCGGCGTCCACGCCCGGGCGGCCGGCGGTGTCCACGACGACGACGTCGTGAGCCGTTAGTGCGCGCCTGCTCGACGCCGGAACGGGCCACGGCCACCGGGTCGCCCACGCCGTTACCGGGCTCGGGCGCCCAGCGCACCCCGGCGCGCTCGGCGACGACGCTCAGCTGCGTGACGGCGTTGGGGCGCTGGAGGTCGGAGCACGCAGGACGCGCTTGCCCTGGTCGCGCAGCCAGCGGCCGAGCTTCGGCCAGGGTGGTCTTACCGGCGCCCTGGAGACCGGCGAGCATGATGATCGTGGGGCCGCGGTCGGCCCAGTTGATCTCCGGTCTCGCCGCCGGGACCTCGATGGTTCCTCGTTGACGATCTTGACGACCTGCTGGCGTTTGAGGGGCCTGGGAGCAGTCGGCGTCGACCGCCTTCTCCCGCACCGCGGAGGTGAAGCGCACCACGGGCAGGGCGACGTCGGCCTCCAGGAGGGCGCGGCGGATCTCGGTGACCGTGGCGTTGACGTCGGCCTCGGTGAGACGACCTTTGCCGCGCAGCTGGTTGAAGGGAGGCGGTGATGCGATCGAGAGGTTGCCGACACGCGATGGTCCTTCCTGGCGCCGTCGGGCGCTTGGTCCGGGAGACTGTGGGCGGATGAGGGTGGAAGCCATGTCCGTGGCCCATGGCGATCACCTCGACTGTGCCCCAGGATAGCGGCAAGCGGGGCCGCCCTCCCCGCGCCCGGACCGGGACTGAGCCCACACTCACCAGCCGGCGGCCTCCGCCACGTCACACCTCTGGGGCCCTCGGCTCCCCCTGACGCCCTCTCCCACTCCGGACGCAGGGTTTTTCTCCCGACATCCTGCGGTATTTCACCATCTGGCTACCCCTGAGATATGTCGCGAGCAAGTAGTGACCGATGAGCCATGGACCACGCAGCCGACGTGGGACGAGTCTTGAGCCATGAGCACAGCAACGACCCGGTCCGCCCAGGAGCCCTCGCCAGGAGGTTCCCATGACGACTCCGCGGCAGAGCCCACGCAGACGCCGTCAGGCTGACCGCCCTGCACAAGTCCTTCGGAGACGTCATCGCCGTCGACGGAATCGACCTGACCATCCGCCCAGGCGAGGTCGTCGCCCTCCTGAGCCCAACGGCGCGCAGCAAGACGACGACGATTGACGCGATCCTGGGACTCCAGTCGCCCCACCGGCGGAGAGGTGAGCACCTTTGGAATGAGCCCGCGCCAAGCGTGATCAGCGGGAGTCTGATCGCCGCGAGTCGTGCAACCGCCGGGCTCCTCCCCGACATCACTGTGCGGAGACGGTGGAGCTGACGGCGAGCCTCTTCTCCCACCGGATCGATACCGAGGAGGCCATGCGGCGCGCGGGGTGTCGACTTCGCCTCACGCATCGTCAAGAAGTGCTCAGGAGGCCAGCAGCAGCGCCGCCGCTTCGCCGTAGCGCTGTGAGCGACCCGGCTCTGCTCATCCTCGATGAGCCGACCACCGGCATGGACGTCGAGGACGCCGCGGCCTGGGAGGCCATCCACGCTGACGCCGCGCACGGACGCACGATCATCTTCGCCACGCACTACGCGGGAGGCCGACGCCTTCGCCGATCGGATCATCCTGATGCGTCGTGGGCGCATCATCGCCGACGGCACCGCGGCCGAGATCCGCACCTCTGTGAGCGCCGCAGCCTGCGAGCCACCCTGACCTGCACAGCCGAGGCAGCTACGCAGCGCCCTGAGCCGATCTGCAGGCCCGTGGCCGGGTCCACGACATCGAGGTCCTGGGCAGCGCACTCACTCTGAGCTCGACCGACACCGACGCCGTTGCCGCACTCCTTCTCAGACGATCACCTGGCCAAGGACCTGGAGATCACCAGCCACGGCCTGGGAGGACGCCTTCGTGGCCTGACCAGCGACAGCGCCTGCAGCTCCACTCTGGGAGCGTCAGCGAAATGAAACGCAGCCCGCAGCACGCACTACCTCCCACGCTCCACCGGAACCGCAATGTCTTCTTCATCTGAGTCCTCCTCCGCCTTGTCAGCAGTCGACCGCCTCGATCTCTCCTCCCGCGCACCAGCACCGCCCCTGGGCGGATTGAGCCTGACCCTGCTGTCACTCGAGGCACGCCGGCGCCTGCGCAACCGCCGGGCCATGATCTTCTCCGTCCTGCTGCCAGTGGCCTTCTTCCTCATGTTCACCACCACTGACTACTCCTCAACGCCCTACGGCAGCGGCAACGTCGTGGCGAACATGATGATCGGCATGGCCTGTCGGCGCACTCATGCCACCACCGGGGCCGGGGCGGCCCAGTGAGCACCGAGCGGGCCTCGGGCTGGAGCCGTCAGCTGCGCCTCGACGCCGCTGAAGCCCATCGCCTACATCGCCGTCAAGGTGATCGTCGGAATGCTCATCGGCGCCCTGGCTATCGGCGCCGTCTACGCCTGCGGTCCCTACCGTCACGCTCTACTGCCCGTGAGCGCCTGGATCACCTCGGCGCTCATCATCTGGCTGGGCTCCCCTGGTCTTCGTCGCCTTCGGACTGTTCGTCGGCTACCTCCTTCCCTCGGACAACGCCATGCAGGTGGTCGGGCCGCTCATGGCCCTGCTCGCCTTCCTCGGGGGCATGTTCATCCCGTTAACGCCGGGCTCCACCATGGATCGCATCGGCAGCCTCACTATGTACGGGCTGCACAACCTGGCGCTGTGGCCCATGGGCGCAGAGACCTTCTCCTGGTGGTGGGTGGTCAACGTCCTGACCTGGCTCGCCGTCTTCCTGGGTGGGGCCGCCTGGAGGATGAGCCGGGACACCGCCCAGGTGTGAGCTCGTGAGTACCATCAGGGTCATGAAGCCCGCGCCTCCTCCCTGGCCGAGGCGCGGGCGCGCCCACCCGCGTTGTGGCGTTCGGCTGGGGGATCGTGCGGGCCGCCTCCATGGTTCCGGTCGTCCGTGCCGGCGTGGCACGAGGTCCAACGGAGAATCTGGGGCACAGTCAGTGCCATCGTCCCCTGCGCATGCCTGTTTCACCGCCCTGCTCGCTCAGTATGAGGCGGATCCGGCAAGGGCCTGACCTGGCCCAGCCGCCTGGGCCTGTCGCTCATCATCATCGGCGCACTCACAGCGAGCGGGGCCGCCCTCGGCGTGGGATCGCCGGGCCTGCAGCTGGTGGTCTTCCTGGCCGTCGTCCTGGCCTTCTCACTGCCTTGGCAGGCGGCCATCAGGCCTATCGCGATCCTGACTGGCACTGTTCCTCATTCCCAGGATGATTCCGTCCTGGTCCGCGAGCGAAGACGCGTGGATCGCTCTGCTCGTGCGTGGTGGCGCTTGCACCTTCGGGCGCTACATCATGGAGCAGCGGCGTGTGGCCCGCGTTCTGGAGCAGCGCACTCACGAGCTGGAGATCAACGAGGAGCGCAACCGCATGGCCCGGGACATGCATGACATCCTGGGGCACTCGCTGACGGTCATCGCTCTGAAGTCGGAGCTCGCCGCCCGACTCGTCGACGTCGCTCGGATCAGACCAGGACGGAGTTGGACGAGGTGCGGTCCTGGCACGCTCCGCCCTGGCCGACGTGCGCGCCACCGTCAACAGCTACCGCGAGCTGAGCCTGGCGGGCGAGCTGGCCCGGGCCACGAGCGTCCTGACCTCGGCCGGGTCCGCGCCGACCTTCCGCTGACCGTCGATGCCGTCGACCCCGAGCTGCGCGAGCTCTTCGCCTGGGTGGTGCGCGAGGGCGTCACCAACATCGTGCGCCATGCCCACGCCTCACTTTGCAAGGTGAAGCTGACCACCGACTCCATTGAGGTGGCCGACGACGGTATCGGACTCGACTCGGCCGGCACCGGCGACGGTCACGGGTTGGAGGGGCTGCGCCAGCGCTGTCAGGGACAACGGCGCCGACCTCACCACTGAGACCCCTCCAGCGGCAGGGCACCGTCCTGAGGGTGACGCGCCCGCCATCTATCCTCCCGTATGACGCACGACGCGACCGAGTGAGGGCCGGTCGGCCCGCACCCCGTACTCGGCGAGCACCAATGTCGTCGGCCCTGAGGAACCACGGCAACGGAGCTGAGCGATGATCCGAGTGATGCTGGCCGACGACCAGGCCATGGTGCGCGGGGCGCTAGCCGCACTGCTCGCCCTGGAGACCGATATCGAGGTCGTCGCGGGTCGGAAAGCGGCGATGTCCTTCCGTCGCACTCGAGCACCGGCCGATGTCGTTCTGATGGACGTCGACATGCCCGCGCACGACGGGCTGGAGCGCGACCGCAGGCTCCTGGAGCGACTGCCGGCCACGAGGGTCCTCATCGTCACGACCTTCGGGCGCCCCCGGATTCCTGCGGCGCGCCATCCAGTCCAGGGCCCACGGCTTCGTCGTCAAGGATGCTCCGGCCACCGAGCTGGCCGAGTCGGTGCGTCGGGTCCATTCGGGGACTGCGCGTTGTCGACCCGGCGCTGGCCGCCGACTCGCTCATCTTCGAGGGACTCCCCTGACCCGGCCGCCCCGCGAGACCGAGGTGCTTCAGGCCGCCGCCGACGGCGCCACCGTCTCCGAGGTCGCCCGGCGGGTCCACCTCTCGGAGGAGACCACCCGTAACCACCTGTCCCAGGCCATGGCCAAGACCGGTGCACCACGGCGCCGCAGCGGGTGCACATCGCCGCCCAGAAGGGGTGGATCATTGAGTAGACACGGGCGAGTGCACGGACAGTGCGTCGACGACTCGTCTCCGGCGACCCAGCGCTCTGGAGACGGGGCGGGTGGCCGGGACGTTGACAGATGGTCAGCGCAGGGCTCATCAGCCCGGCAGCTCAGCCCAGCAGCGCGTCGACGAAGCCCTCCGGGTCGAGAGGGGCCAGGTCGTCGGCGCCCTCCCCAGGCCCCACGAGCTGACGGGAACGCCCAGCTCCCTTCTGAACCGTGACGACGATGCCGCCCTTGGCGGTGCCGTCGAGCTTAGTGAGCACGATGCCGGTGATGCCCACGGCCTCGGAGAAGACCTGGGCCTGCGCGCATGCCGTTCTGAGCCGTGGTGGCGTCAGGACCAGGAGGGATCTCCCGACCGGGGCGATCTTCTCCATGACGCGCATGATCTTGCCCAGCTCGTCCATGAGGCCGGCCTTGTTCTGCAGGGCGCCCGGCGGTATCGACGACGACGACGTCCGTCTCCTGGTCGGCCGCCCGGCGAGCGGCGTCGTAGACGACGGAGGCGGGGTCGGCACCCTCCTTCTCGGAGCGCACGACGTCGACGCCCACACGCTCGCCCCAGGTGCTCAGCTGCTCGGCGGCCGCGCTCGGAAGGTGTCGGCCGCACCCAGGACGACGAGTCTTGTCCTGGGCCACTAGGACGCGGGCGAGCTTGCCGCAGGTGGTGGTCTTGCCGGTGCCGTTGACACCCACCATGAGGATGGCGGCCGCGGGCGCTGGGCGCCGTCGGCCGCGGTGGGACGCTCTCAGGTTGAGGGAGCGGTCGAGGCTGGGGTCGACGAGGCTTGAGCAGCTCGGCGCGCAGGACGGTGCGCACGGCCTCGGGGTCGGAGGTTCCCAGGACCTCGGCCTGGGTACGCAGACTCGTCCATGAGGAGTGGTGACCTCGATACCGAGGTCGGAGGTGAGCAGGGGTGTCCTCGATCTCCTCCCAGTCCTCCTCGGTCAGGTCACCGCGGGACAGGACGGACAGGACCGCCTTGCCGAAGCCGCCGGCGCACCGGCCGGGCGGGCGCGAGACGCTGCATGCGACCGGGGATGGACTCGGGCGACTCCAGCGTCGCGGCCGGCTGCCGTGCTCGCCTCTGCAGCACCCTCCCCGCAGGCTCCTCGCTCCTCCTGAGGGCAGGAGGTCCTCGACGGACATGGGCTGTGGGCGCTGACCTCGTCGAGGGACCCTGGCCCCGCCGCCTGCCCGCATAGAGCCACAGACCTCCGCCGACGACGAGTGATCAGGATGATGCCGAGAACGATGAGGATCGGTTCCATAGGGCCCATCATGCCCGATCAGCGGACCTCGCTGCGGCAGGGTTGTCCTCCTCGACCACCTCTCACCCGCGGACGGCGCAGGAATCACCGACGTGATGCGACGCCGAGTCGTGAGAGTAGAAAAGCCTGCGGCATGCGATTGGCGTACCGCGGGCGGACGATACCGAGGCCCTGCATGTCAATGCGCGCAAAGTTGATCGTATCGCTCTCACGTCAGGGCACGATCAAGACGCAAGAGGCAGGTGCAGTCACCGGGATGACGACCTCTCCGGGGCTCGGGACTATATCACAGAGGTTGCCACCTCAAACCCGATGAGTCGTGAAAATGAATGCAGGGCATAGTTTTCACGAACGCGGGCCGTCGCGCTCACCTCTGCGGCTGCGACAGCCCGCCGGCCGCCGGCTCGTGCACCTGGCCGCGACGCCGCGAGCCGAGCGGAGCCCCGAGGTCCTCCGCACCGTCCATCGCCTTCTCGACGACGCCCGACCAGGCCGCCAGAAGAGTCAGTACGACGTAGCGGCGCAGGACCCTCGCGCGTCATGAGGTCGGAGAGCGCGGGCCTCCTGAGGCGACCTCAACCTCGACATCCTGCTCCTCCTGACGCACCTCCTGCGCATTGCGAACCAGACTGCGAATGCGTGAGGGGCCAGGAGCGGATCGGGAAGCGCTCAGCACAGAGCCATGCCGAGCACAAGCGAGGCCGGCAACCAGCACAACGACGAGGGAAGAATCGATGGCACCCATGGCTGGGATTCTGCCTTGCGAAATGCGATCTGACCAGACTTTCGCACGCATTTGTCGTCCAATCGACTAACAAAACCTGATAACTCCCCTGACACAACAGTGGCTTGACTCTGAAAACGAGTGTCATACTGTAAGGCAGCTATCACACTCCCCTCATGAGTTTCACTCAGGCATCAGGGTCACAGCCGTACCGCGGTCGGACTGGGCCAGCCTCTGCGAGACCGCCTTGGTGATCCCCGTCGCATCGTGATGCCGTAGAGGCGTCAGCCACCTCCATGGTCCGCTTTCTGATGGGTGATGATGATGAGCTGACTGGAGCGCCGCAGCTCGGTAAAAATCTCCAGCAGCCGGCCCAGGTTCAGTGTCGTCCAGGGCCGCCTCCACCCTCGTCCATGACGTAGAAGGGCGAGGGGCGCGCTTGAAGATCGCCACCAGCAGGGCACGGCGGCCGTGATCGCTCGCCTCCTGAGAGCAGGGAGAGCCGCTTTGACCTTCTTGCCCGCCGGGGCGCGCCTCGATCTCGATGCCGGTGGTGAGCATGTCGTCGAGGATCGGTGAGCACCAGGCGCCCCTCTCCACCGGGAAGAGCCGGTCGAAGACGAGAGGCGAGACTGACGAGCGGTGTCCTCGTAGGCCTGGGCGAGACCTCCTGGACCCGAGCGTCGATCTCCTCGACGATGCTGAGCAGGTCATCTCGCGAGCGCTTGGGGTCGGCGAGCTGCTCAGCCAGGAACTGGTGACGCTGTTCCAGTGCCGCGTGCTCCTCCAGGGCGAGCGGGTTGACCTTGCCGAGGCGGGCGAGGTCGCGCGAGGCCTTAGCCAGGCGCTTCTCCTGCTCGGAGCGCACGTAGGGACGGGCCCCATGTGGGCCCGGTGCTGGGCGGGCGTGGTCATCGGTCCGGTCGTCGGCAGGGTCCGCGTCCAGCGCCGGGGGCTGCGTCGGCGCTCCTCGACAAAGACTCGGGGACGAGCATGTGCGGTCCCGTACTCCTCCACGAGGGGTCCAGCTCGAGGCCGAGCTCGCTCATGGCGCGCTCGGCCCAGGGACTCCAGGCGCATGCGCTGCTCCGCCCGGGCCACCTCCTCTGCGGTGGGCGGCGTCGGTGAGACTACCGAGGTCTCCTTGGTGAGCCGGTCGATCTCCTCCACGAACCTCATTGGTTGCGGCCAGGGCCTCGGCTCGTTCGGCCTCAATGGTCGGCGCGCTCATCGGCTGCCTGCTGGACACTGAGGCGCTGGCCGCCTCGGCGGCGCGCGCCTGGTCCCGCACATGCGTGGCGACCGCGCAGCTGGGCGCTGCGGCGCTGCTGGGCCCGTTCGGCGGCGGCACGCTGCTCCCGCTCACGGCGCGCGGCAGCTCGCAGCGAGTCGGCACGGCCCGCGGCTGGCGCGCTCGCGCTCCTCGGCGGTGCTGCAGCGCCAGCCGGGCGTCGGTCTCGGCGCCGCGGGCCCTGGCGCGCAGCATCCGCCGCCCGCTCCCGCTCCTGGCGGGCAGCGCTCCAGTGCGCGCTCATGGCTGTCGGGGCCTCCTCCCCGAGGCGCTCCTACGCTCCGCCCCGGCACCGTCAGCGCTCCGAATCGTCTGCATCTTTGGACTCGCCCCTCCACCTCGGCCAGCGCGGCGGTGGCAGCGGCGAGCTCGGCGGTGCGCTGGACCGACTCCGCCTCGGCCCGATCAGCACCCGGCGGGCACGTCCGGTCTCCTCGGTGGCGGCGTGGGCCCGCCGAGCCAAACGGGCCATCGCCTCAGCGGCCCGGGCCGCCTCGGCGTCAGCCTGACGCAGGGCGGACAGCGCCTCACTGAGACGCCTGGCGCGCGACCTCCTCCTGCGACGCGCCTCCTCCAGCGCGCGCGTCGGCCTCGGTCTCGGCCTGGGCGGCGGCGGCGGCCTCGGCGTCGGCCTCCTCGTGGGCGGCAGCGAGCTCGAGACCGAGGATGCCCCTCGCCCGGCCCCGGCGACCCAGCCGGGCGCCAGGACGTCACCGTTGCGAGTGGCCACGACGGCGTCGGGCAGCTCGGCGCGCAGGCCCGAGCGATCTCGAGGTCCTCGACGACCCAGGGAGCTCTTGAGCAGCCCGTCAGGACCTGCTCGAGGCTCCCCGGTCCTGCCGCGGCACTGACGAGGCCTCGCGGGCCACCAGCGCTCCGTCGACCGGGGGCCGGCGCGCCTCGTCATCGGTGTCATGCGCGGCGCTCAGTCGAGGGATCACTCGGCCAGCACCAGTCGTACTGCCCCGATGTCCTGGCTGCGAGCGCATGCTCCGAGTCCGGCCAGGGGCCGCCTCGGCATCGGTGGCCAGGCCCGGCCTCGGCGAGCACTCCCAGGAGGGCGGCGACGGCGTTCTCCCAGCCGCGCTCGACACTGATGTGCCCGCAAGCGGGCCGAGGAGACCATCGATCCCCGGCTTGCAGCAGCGCGGCCGTGCCGTCCTGGCTACGCAGGGACATGGCCAGGGTGTCGCGCCTGGCGGTCAGGTGGCCCGGTCGGAGGCGGCTTCCCAGCGCGTCTGTCGCGGCCGCGACAGCCTCACGGGTTTCAGCCAGGTGCCGCGTGGCCTCGTCATGCGCGGATGCGGCCCGGGCCGCCACGTCGGCCGTCACGCCTGCCTCGGTGAGCTCCTGCCGTCGAAGCTCCGGCATCGTCAGCCCACCGCTGGCCGCCTCTACCAGTCCTCCTCCCCGGCCTCGAGCCAGGGCGTGCCCGGGCGCTGTCCTCGCGAGCCTCAGCGGCCCTTGAGCGCACTGCGCGCCTGCTCGAGGCGGCCAGGCTGGCCTCGTGACGGCTGCGGGCCGAGGCGACGCGCCCGCCGGCCCGGGCGATGGTCTCGCGTCGCTCTGAGACACGACGCTGCAGCGGCCGAGGCTCCTGGTCCGCCGCCCTCTCAGCGGTCTCCGCGTCCGTGCGCACCCGGGTGGCGTCACTGAGTGCAGTGCGGGCGGCCTCGACGGCGTCGGCGAGCTCCGCCTCCTCCCGACCAGCGGCCTCGGCCCGCCGCTCGAGCTCTTCTGGGGTCGGTGCCGTGGCTCGGGAGCGGGGCGGAGGCCAGGGAGCCCGGATCCGTTCTCCGGCCACGTCCGCGAGCGCACCGAGGACTGGGCCGTCCCGGTGAGCTCCTCCCAGACGCCACCGGCGCGGGCGAGGCGCTGGGCGGAGGTGGTCTCGATGGCGGCCAGCTCGCTCAGACGTGCCCGGGCGACGCGCTCCGGCCTCCTCGACTGAGCGCTGCGGCGCTTGGCCAGGGACCTCCTGTCCTCATCGCCGGCCTCCAGGAGGGACTGGGCCTGGACGACGTCGTCGACCAGCAGCCGGGCGAGTGGCGTCACGGACCTCGACCTGGATGGCCCGGGCGCGCCGGGCGACGGCGGCCTGCCGGGCCGGGGGCCGAGCTGGCGACGCAGCTCCTGGGCGAGGTCGGAGACCCGCGCGAGGTCTGCGGCCATGGACTCGAGCTTGCGCAGGGCGCGCTCCTTGCGCTTGCGGTGCTTGAGGACGCCGGCAGCCTCCTCGATGAAGCCCGCGACGGTCGTCGGGGCGTGGCGCTCAGGACCGCGTCGAGCTGTCCCTGTCCCGACGATGACGTGCATCTGGCGCCCCAAGACCGGTGTCGCTGAGGGAGCTCTTGGACGTCGAGGAGGCGGCAGGGGACTGCCGTTGATCTGGTACTCCGAGCCGCCGCCACGGAACAGGGTGCGTGAGATGGTGACCTCGGTGTAGTCGATCGGTCAGGGCGCCGTCGGTGTTGTCGATGGTCAAAGGAGACCTCGGCGCCCGAGGGCCGGGCGGGAGCCGGCGCCGGCGAAGATGACGTCGGCCATGGAGCCGCCGCGCAGGTTCTTGGCGCCCTGCTCTCCCGTGCCAGGTCAGGCGTCGACGACGTTGGACTTGCCGGACCCGTTCGGACCGACCACGGCGGTGATGCCGGGCTCCAGGCGGAGGGTGGTTGACGAGGCGAAGGACTTGAATCCCTTGATCGTCAACGTCTTGAGGTGCACGGGCGCCACCCTAACAGCGCAGAGCGGTTCTCACACGGGGACAGAAACGACAAAGACACTTGACATCGACGCTTTTGGACAAACAGACTTTCCATGTCAAGGGACTGGTAGCAGTCGACGAACGCAGACGCTCCTGCCTCGCCCCTCGCCCATCATCGCAGGCCCGAAGGAGCCACGATGCTCGTACTGTCCGGCTGTCAAACGCTTCCGGGAGCCTGCAGGCCCTGGATCGCCTCTCCCTGTCGCTGGACGCCGGCGAGATCGTCGGCTTCGTCGGCAGCGAACAGGGCTGGGCAAGTCCACCACGATGCGCATCGTCATGCGCGTGCTCGCCGCCGACTGCGGCACTGTGACCTGGAAGGGCTCCCCGTGGACGCCGCTATCCGGCGCGGCATCGGCTACATGCCCGAGGAACGCGGCCTCTACCCCCGGATGAAGGTGGCCGAGCGGCTCGTCTACCTGGCCCGCCTCCACGGACTGTCGGCCTCCGTCCGCCAAGGCGGCCGCGAACCGGTGGACCGAGCGCCTGGGCCTGGAGGGAAGGCGCCGCGGCGACGAGGTGCAGAGCCTGTCGCTGGGCAGCCAGCAGCGCGTCCAGCTGGCCGCCGCGCTGGTGAGCGACCCCGAGCTGCTCATCCTCGATGAGCCCTTCTCCGGCCTGGACCCGGTGGCCGTTGACGTCATGAGCCAGGTGCTCCGGAACGGGCGCGCCGGGTGCGCGCTCTTCTCCTCCCACCAGCTCGACGTCGTCGAGCGCCTGTCTGACTCCAGGTGGTCATCATCCGCTCAGGCCGGCTCGTGGCCGACGGCACGGTTCCCGAGCTGCAGGCCACCGGAGACGCCCCGCTGGCAGGTGGTCGTCGAGCCAGGCCGCCGGGAGCGCAGCCCGCGTGGAGACGGACTCCCTGAGCACGCTGCCGCGCCGGACGTGCGAGCTCGATGACGCCCAGGACCGTCTGGTCATCACCGCCGCGGGGAGCTGATGAGCAGGGACCTGCTGAGCACTGCCCAGCGACTGGGGACGGTGCGCGAGCTCGGCCCGGTGCGTCACCCGACTACCGAGATCTTCCGGGATGTCCTGACCTCGTACCTCCGCGAGGGAACCGCAGACACGAACGAGACGAAGGAGGCGCACTGATGAGCGCCCAGACCAGCCCCTATCACCCGCCGTCAGGAAATTGCCCTGGTCACCGGCCGCGAGCTGCGGGCGCACCTGATGAAGAAGTCGACCATCATCCTGACCCTGGTGCTGCTCGTCGCCGCCATCGGCGGCATCATCGGCATCAAGCTCTACCTCGGGTCAGGACCAGGCCTACCGGGTCGGACTCAAAGGGCGTGACGGTTGCCCAGGCCGCAGGGCTGGACAAGGTGGCGCCTCCAACGGGGAGACGATCGAGCTCGTTGACGTCTCCGCGCACCAGGCGAAGGACGTCCTGGCCGACGACGCGAGGCACGCCGCACGTGGACATGGTCCTCGACGTCTCCGGCTCCGCCCCCACCATCACTGTGGAGAAGTCGGCCGACGACACGGTCGTCTCAGGGTCCGGCCTTCCTCCAGCAGGCGGCTCTGGGCCGGCAGATCGCGACGCTGGGCGGGGACCCCGCCCAGGTGGCCTCGCATCCAGCGCCGCCAAGCCGGAGGTCACGGCGCTCCACGCTCCCCAGCGCGATTCCGCCGACTTCGGCTCGCGCTACGCCATCCTCATGACGATCGACGTCCTGCTGCTGTTCGCCATCGCATGGGCGGCGGTCAGTTCATCGCCCGAGGGAGTGGTGGAGGAGAAGTCGAGCCGGATCGTGGAGATCCTCCTGGCCTGCGTGCGGCCCAGCTCGCTGCTGGCCGGCAAGATCCTGGGGATCGGCATCGCCTCGGTCCTGACCACCGGGGTCGTCGCCGTCGCCGGGGTCGTCACCGCGAAGGCAACGGGAGTCATGCCGGACATCAGTCTCAACCTGGACGGTGTGCTCGTCGCGATGATCGTGTGGATGATCGTGGGCTACGCGATCTTCGCGGTCGCCTTCGGTGCCGCGGCCTCACTCGTGAGCCGGCAGGAGGACGTCAGCTCGGTGAGCATGCCCTGGTCATGCTCTCGATGATCCCCTACGTCCTGAGCTTCATGATGGCCACTGGGGACACCAACAGCGTGACCTTCCGAGTGCTGTCCTTCCTGCCGCCCTTCGCCCCCTTCATGATGCCGGCGCGCCTGGTGCTCGGGATCTCCTCCTGGACCGAGCAGGCGATCGCTCTGGGGATCGCGCTCGTCTTCCTGCCGCTGCTGGTACGCGGGGCGGCCGCGATCTACACCCGGGCCGTCACCCGCACCGGCGCCCGAGTGCCGCTCAAGGAGGTCCTCAGGAGGGCGGAGCGGGCCTGACCACGCTTCCTCCTACGACGACGGTGCGCCTCCCCGTGCGGGAGGCGCACCGTCGTCGTGCGGGGTTCAGTCGGCCAGCTCGGGGAACCAGATGGCGATCTCGCGGGCGGCGGACTCGTCGCTGTCCGAGCCGTGGACGAGGTTGAGGATGGCGGGGGTTCCCCAGTCGCGTCCCAGGTCTCCGCGGATGGTGCCGGGGGCGGCCGTAGTGGGGTCGAGTGGGACCCCAGCGAGGCTGCGCACGCCTCGACGACGCGCTGCCCTCGGCAACCGCGGCCACCACGTTGCCGGAGGTCATGTACTCCACGACGCCGGGGTAGAAGGGCTTGTCCACGTGCTCGGCGTAGTGCTCGGCAAGGATCTCCTCGGTGGGCGCGAGAACCTTCAGGGCCGTCAGCACATAGCCCTTGGCCTCGATACGGCGCAGGGATCTCGCCGGTCAGACGACGCTCGACGGCGTCGGGCTTGATGAGAACGAGGATGCGACCGGTCTGGGACGTGCTGGCCATGGGAGCTCCTTGCTGGGTCGGCTGGTGAGGGACCGAGTGGACCATAACGGGTCTGACCCCCTCAAGGCCATGGCAGTGCCCGACTCAGGCCTGCTCGACCACCAGGAACGGGTCGGGGAGCGGTCGCAGGGCGGCGTCGGCGGCGGCCTGGAGAATGAGGCGCGAGGACTGGGCGCCGGGGTCGCGGTGCCCGGGAGCGCGTTCCCCCAGGAAGGAGGCCCGGCCGCGACGGGCCTGGAGCGGCTCGGTGTCCCGGGCGCCCCTTGGCGGCGGCCTGGGCAGCGGTGCAGGACTCCGATCTCATCCTCTCGATCTCCGGCCGCCTCCCTGGCGGCCACTGCCGCAGGGCCGCCAGGCGTCAGCCATGGTCTTGTCCCCACTGGTGGCATGCCTCTGGCCTCCAGGCCCGGGTGGCCTCCTCAGAGCCCGGACCAGCTCCTGGGTCCCCCAGGCGGAGGCGTCGCTGGAGCAGAGCGGCCCTTGAGGAAGGCGGTGCCCAGCAGCGGGCCTCCGGCACCTCGACGGTGGCCATGAGGGTGGTGGCGACGACCTTGAGGACTCCCCCGGGCGTAGCCGGGAGGTTCCAGTCTCCTGGGCGGCATCGAGCTTGGCGACCACGGCCCTCATTCCGCGATCCAGGTTGTCCCCGTGGTCGGCGTCTCCGATGGCTCGGTCCAGCTCGGTCGGGCTCGGGCGCAGTTCTCGGCGGCCAGCTAGGGCGGCGCGACAGGCCCAGATCGAGGGCCCAGGCGGCATCAAGGACATGGTGTTTCCTTCTCGGGTCTTGGCAGGTGTTGGTTCCGGGCCTGACCGCCATGCACCCGAGGGTGAAGGACGACCATGTGGCTGTGATCGGGCCCTGCGCGGACCCGATGGGTCCCTGCGCATCCGGGAACGTCCGTGGGACGCGCCGGAGCAGGCCGACGAGGTGCTCACCGCCCACTCGCGTTCTCATCCTCTCACGCACCCGATGACCTCGCTCGTTGGGACAGGAAAGTAGCGTTTGACCAGCACGAACGAACACATTCCCGAAGGTGGCGCGGAGGTATCGGACCCGCCGACGAACCGCTGCAGCAGGCCGGATCAGGGCCTACCGAACAGGGCGCGGGCCTCGGCGGCCAGGACCACGGACCCGACGACAAAGGACTCCCCGAGGTGGTCAACGGGGTGTCGTGCCCCCTCGGACAGGGCGACGGCCTGAGCCACGCCCTCGCCGAGCTGCTGGCTCACGACGACACGGTCGGCGCCGTAGACCTCCCGGGCGATCTCGCTCAGGTCATCAACATCCATAGCCCGGGGCGAGTCGATGGGGAACGCACACGACGGCGTCGGTCACGGGCTCCAGTCCCGCCAGGGATGCCCTCGGCGTCCTTGTCCGCCATGACCCCCAGGACCGCGACGAGGTGCTGCAGCCGAGCCTCGATGGCGCCCGTGAGGGCCCTCGATGCCGTGGGGGTTGTGGGCGGCGTCGACCAGGACCGTGGGCGAGGAGCGCAGGACCCCAGGCGGCCGGGACTGGTGACCGAGGCGAATCCGTCCTCGACGACGCGTGCGGGCAGCTGGCGCCTCGCCGTGGATCGCCTCGGCGGCCGCCAGGGCAGCAGGGCGTTGTGGGCCCGGGTACTCCCCGTGCAGGGGGACGAAGACGTCCTCGTAGACGGCTGCGGCGGTGGCCAGCGTGACGAGCTGACCGCCAACGGCGAGCTGGCGGCGAGGACCCGCAGGACACCGGCCTCCGGCGAGTGGGATCCTCCTCCGGGTCGCGCTCACGGCGTACGACGGCCCGGTGCGAGGCTGCGCCTGCCTCGATCTCGGCGGCGGCGTCGGGGACCTGGTGGGCGACGACGACGGTGGCGCAGTCCTTGATGATGCCGGCCTCTCGTGGGCGATCTCGGTGATGGAGGAGCCGAGCCAGCGCTCGTGATCACGCCCGATCGGGGTGATGACAGCGACATCGGAGCCGATGACGTTCGTGGCGTCCAGCGCCCGCCCAGGCCCACCTCGATGATGGCGCACGTCGACGGGATGGTCGGCAAATGCGGCCAGGGCCATGACGGCCAGGACCCTCGAAGAAGGACAGGCGCGGCCCGCCTCGGCCTGGGACCGCTCATCGACCATGGCGATATAGGAGCCACGTCCTCCCAGGCCGCAATGGAAGCCCTCTTCACTGATCGGCTCGCTGTCGAGGGCTGATCCGTTCGCGGATGGTGGCCAGGTGCGGGAGGTGAGCGACCGGTGCGATTCCGCCGGCGAGCGAGGCGCTCGGTCATGCGGGCCGTGGAGGTCTTGCTGTTGGTACCGGTGATGTGGACGGTGCGGTAGGTGCGCTCAGGGTTGCCCAGGATGTCGAGAACAGCCTCAACGCGCTCCAGGGAGGGCTGGACCTGGTGCTCAGGCGCACGGGAGAGGATCTCGGCCTCAACCTCGCGCATGCGGGCGGAGACCTCGACGGCACGGGCAGCAGCCTCCAGCTCCCGCAGGTGCTCGTCCTCGGGGACGTCGGGGAGCTGAGGCCCCAGGACTCGCAGTCATCGAGCTCGCCAGCGTCGACCTCGGCGAGGAGCCTCGAGGCGGTCGGGATCGCCACCAGGGATCATGTTGGCGGCGACGAGCTCGCGCAGGGCCTCAAGGTCCTCGCGATCCTGGACCTCAGCGTCCGCCTCCTGTTGGGCGCCCCGCCTCTTGGAGGTCAGAGACGGAGACGGTCAGACTCTCTGCGTCCGCAGGGTCAGGGAGCCCACAGCCTCCCAGGTAGGGCAGCGCTCGGGGTCGACCCCGCTCCCACCGAAGACGGCGTCGACGACCTCCTCCCCGTGACGCCTCGGGAATGCCAAAGGCAGCACCCGGCGTGGTCTGCTGGAGTCGTCACCTGCGGGCACTGTGCCATCCTTTACTCGACGCGGCGGACTGGGTGGGCGCGCCTCAGACGCCCCTGGCCGGCCCTAATCTCAGCCGAGACGGCGACACCTACTCGCGCCGGACACTCACCCCGGCCATCCGAGTACCGCCCACGCGGCCTGCTATCCACTCCTGCACGGCAGCGCATAGACGCGCCGGCAATGATTTTAAAGGTTATCCTTTAAACATCTATTTTGAGTTCGCAGTATATCTTACCGCCTCTATATACATGGACCCACATGGCGCGGAATCAAAATTCGATGAGTACATCCTAATAGTTGGTGAAATATTTGAGGAATTCCACCAGGGAATCTCTATGGGACGCAGGGGTAGACATACCCCCCGCGTACCCTGCCTAGTCTTTTGCCATGCGTTTGTCAGTGATTGGTTGCGGATATCTCGGTGCTGTTCACGCTGCGTCAATGGCGGAGCTGGGACATGATGTGGTAGGAGTAGACGTTGACGCCTCAGCAGACGCTATTGAGTAATGGACGGGCCCCATTCTTTGAGCCCGAGTTAGAGGACTTGCTGGCTCGTAACGTAGACACCGGACGTCTGACCTTTACTCAGGACTTCTCCGCTATAGAAGGCGCTCAGATTCATTTCATCGGGGTAGGCACCCCTCAGTCAGAGTCGGGGGCGGCGGATATGACCTATGTCGACGCGGCGGTCTCCTCCATGCTCCCCCATCTGGGGCACTGCACCAGCGCCCCGGAGGTAGTCGCCGGCAAGTCGACGGTGCCCGCTCGAGCACTGCCTCCCGTCTGGCCCAGGCGATCGAGCCGACCGGAGCGCTGCTGGTGTGGAATCCTGAGTTCCTCAGGAGGGCTTCGCCGTGCAGGACACGCTGCGCCCGGACCGCATGGTCTACGGCCTTCCGGCCGATCCAGGCGCCGCCACCAAGGCACAGGAGGCGATGGACGCGGTCTATGAGCAGATCCTGGCCTCTGGCACCCCGCGTCTCCTCATGGACTACGCGACTGCCGAGCTGGTCAAGATCAGCGCGAACGCCTTCCTGGCCACGAAGATCTCCTTCATCAACGCCATGTCCCAGGTCTGCGACGCCGCAGGCGCCAGTATGACGGCTCTGGCGGAGGCGATCCGGCATGGATGATCGCATCGGTCGCCGTTTCCCTGCGCGCCGGCATCGGTTCGGGGCGGCTGCCTTCCCAAGGACATCCGCGCCTTCCGGGCCCGCGCCGACGAGCTCGGCGTCGGCGACGCCCTGACCTTCCTCGCGGAGGTGGACACGGTGAACGACACCATGCGAGCCGGTGTCATCCGCACGGTGAGGAGGCTCCTGGGCGACCGCCCGGCCGGAGCCACGGTGACGGTGCTTGAGCGGCCTTCAAACGGACAGTGACGATATGCGCAACTCCCCGCACTGGACTCTGCCGTGGAACTGGCACATCTGGCCAAGCGGGTCGTCGTGCACGACCCTGCCGCCGGCCCGATCCTCGCGGGCAGATCGAACCGCCCGTACGAGGTCGCCCTGTCCGCACGCTCGGCCCTGGAGGGCACGGACCTCGTCCTCATTGGCACGGAGTGGCGCGAGTACCGGGACCTCGACTCCCGCCCAGGGCGGCCGACCTGGCACGCACCCGCTACGTGATCGATGGCCGCAACTGCCTGGATGCGCAGGCCTGGAAGGCGGCCGGCTGGAGCTACCGCGGTATCGGGCGACGGTGAGCGGGCGAGGGCGAGCCGGCTCAGCGTCCCCTGTTCCGACGAGCCAGGATCTCCATCACGGCTCGAGTGCTGGTGGTCAGGACTGTCATGTCTGGTTGCCAGCAGGGCCAGGCAGGTCCAGACCGCGGCGGTCAGCCAGGGGCCGCCGTCGACGGACATGCACGCGGCTATGCCGCTGAGCAGCGCGAGCTGGTAGGGTGAGACGAGAGCGGTTCATGGGCAGGTCGATGCGGCGTCTCGGAGGTCACGCGCCCGCACCACCAGAACGAGGGCGTAGGCCACCGCCCCGGCCAGCCCAGCACCCCACGGCCCCATGAACGGCACAAGAACCACAGCCAGCACCACGTTGACCACCGCCCCCCAGCATGGTGGTGGAGACCATGAGAACGCGGCTGCTCGCGAGGGCCTGATAGAAGCGTCCGAAGAAGATGGTCATCACCCCGAAGGTCGCTGCCAGCATGAGCAGGGGACATACCGCCAGCCCTCCGAGAACTCAGCTGCAGCATCAGTCGGGAGATCGGTCGGTTCAGGCGATGACCAGCCCGGCGGCCGACAGGGTCGCCAGGGAGTAGCCCCTCATCACGGCGCCGAAGAACGCGCCCCGGTCAGGTGAGCCGATCCGCGGGCCGTCGAGTACTGCCACGCCTGCTGGAACACGGAGGCGACAATGTTGATGAGCGAGGCATCTTGCTCGCCGCCGTGAACAGCCCCGCAGCCGCCAGACCACTACCCCACAAGACCGCATAGCGCCCGGAGACACTCACCAGCCACCATGACAGCAGGTTGGGCACGAGCGGCAGGCTGCAGACAAGCATCCGGCGCAGCAGCACCCGATCAGCCCGGAAGGGCACCAGCGCCGGTACTCGGCCGACCCCAGGAACGCGGCCATGCCGCCTACCAGATAACCGATGGCGTACGACCAGAGATATCCCTCGATCCCCTGCACGCCCTGCACCAGGAGTAGGTAGGTGGCAATGACCATGGCCAGCGCGTTGATGAGGCCGTAGGCCTGAAGCATGGCGCACGTGGCCAAGCCCACGGGCAAGCTGGGTCGTAGCCCCTGAAGACGCACACCGGCAGCAGAACAACACGAAGAAGGACACCACATGCTCCACCCCACACGACGCCGGCGAAGGCACACAGCACCGCAGTCCCCACGATGCCGCTACCCAGAACCAGCGGGGAGTTGAAGCGAAGATGCATCCTGCAGCGTGTCATCATCGATCGAGAAAGCGGTGAAAGGGCCTCGGACCACAGGAGAGGCAGCGGCAGCACGATCTCAATGGCACTGTTGAGCAGCTCAGCCGTCCCGCACTCACCAGCCGTCAAGGCGCCGCGCAACGGCATGAGCACCAGGAGACCATAGCCTTAACCGCCAGACGCTAGGCGAACACCAAGGTATTGCCCAACAGGAGCGTCATGCGCTTTACTACCACCGACACCGAACTGCGCCTCCACGTCCTCGATGAGGTTGAAGTCCAGACCATGAATCCTCGTTGCCCAGGAGGCGACTCGGACCAGGTCGGCCAGGTCGGTCTCGATGGAGTCACTGCTCCACGCGGCAGCGAGTGGTCCTTCCCATCTCCCGCGCCCCGGTAGTCGATGGCCACGATGATGCGCGCGTCGTCGCGCTGCAGGGGCGAAGATGCCACCGTACGCAGGCGGTTCCCCACGAGTCGGCACCTCGGTCCAGGAACCGCCCGGAGCCCGGCCGGGTTCGGAGGGAACGATCCGACGTGCTCGCCGGCCGCACCTAGCGCATCGGCAGGTGGTCCAGGTCGCTGATGGGACTGCGGTCGAAGTGCAGCCGGAGCAGTGCCTGGGCATAGTCATCAGTCGATCGCGATCCTGCGGGGGTCAGTGGTGGAGGTGAGGGCGAGGGCGATCTCTCGTCGCCCTTTGGCACGGACAATGGCCTCACGGTGATCGGGGTCCAGCACAGGGCTGGGCAGCCGGTGTTCCACGCATTTCCGGAACCCCAAGCTCTCCAGCTCTCATGCTCGCTCGTCGCGCGGAGGTGCACGATCGTCGCGAGCCCGGTACCGCTGCGGTAGCACGGGGTGTAGGAGGCTGACACCTCGGGAGCTGACTCCGCCCCCACCCCAGGCACACTCGTCCTGGCAGCCCTTCTGCAGGTTAATATGAAGTTGATGTTCCATGCCGGCAAGGGCCGCTAAGGCCTCGGTATGCTGGTGAGCATTGGTGCCGCACCTGGGAACTTGATGTCAGCGCACTTGAAGATACTGGAGCTTTGCGCTTGTACAGGAGGGTTCTGAACGGGCGTGTACATCGGGGTGTGGGCAGCTGACTGCATGACATAGTTGAAGGAGGAACAGATCGGGCCAGTTCACGCGAGTTGATCGACCGACGATCATCATCACGTGTTAGGTGAGCCGACAGACGTATCCAAAAGCAGAATATAGCTTTCGTTAATCTTCCTCTTCTGTGTTCGCGAAAATTCTTAGCGCGAGCAAATTTGGATGTATGGGTACGTTCGCGTCGACAGATCTCTCTTTCTCAGAGACATTACGGCGGTGAGACCAAACAGGTCTCTACCGCCGCTTGCTCTGTACAAAGTCAAGACAGAAGATGCCGGTGACTGCAAACAGTAATGTTACAAACGCAGCGCTGACCGGTCTCTTTATGCTCACAGAAATGTTCTTCGGCACACCTCCTGCGCCGGGGCTCTCGTGCCGGAGCCGGCTCAGCGACCCGTTCCGGCGAGCCGTATCTCTGGTCACGGCTCAGCACTGGTGGTCAGGACCGTCATGTCGCTGGTCGCCAGCATCACCATGCAGATCCAGACCGCAACGGTCAGCCAGGCGCCGTCGAAGGACATGACACAGCTATGCTGCTGAGCAGCACGAGCTGGTAGGTGAGACGAGGGCGGTCTATTGGCAGGGCGATGCGACGTCTGAGGTCACGTGCCCGCACCACCAGAACGAGGGCGTAGGCCACCGCCCCCGGCCAGCCCGGCACCCCAGGGTCCCCATGAATGGCACGAGAATCACGCCGAGCACGACGTTGACCACCGCTCCCCATCATGGTGGAGACCATGAGAACACCGCTGTTCTTCAAGGCCTGATAGAAGCTCTCGAAGAAGATGCTGATGACCCCGAAGGATGCGACCAGCATGAGCAGGGAGACATAGCGCCAGCCCTCCGAGAACTCAGCCTGGAGCATCAGCTGGGAGATCGGGCGGTTCAGGGCGATGACCAGCCCTGCGGTCGACAGGGTCGCCAGGGAATAGCCCTCAGCACGGCGCCGAAGAAGGCTCCTCGGTCAGGTGAGTTGATCTCGCGGGCGGTCGAGTACTGCCATGCCTGCTGGAACACGGAGGCGACAATGTTGACCAGCGCGGGCATCTTGCTCGCCGCCGTGAAGAGCCCAGCAGCCACGACTCCACTGTGCCACAGGACCACGTAACGTCCCGAGACGCTGACGAACCACCATGACAGCAGATTGGGCACGAGCGGCGGGCTGTGAGACAAGCATCCGGCGCAGCAGCACACGATTGACTCGGAAGGGAACCAGCAGCCGGTACTCGGCCGACCCCAGGAACGCAGCGAGGCCACCTACGAGATAACCGATGGTGAAGGACCACAGATAGCCTTCAATGCCCGCATGCGCGCGAAACAGGAGCAGGTAGGGTGGAGACAATGCCAGCCAGCGCGTTCATCAGGCCGTAGGCCACGAAGCGGCGCACGTGTCCCAGCCCGCGGGCGAGCTGGGTCGTGGCCTTGAAGACGCACACCGAGCAGAACAGGACGAAGAAGGACGCCGCATGCTCCATACCCCACACAGTGCTGGCTAGGGAGCACAGCACCCGGTGCCCACGATGCCGCCGCCCAGGACCAGGAGGAGTTGGCGAACAGTTCGTCCTGGGAACGTCGTCGTCGATCGAGAAACGATAGAGGGCCTCAACCACGCCCAGGGAAAGCAGCGGCAGCACGATCTCAATGGCGCTGTTGAGCAGCTCAGCCGTCCCGTACTCGCCGGCCCTCAGAGCGGTCGTGTACAGGGCATGAGCACCAGGGAGACCGCCTTGACCGCCAGAACCCCCAAGGCGAAGACGAGGGTGTTGCCCAGCAGGGAATGTGATGCGGCTCTTATGGTTTGCAACACCGAGCTGCGCCTTCCACGTCTGGTGGAGTCGCGCTCCTCCCTGCCGGCAGCCGCTGCCCAGATCGCTGGGACCGGTTCTACACGAACGCGCAGAATGGACAGATTCCATCACGGGATCCCCTTTCTCAAAGACGGTTCGGTAGGGGAACAGGTGGTACCAGTCGGGGCGGTACAGGAAGAAGATCGTGGTAGCCGCGAAGGCGATGACGACGAGCAGGGCGCTGACGTAGGGAGCGTTCAGGTCTCCGGCCCCGCACAGCGATATTCGCCAGGCCGACGACGAAGGGCAGGGTCAGGTACATCTCGGGCGGTCGACCAGGTTGAACCCAGTGACACCGTCACCATGGCGATGTCTGCGACGGCGAGCGCCAGAAGGTTGCGGGTGCGTCCGGAGGGATCAGCTCCACCGCAGCGTTCAGCCACAGGTCGCAGCCAGGAGCATGATGAGGATGCGCACAGCGATAAGGAGAACGGTTTGCCGACCGCACGCCGCCATCGGCGTAGTCGGTGTTGAGGTAGTGGCCGTAGTAGGCGGAGGACGCCGCGAGGGAGTTCATCACCCAGCTGAGCGAGAACATGCTGGCACCGATGAGCGTTCCCCACTTGAGCCAGTCCCCGAAGGTGCTCAGTCCTCACGACCGGTACGAGGGTAGACGATGAGCATCAGCACAGCGCTCGTGTGGAACTGGGTTGCGAGGCACGATGGGCAGGACATGTGCGCAGCAGCCTGCGCTCCATGAGCGCAGGGACGGCCAGCAGGAAGATCGCCACCGCGACGCCCTGCCGGACGAAAAACGCGAAGTCGTAGAAGACGGACATGCCGAAGGCGAAGAGCACCGCCAGGGAGTAGCTGGCGGCATACCGCTTGACGAAGAGCAACGCCGAACCGTAGACAAACACCGAGATGATGAGCAGCAGGACGTTGAAGCTCTGCGTGATGCGGACTGACCAGGTAGTTCAGCAGAACATGGCCGTACTCCCGAAGCGGCTGACGGTGAAGGCCTCCTGGAGGGAATTACTCGCCTTGATCTCCCTCGAAGACACGGTGGTACTCGATCGTGTCGTTGCCGACACTGACGGCTCGCAACGAGGAGAAGGCCACGAAGGCCACGAAGGCCATCCCTAGGAGGGCGGGCGAGCCGCGACGCCGGCCGACGTTGCCCGTAGGTCCCATCAGGGCTGCGGGCAGAAGGAGCGTGGCGAACAGCGCGAAGTGGATCCACATGCTCCCGGCGTCACCGTTCCGCCAGGGCCCGGTACCCGTGTGCGAGCTGGTCGGCCTCGCGGGTGATATCGAAGCCCGCGGTGCTTGTCATCGCCGCACCCTGCGCCCTGAGACTCAGGGTCTCTGCCCCGCTCGAGGGCCTGGCTGACGTGGTGAGCCCACTGGCGCGCCGGCGTTTCAAGCGGGAGGAATGTGGCCTCCCCGATCGAGACCTCGTCGGTCACCTCCTTAGAGCACACAAGTGGGTAGTCCCGCGCACTGCGCCTCGACTCCTACCATCGGCAGACCTTCGTAAAGGGAGGCAGGAGGAACATGTCCATGGCCTGGTAGAGGGCGCAGCGTCCCTCCTGTCCCCCAGGAACAGGACGCGATCCGCCAGACCGCGCTCGGCCACGATCCCCTCGACGCCCGGTCGCGAGTGGTCCATCGCCGACGAGCATGAGGCGGACCTCGGGTCTCAAACGCGCCAGCTCGGTGTGAGACGTCAATGAGGAAGCGGTGATTCTTCTGCTCACTGGAAGCGACCAACGTGTGCCGACAACCGGTGCGTCATCCCAGCCCAGCTGGGCTCGCACGTCCGACGCACCGGCTCCTCGAACCGGTAGGTCTCGACATCGATCGCGTTGGGCGGCTCCTCGTAGCCGCGACGACCGAAGAGGAAATCGCCGGCCGCCCGGAGCAGGCCAGGCGCACGTCGGAGTAGGCACCAATGTTGCGGCAGACCAGCCAGTTGCGCGCGCTCCGCATGACGGAGTCGGAGTAGGCCGTCGCATGGAGTGCACAGCGAAGGAGCGAACCCCGCGGCGATGCGCCACCGGATAGAGGAAGCGCGACAGGATGGGATCATGCAGGGTGCGCTACGGGGTGACTGACCCGCGTGCTCGCTCCAGCAGCTGTCGCCAGTGCCGAGCGGATCCGCCCGATCCTGCCGTGGCCGTTCATGACGTAGCGCCCGCCCAGTGACTCGATCTCCGCACGGTGGGTCTCATCAGGCGTTGCGAGCAGAAGAAGTCGAAGACGATCTGAGAGCGGTCACGTGCCTGAAGTAATTCATGAGCACGCTCATGACTCCAGAGCGCCGAGAGATAGATGAGTTGATCTGCAGGATTCTCAGGGGCCCGCCCCGGAGTTCTGCGTCGTTGACTGTTCCTGACTCACTGACAGTCTCCCTCCATTGACCCTCGGCGCGGCCGAACTGAAATGATTCTGCTGACGCTTTTCCCTCATTTCACTTTGAGGGTCTTGATGAGGACCCGCACACGCCGATGTGGAAGACGGAACAGGGGACGCTGAGATGCTCAATATCGCGGTAGAGCATCCAGTGGTGTGAGTCAGGCTTCGCTTTGTTTCGCTGACACCGACCCCGAGCGGAAGCCGGTACCTCATGAGGACCACCGGCATGCCCCAGATGTAGCGCTCAGTGCGGGCATGCGCAGCCACAGAGCGTCGTCGTTGCGCTTCCTCGATGTTGGGCACCTCGAACTTCCCCAGGCGCGCCACGTCGTACATGACAGTGGGAGTTCCCCGACCGGGCGGTCAGGAGCAGACGGTTGTAGCTGGTCCTGGCCGGACTGCGCACGATCTTTCCGGTGGGCGTGCCCTGCTCGTCGATCTGAGCGTAGGCGGTGCAGGACATGAGCGATGCCGCGCGAGGTCATGAAGTCGATCTGGCGCCTGAGCTTGTCGGGTGCCACAGGTCGTCGGAGTCGAGGAAGGCCATGTACCGCCCCGCGCCAGTTCCATCGCCCGGTTGCGAGCCATGGCGGCTCGCTGTTGGTCTCCAGGCGCACGTAGCGGATTCGGGGGTCGCCCTCGGCCAAGGGCCCCACGACCTCGGCGGTATCGTCGGTCGAGCAGTCGTCGACCACGAGCAGCTCCCAGTTGGGATGCGTCTGTTCCTGGACCGTGGCGATAGTCTCGGCGATGAAGGCGCCGCAGTTGTACGTCGGCATGATGATGGACACCAGCTGAGAGGTCTGTTGTCATCGCAGCTTCCTTCTTGTCGTGGCTTTGCGTCTCACCTGGCGACCGCCAGCACCGTCCGGCAGGCGAGCCCGCAGATCTCGTCCGATGCTGAAGTCCTGGACGTCGCGCAGATTGAGAGCGCATCTTGGCGGGCGGGACCTGCGTGAGATACGTCCTGGCCCGGCGGGCGGCCGCCACGGGATCTGGGCTTCGTCCTCTGAACTCGATGGAGGCCGTGGGTGACCCTGCCGGCAGCAGCAGCGTGGCCCGCATACGCGGGGCGTACTGACGGACGTACTCGGGCACCTCCGGCCTGGTCCCACGAAGGTCGCGGTTCCGCGCAGGATGTCGATGAGCTGGCCGATCTCGTCGAGTCGGTACCGGCGTAGGGACGGCACCGACCCGCGTGACCCTCGGGTCGTCCCCCGGGTGATCTGGTCGCCGGGTCCGACCGGCCGGTGCGTCATGGTGCGGAACTTGACGATCCGGAACTCGCGCCCGAACTGGGTGACTCGCAGCTGGCGGAAGAACATGCGGGACCGGGCAGAGTCCAGCTTTGATGAGGGCCGCCAGGATGACGAATAGCCAACCGAGCAGCATGATAGAGGAACCGTCGCCCCGACGACGTCGAGCAGGCGCTTGAGCCGAAGCTGCTCCGCGCCAGGACAGCGCCTCGTAGTAGGACGCACCTCCTCGGTCTGCAGAGGGGCGGGCAGGGCCTCCCAGGGCGGCATTCTCATCATCGGCCCACCGCCGCGAGCGCGTCGAGGCACAGTCGATGACGTAGTCGACCTGCTCGTCGCTCAAGGAGGTGTGCAGAGGCAGGCTCACCTCGTTGGCGTACAGGTCGAAGGCCCGCGGAAGTCCCTCGATGTCGAAGCCGAGGTCCCGGTAGGCGGTGAGCATGGGCAGAGGCTTGTAGTGGACGTTGCAGGCCACATCCGCGCGCGCCATGTGCTCGATGAACTCGTTGCGCCGTCCTCGCCCAGGTCCGGCAGGTTCGCCAGGTAGAGGTGCCCGGAGGAAATGGTTCCGTTCTCGTAGTGCCGCAGCGATGTGACGCCCGCGGAGCCAGGGCTCGGTCGTAGCGGGTGATGATCTGGCGCCTGCGCGCCAGCATGGAGTCGTAGCGGGACATCTGGGCCAGGCCGATCGCGGCGCACACGTCCGTCATGTTGCACTTGTAGGCGGGGCTGACGACGTCGTACTCCCAGGCCCCCAGGCGGGTTTGTGCCAGGGCGTCCTTGCTCTGCCCGTGCAGGGGACAGCAGCATGTACTGGCGGTAGAGCTCCTCGTCCAGCCCCAGGTCCGGCCTCCAGGTGACGGCTCTCCGCGGTGGTCAGGTTCTTCACGGCGTGGAAGCTGAACGTCGTGAAGTCGGCGGCGCTGCCCGACGACGTGCCCGTCGCGCCGGGCGCCGAAGCTGTGGGCGCCGTCGGCGACCAGGCGACACGTGCCCAGCGCCTCCTGGATCGGACCGGTCGCGGCACGAGAGTGACGCTGGCTGTCGACGACCTCGCGCAGCGCCCGCGTAGTCGCACATGCGCCCACCGATGTCGACCGGGATGACGGCCTGCGGTCCGTGGCGTGAGCGCCTCCGCGGGACATCGGGGTCCAGTCCGTAGCCGCCGTCGGCCTCGTCCGGCGTCGACCAGACCGGGGTGGCTCCCACGTGCACGACGGGCGAGGCAGAGGCCGTGTAGGTGTAGGCGGGAATGATCACCTCGTCATCGGGACCGATGCCGCAGCACCTCGCAGGGCTCCAGCTCCAGCGAGGCGGTCGCGGGAGTTGAGGGCAGGCGGCTCGGGTGGTATCGCAGCGCTCCGCAACCTGTTTCTCCAGGCTCTTGGTCCGCGGCCCCGTGGTGATCCAGCCGGATCGCAGCGCATCCACCTCCTGGCACTCGGCATCGGTGATGTCCGGTGGTGAGAACTCGACGCGCATCAGCTGGCCTTCCTCATTGTTGACGACGCACTCGTGCCGTGATCGAAATTCGGGTGGTAGGTGGGAACCGCGTGGGCCAGCTCCCTGCTTGATCTGGTCGTTCCCCTGAAGAAGGCAGGCCGTCAGCCGGGCGATCTTCTCCTCCACGTCCTGGATCGTCGGCGGCGGCGCCGTGGAGACGAGGATCGACTTGTTCGCGGTGGGGTGCAGGTCCCTCGCTGTGCATCTGCAGTTCCTCGTAGAGCTTCTCGCCCGGTCGCAACCCGGTGAACGCCACCTCGACGTCTCGTCCGGCCCGCAGGCCTGAGAGCTTGATGAGGTTGACAGCTAGGTCATAGATCCGCACGGGCTGCCCCATCTCCAGGATGAAGATCTCTCAGCGCGGGCCATGGAGCCGGCGGTGATGACCAGCTGGGCCGCTTCGGGATCGTCATGAAGTAGCGGGTGATGTCCCGGATGGGTGACGGTCAGCGGCCCGCCCTGAGCGCAGCTCGCCGCCTGAACAGCGGGATGACGGAACCGTGGCTGCCGAGCACGTTGCCGAACCGCACGGCGGCGAAGATGGTCGTGCGACTGGTGCGGGCCAGAGCCTGGACCTCCAGCTCGCACAACCGCTTGGTGGCACCCATCACATTAGTCGGATTCACGGCCTTGTCGGTGGAGACCAGGATGAAGTGGCTGCATCCGAACTCCTCCGCCAGACGGCACGTCATCCAGGTGCCCAGCACGTTGTTCTCCACCGCCTCGCGAGCGTTGTCCTCCATGAGGGGGACGTGCTTGTGCGCCGCGGCGTGAAAAACGACCTTCGGCCGGTACGTCTCGAAGCAGTCGCGGACGACTCGCTCATTCGTCACCGAGCCGATGACGACTCGAGAGTGACCTCCGAGCTCGGCGACTCTGGGCTGCATCCTCATGGAACAGCTCGTAAGCCGTGTTCTCGTAAATGTCGAAGATGACGATCCGGCGAGGTCGGGCCTCGATGAGTTGGCGAACCAGTTCGGAGCCGATCGAGCCGCCGCCGCCGGTGACCAGGACGACCTGCCCGCGCACATATCCCATGCTCGTGGTGTCGAAGGCGACCTCGTCGCGTGAGAGTAGCTCGCGAGATTTCACGTCCCGCAGTGCGATCTTGCCATCGTGCTGCTGGGCCAGGTCCCGCACGTTCGGCAGGGTGAGAATCCGCAGCCCCGTCGTCAGGCAGATGGCCAGGATGCGCTTGCGCTGGGAGGCCAGCGCCGAGGGGCAGGCCAGCACGATCTGCTCAGCCCTGCATTGCTCAGCAATTCGAGGGAGGTCGTCGCATGCCCCATATACCTTGACGCCGTGGACGTGGCGACCGTGCTTGGTCACGTCGTCATCGACCAGGGCCACCGGCTCGCCGCACATGTCCTCATCTCCCAGGCGCATGCGATTGATGGTCAACGACCCGGTTTGCCCAGCCCCGACGATGAGTGTGCGAGGGGCCGGGCGTCTTGCGCGCCCGATCGAGCGCTGCGCTGCACCTGGCTGCACCACAGCGCTCGGGCTGCGAGGCGTGTCCCCGCGGTCATGATGGCGAGCAGCGCCCAGGCCATGACGTAGGAGCGCACGGACAGCCCGCCGTCGAAGGCCGAGGAGAAGAGCAGGTCCCCGCAGACCGAGCCGACGACTGTCGCGTAGAGGATCCGCAGAGCTTCCGTCATCGAGGCGTAGCGCCAGAGACTGTTGTACATCTTGAAGGCGGCGAAGACGCCCACGTTGACCACCGCCAGATACGCCCACGGCCAGCAGACCGCCGGTCGCACCGGTGGCTGTCGCCCACTTCGTGGTCCCCCACGCTGCGCAGTACAAGGCCAGGTAGGTGGCCAGGACGTCAACGATCATGAGGAGCGATGGGCTCGATCCCGGCACACGGGCTGGGCTCACCCACGCCGGAACACGAGCGGAGGCTGGAGGCGGCAGGAGCCGACCTCCGACGAGTGCGCTCGAGAAGGCCAGTCGCCCCTCGCCCCTCGGCTGCGTCGTGGCGAGCAGCTGCCCAAAGTCGGGCTCCCGGTCCTCAGCGCCTCGTCGGCGACCGGCTTGTCGACAGAATACGAATCGTCACGTGTCTCAGCCATGGGTTTTCACACTCCACTGAGCCAGTCTGACGGGCATGGGACACACCGCCGACGAGCAGAGAACTCTGATCAAGTGATCGCACTGGCGGGAGCGACAGATTTCAGATGTCATCAGGGTTTCAATCTGACGGACGAGCGAACAGCACTAACTGATTCGCTGGACGGACTGGAGAATATCGCTGTATCACCGACAGCAGGGCAACAACAGCTCGAGAACATGGCGGCTGGCACCATCTCAGTCACCATGAGTACTTGACCGTTTTTACGGCTCATTCAATCTAACACCCAGCATGCCACCGATTGGAAGATTCTGACGCGATTTCTGCCGTAATCGTCGTTTATCGCACATTCAGAGCCACACGTCGGGTTCACATGTGGAACCACAAATCGACCCCAACCCATTGATTGCTCAGAAGCCGAGACAAGATAATAGGGCCCATCAGAGACTATCTATGCTCCGATGAGTCGCATCACTTTCGATCAGATGCTCTCGCGAAAGCCACGTCAGAAATAACAATTTCATAAACATCGTTGTCAGCGCTGCGACCACGCTCTCGACACGCACCCGAAAAGAGCCTAGACAGCCGCACACTCTCAGCGGAGACGACGACCGCTCCACGGACACTCTTGCGCTTGCGAGCTCCGACACGTCGTTGAGCACCACTCCAAGCGTGCGGCCCACCTCCCTGCTCCGATCGCCAGAGGCCGCCTCCCGCAGGTCCTCCGCGCTGGTGCGCCCGGCACGCGCCACGAGAATGACGCCTCCGGCATCGAGCCGCCAGGACCACTCCGTCGGTGAAGCGGAGGACTGGGCGGGGCATCAACGATCACCAGGCGGTCCGCTGCCAGCTCGTCGCAGCAGATCGCGCATCACGGGAGCACCCAGCAGTTCAGAGGATTCGCGGGCGTATTGGCCTGCGGGCAGGAGCTCCAGGCCCGCTCCACGGGGCCTTTGACCAGAGCGTCCCACGAGGTACGCCGGAGCCCCGCCAGAACGTCTGCGAGCCCCGGCCTCCTGGAGTCCGACCGCACCGGCGCAGCGCAGATCGCCTTCGACCAGGGCAACCCGATGCGCCGGACAGGGCCAGTACTCGCGCCAGGCTGGCGAGCGGTCACCGAGGTCCGCTCCTGCGGACCGGCGGAGGTGACGACCAGGACTCTCTCCGGTCACCCTGGGACAACGCATGGAGCACGCTGGTGCGGGCTGCGCAGCTGCTCCTCCATCTTGATCTCCGCCCCTCGGCTCAGCCACCGCAGCGAGGGAACCCGCGCAGGGCACCGAGCAACGGCACAGACAACGCCTCACGAACCTCCTTCAGGCCCCTTTGAGACTCTGTCGAGCAGCTCCTGCATGAGGATCCAGCGCATAGCCCCAGGACCAGCCCGGCCAGCAGGCCCCACCCTGCCACACAGGTCGCCAGTGCGGGCAGAGCGAGTCGCACTGACCAGCTCAGCAGAGGACAGAAGGACGATCTCCACGGGGGACTCATCCCTCCACCTCCTTGACCTCAGCGGAGGCCTGCACGAACAACCTCGTCAGCGAACCTGGGCCCTGGTGCGACGAGGAGGCACTGGCGGAGACCTGCACCGACACCGTCTCGGGGGTCCAGTCGGCAGACACCGAGGAGGCCAGTTCCTCAGGCGTGACATCCAGCTTGAGGGAATCCACGACGCGCCGGGCGAGCGGCTGCCGAGGTGAAGACGGGGACCATGGCGTCGGCCTTCATGCTGGCGAGCTGCTCCGCACTGTAATGAGACAGCGCATTCTCCGCTGGATCTCCCGCCACTTTTGACATGCAGGTAGGCTGGGCCGTCGCCGTATAGGAGCTCGGCGAGGCGAAAAGCGAACACCATTGAGGCCAGCACGCACACGACAATCGCTAGAGTCGAGAGAGCCGATGCGTCGACGGGTCAGATGAAGAAGGTCCTCGAGGCGTCATTTAGGTATCACCAGTAATGATCAGGCTGACAGGAGAGGCTATCGCCGACATGCGGAACTCGACGAAGAAGCACCTGAATTAATGCGATGGATAGTACACACACGGAGGCCGAGACACCGGCATCCGGCCGGTATAATAGAGGAGACACTCATTGCATCGACGGAATTTTGAAGAATTCTCATCATCTGATCAATCGATTTTCGTGATAGTCTACAGACTGATCCATCCTCTCTTACACCTACAGCATGACGCCTTTGAAGGACTTCTTCTCCGAAGGATGATGCGATCCCCGAAAACACGATTGTAACAAGAAGGAGCAAAAGTCCGACAGTCCATCGGCGTCCGTGAAGGTGATCTCACCGAAGTAGATGTTTCCATCCACCTCGTGAAGTCGATGCGCGCAGGCGAAGCTTCCGAGCTCGCAGGCCGGGAGCGCATGGTCTCGGGCCGTTCGGGCGGCGGACATCCGGACCGGCTCGCTCACGTGTACTCAGAGGGGCTCTGGTCCAGTCCGGAAGATGGTGCCCGCAGCGCACGGCCCGGGAAGCCCGTCCACGGTGAAGACGAACTGGATGACGCCGTCGAACACCATGAACTTGTAGTCCACGCAGCCTCCCTGTATCGTCGCAGGAAGGGCTCGCGCACGATGCGCGGCCGCAGTACTCGTAATGCAGCTCGAAGCCGCCCTTCATCGCCTGACGCAGACCAAGCCATTCCACGCAGCCGTCGAGCCCCAGTCCTCATCGAGGGCGCTCTTGTCGGGTACGAGATGTTCCATCCAGAGCCGTGCGTGGCCTTGAGGACGAAGCTGTCCGGAGGGAGTCGAAGTCGATCTCGTCGGTGAGTCCACACACCCAGCAGTGGAACGGTACCTCCCCACCGTCGGCAGCTCCACTGGCGCACCAGACTTGTCTGCAGGCGTCGCCTGGCCGAGGGTGGAGGTCGTAGAGCTTGAGCCAGTGGATCTTCTCCGTCATGGTGCTGGATCCTCCGTGGCAGGGCGGCGCCTGGACAGCCAGTACCAGCGTTTGGGCGCAGAACGGTAGTGGTCCGGTGACATCCGGCAGTTATGGCGTGAATCACCTGCTTCGCCAGTTTTGAACCGGTGGGGAAGACGGTCTCCCAGTGCCTCAGCATGTTGTCAAAACCTCTAATTAGGGTGCGCAGCCCCACCCAGGGTTGAGGCATAACGCCTCGCTCAGGCCACCGTCCCGGCGACCTGACAAAGGCACCGGCGGGAGAGTGAGAGGCGGTCCTCCGGTGAGCAGGAGCGCCATCACTGCTGACCAGGCCCTGGTGGCCGAGCAACGACTTTATCACTGCATCACACCGGATGGCTGTAAAGTCACCGACCGGGCGTGCTGGATCGAGGCCCTCGCCCGTCTCTGCAGCCTTCTCGGTACGCTGCCGTGGCGTGTGGGCTCCGTCGCAGCCGTCCGCCACGACGCGAGGCGTCTACGCAACCGGACCTCCCGCTTGATGGAGGTCCAGATGGGCAGCGGTCCAGGCTTATGTCCTGCGGAACCCTGGGCTCCAGACGGATGCGGTCACCCACGTGCAGGCCGGCGGCCTGCGCCTCGTCCTGAACCAGGCGCACCAGGTCACGGGGCCCCAGCCTCGGCCTCCAGGGCATCGTCGAGAGCGGTGTCCAGGACCACGAAGGCTCCTGAGGGCAGCATGGTGGCGGCCAGGAGTCGTCGTCGACCTCGATGCGGGTGGTCAGGTGAGGTGGTGAGTCCTCCGCCTCCAGCACCACCGGGGCACCATCAGCAGGACGTCGTCGAAGCGCACGTCCCGTCCTCGGTGAGCTCCACTGTCCGCCCGTGACGGCGGCGAAGAGCTGGAGGTGAGCTTGCGGACCTCAGGGCTGAAGGCGCGCGGGTTGAGGACAGGTCCGCTGGCCTCGTAGCCGGCGGACTCGGCGTCAGGACCCGGACCTCCTTGACGTTGACCTCCTCGGCCACGAGCTCGCTGGAAGGGGCCAGCCTGGCAGGTCGGCCGTGGCGACGGTCAGGCTGCGCAGCGGCTGGGCGCACGCGCAGCTTCTCGGCCTTGCGCAGGCTCAGGGCCGCGAGACCGCCGCGCGGGCCTCGTCCACGGCCGAGCACGAGCTCGGCGTTGGCGACGCGACGGGCAGCACCGGCAGTCGGTCAGGTGCACGGGAGCGCCCACCGGTCAGGCCCCGCCAGATCTCCTCGCTCACCAGCGGCGCCAGCGGCGCGACGACCTCGGTGAGCACTGCGCAGCACCGTGGCCAGAGTGTCGAGGCGGCTGTCTCGCCGTCGGTGAAGCGCTGACGCGAGTGCGCAGGTACCAGTTGGTGAGCACGTCGAGGAAGTCGCGGATCGTGGCGCAGGCCCCGGTGATATCGTAGCCGTCCATCTGGGCGGCCACCGTCTCAGCCAGGTCCTTGGTGCGGGCCAGGACATGCGGTCCATGACGTGCTAGGCCGCCGCTGCTTGGCGAACAGGCTCGCGTCGTCGAGGTCGGATGCCGTCGGTGACGTAGCCGGACTCGCCCCACCTGGCCCGCGTAGAGCGCGAAGAAGCCAGGGTGTTCCACAGCGGCAGCACCACCTGGCGCACGGTGTCGCGGATGGCCTTGTCGGTGACCACGAGGTTGCCTCCGCGCATGACCGGTGCCGAGGCAGGAACCAGCGCATGGCGTCGGCCCCGTCGCGGTCGAGACCATGGAGACGTCCGGGTAGTTGCGCAGCGACTTGCTCATCTTCGCCCCGTCGTTGCCCAGGAGGATGCCGTGGGAGACGCAGGAGGTGAAGGCGGGCCGGTCGAACAGGGCCGTGGCCAGGACGTGGAGGTGTAGAACCAGCCGCGGGTCTGGCCCGATGTACTCCACGATGAAGTCGCCCGGGTAGTACGACTCGAACCACTCGACGTCTCGAAGGGTAGTGCACCTGGGCGAGAGGCATCGAGCCGGACTCGAACCAGCAGTCCAGGACGTCGGGATGCGGCGCATCATGGACTTGCCCGTGGGGTCGTCGGGGTTGGGACGCACGAGGGTGTCGATGAAGGGCGCCGGTGCAGGTCGGTGACCTGACGCCGAAGTCGCGTCGAGCTCGGCGTGAGCCGTGAACGTCGGTGCGCGGGTAGTCGGGGTTGTCGCTGACCCACACCGGGATGGGGCGCCCCCAGAAACCGGTTGCGGGAGATCGACCAGTCACGAGCACCGCCAGCCACTTGCCGAAGATGCCGTCCCTGATGTGACCGGGTACCAGTCGATGTCCTGGTTGGGCTCGACCGATGCGGTCGCGGATCGCCGAGACGCGCACGAACCAGGAGGAGACCGCCTGTAGATGAGCGGCTTGCGCGGCAGCGCCAGCAGTGCGGGTAGAGTGCACGTAGGAGGCCCAGCGCACCAGGACGGCGCTGGTTCTCGTCGGCGGGCCAGGGGGCCGGAGCCGTCGCGCAGGTCGCGACGATGGGCTTGTTGGCCTCGAAGACCTGCAGCCCGGCGTAGTCGTGTATCTCCTCGGTCAGACGGCCGCCGTCATCGACGGGCACGACCGTCTCGATGCCGGCCCCGGAGCAGGCGATCATGTCGTCCTCACCGAAGGCCGAGGCCATGTGCGACCAGGCCGGTTCCGTCGGAGGTGGTGACGAAGTCGGCGGCGATGATCGTCCAGGCCTTCGGTCCGGGACGGCGCCCCTCGGCCCGGTGGGCGGCGCCGTCGAAGTAGTCGAAGGTCGGGTAGCGCCCTGCACCAGGTCCGCCCCGGTGCGGGTGGCCAGCACCTGCGGCTCCCTCGCCGAGCCTCACGGGCATAAGGCGCCCAGGAGGTCCCTCGCGATGACGACGTCCTGGCCGGCCACCGGCGAGTCGAGGTCCTCATCGACGTGAACGGTCACGTACTCGACGTCGGGCCCCACGGCGATGGCCACGTTGGAGGGCAATGTCCAGGGCGTCGTGGTCCAGATGAGGACCAGCTCAGGGCGCTCAGCGCCCTCACGCAGAGCTCCTCCGAGACGCAGGCCCACCGTGACCGTGTTGTCCTGCCGGTCCTGGTAGACGTCGTCGTCCATCTTGAGCTCGTGGTTGCTCAAGGGTGCGGTCGTGCCAGCAGTAGGGCGGGACGCGGTGGCCCTGGTAGGCCAGCCCCTTGTCCCACGGCTGCTTGAAGGCCCACGGCACCGACTCCATGTAGTCGGGGTCGAGGGTCTTGTAGTCGTTATCGAAGTCGACCCAGCGGGCCTGGCGGGTGACGTAGTCCTCCCACTCCTATGTGTAGCGCAGGACGGAGCTGCGAGCACTCCTCGTTGAACTTCTCGATGCCGATGCCGCCAGGGCGGGTGATCTCAGTGACGTCGTCGATGCCGAGCAGGCGCTGGGCCTCGAGCTCGGCGGGCAGGCCGTGGGTGTCCCAGCCGAAGCGGCGCTCGACGCGCTTGCCGCGCTGGGTCTGGTAGTAGCGCCCGACGGCGTCTGCGAGCGTATCCGGTCAGCAGGTGGCCGTAGTGGGGCGGGCCGTTGGCGAAGGGCAGGCCGTCGTAGAAGACGAACTCGTCGCAGGGGCTCGCCGCGGTTGTCGATGGAGGCCTGGAAGGTGCCGTCGGCCTTCCAGTGAGGCCAGGACGTCCTCCTCGATGGCGGGGAAGGAGGGCGAGGGGTCGATCTGCTCCCCGGCCGGTGCAGGGGTAGAAGGCGGCGCCGGTCGGCTCGCTGCCGCCGGCGGGTGGTGCTGTCAGCCATCTTCTCAGCCATCGCGGTGTGCTCTCGTCTCACTCGTTCCTGCCGCCTCGGGCGGGTGCCCGGGAGCCTGACGAGGACGACGTCGGCTCCCCGGCCGGCCTGGTGCCCGGCTGGTGCGGCACCGCGGTACCACCTCGCTTGCCGTGCTGCGCGCCCCGACCGAGCGGTTCACGACCGCTTCGTTTCCGAGCTGACGGGCTGTCCCGTCCGGTTCTACTGAGGCCGACGGCGCTGGTGCGCCGGGCGTCGGGGTTCTTCCGAGGCTCGCCGGTGATGGCCGGGTCTCGTGCCTCTTGCTCCGGGGAGTGTAGTGGGCCGCACGCATCCGGAGCCAGTTCATCCCTGCCCTCGGCGACGTCGTCCTCCACCCGGCGGTGGAATGGCGGCCAGGTGCCCTCCTGCCCGGGCCCGACTGACCCGCGACCCGCAATGACTGCACAGCAGCAGGGACTTCGGGGACCGCACGTGCGTCGTCCCTGGAGAAATGTTGATCTGTGGCGCGTACGCTGGTCACAGCTCGGATCCGCTCGCGTTCTAGCCGGCTGCGTTGAGCTCCTCGACGGCCTCCTCGGGAGGCTGAAAGCGGGTGGCCTCGACCGCCTCAGTGAGCTGGGTCGACGCTGCTGGCGCCCACGATCGGGGTGATGGCCCGGCTGCTGGGCGTTGAGGAGGCCAGGACGACCTGGCTCGGCTTCATGGCCAGGCTGTCCGGACCACGTGCGCAGCGCCGTCAGCCGGTTAGTGGGTCCCCGGTGCTCGTAGGCCTCGAGGGAGCAGGGCGCTCCGGGTGCTCGTGAGGCGCCGGTGAGCAGCGGCGTGTAGGCCCACAGGTCCAGCCCGCAGCGCTCGGCGAGGTCCTTGCTCTCGATGGTCATCATCCCGTGAGGATGGTCTCACCCCTCAACCGGGATGTCCGGCCTCGGTGGAGATACGACTCCCGCAGCTGCAGAGCGCTGAATCCGCCGAGCCTCGCTGCAGGCGTACACGTTGGCTGCGGCGGCGTACCAGGCCGGTGGTTGGACAGCCCGATCCGTGCGGTCAGCTCCTTGCACCAGGTCGCCGAAGGTCTCGACGCGAGATCCGCGACTTTCGACTGCTCGATCCTCCATATGGGCCCAGTACATATCGATGCGCTCCGTCTGCAGGCGCTGCAGGCTGTCCCGGATGGCTCGGCTGACGTGTCTCTGCGAGGCCCTTCCACTGGCGTCCCGGGAAGCCTGGGGGCGGGTCGGCTCCGCACCGGCCTTGGTACTGATCCTCACCTGGCTCGCGCACACGCGATCAGCGAGCCACTGGCCGATGACGAGTCTCACTCTGGCCCCCAGAGCCGGTCTCGGATCCCCAGAAGGCAGTAGCAGTTGCGGTGTCGATCCACAGCCGCCCAGATCCAGGTAGCGTCGAGGATCTCGGGACTGAGTGGCGGACAGACGGGGTTCCGAAGTGCATGGTGCCGCAGCGCCATGCGGGGGTGTGCGTCAGTCATCGGGTGCTCCCTTCCGGGTCATCGGGTGAGCGGTGCTGAGACGTACCAGCGACCGTAACCGATCCTGCAGACACTCAACAGATCTTCAGGGACGACATCGGATACGCGTCGTCCCTCTGAAGAAGATGTTGATCTCGACTGTGGCGTTCTCAGCCTCCGAGCCTCGGGTGGCAGTCCTGCTGCTGGAGGACCCCGGAGGAGGCCGGAGCCGCCCTTCTGGCTGCCATCACCCGATCCGGATCCACTGGGACGCGTCGCCGCTGAGGGCGTGGTCCGGCCGGGCTCCCGCGGAGCCTCCTCGGACCGCCCCTGCCCGCGGGGCCGCCGGGCCCACCGACCACCACCGGGCATCTGGCCTCCGGGACCGCCCCGTCCACCAGGACCACCCTGGCCGTTTCCGGACCTCGCGCTGAGCAGTGATGACCACTGGCGTACGTCACTGCTGTCGGTCGAGCGGTGAGTGAGTGCCCCATCGGCCTCGAACGAGCCCGCCAGCAGCGCCACCCCGGCAGCTACGACGGCGCGGCGGCGGTACCAGGGACCACGCGCCTTGGCTCGGGCCTTCTTGGCGCTGTCAGAGTAGGAACCAGCGACGCCGATGGTTGCGGCGTTCTGAGCATCCGGGGAGGCCCCACGCACCTGCCAGCCTCGTGTCGGCAGTGCTGCTGGCGGCAGCGGCTGCCCGAACCGCGCTCGGCCGTCTGCGGCGGGGGCTGTCAGCAGTTGCCGCGGGCGTCGTTGCGCTCACTGCGCCTGTCCGCGCCTGACGCGGCGTCCGACAACGGCGTCCGCCGCTACGTCGCGGCGCCATGGCCTCGACGAGGATGGCCGTCGGCCGCACCTTTGCGAGGGGCCTGAGGCGATGCGTCGTCGGTGCCAGTCTGGGTGGGCAGGCTCTCCGTGGCCGCGTCACGCTGGGAGGATTGGGCCTTGTCGTCACCGGAGGAGACGTGCTTGGTCATGGGGTCCTTTCAGTCTGGTTCCCGGCCCGGCCGGGCTGGAGCAGACGCGAGGACCCCGCACTGCTGCCCGCAGCAGGTCAGACCTGTGGACCGCCTGTGTCAGGCAATCCGCTCACAGTCCATGAGCTGAGCACCAGCGGCTCGACCAGTCCTGGGACAAGCCCGGATCCCCTACTGCTTCGCGGGCCACCAGCGTGTTGGAGGCCTGGCCCGCGGCCGCACCACCATGGAGTCGATGACGTGGGCGGGCAGCTCCAGCGTCAGGCGATGCAGGCGGCGACGTCGTCGGCGCGTGAGCGGCTCGGCGACGCCGGCGTAGCACCTCGCAGCTGCCTCGGCGTCACTGTGGAGACGGCTGAGGGAGAACTCCTCAGTGGCCACCATGCCCGGGCGCGATCTCGATGACGCGCACCGGCTCACCCACCAGCTCCGGAGGCGCAGCGTGTTCGCGATGATCCGCTCGGCGTGCTTGGCGGCCACGTAGCGCCCACCCGCCGGGAGTAGGTGTCGTGGCGCGTCGAGGCAGGGAAGACCAGGTCGCCGCCCGCTCGCGCATGCCGGGCAGGAAGGCCTGGCTCACGCGCAGGGCCGCGGCAGGACGTTGCGCTCGTACATAGTGGCCCCACCCTGGGCGCTGCCCTCAGCGACCGGATCGACCCCAGCGCACCGCCGGCGTTGTTGGACGACCGCGTCGACCGGGCCACCGCATCGAGCACCTCTCGGGCCAGACGCTCAACGTCGCCCGGCACCTGGAAGGTCGGCGGCCACCCAGGTGCAGCCGGTCTCGTCGGCGAGCGTCCTCGAGGCGCTCCACCCGCTGGGCGGTGGCGACGACCTCCCAGCCGTGGGAGCGCAGGAGCCGACGGTAGCGGCGCCGATACCCAGTGAGGCCCCGGTCACGAGGGCGCGGCGGACCGTGGGAAGACTGCTGGTGACGTCACGTGCGGTTCTCGCTCACCGTTCCACGATACGTCCTCGTCACGCTCACCTGGCACAATCGGCCCCGATTCGGATGCCCCCAGTCCGCTCGCGAAACCGCACAACCCGGTACCCCATCGGAAGGCTCTCCGTGAACGCCGTCATCCTGCCGTCCTGGTCATGCTCGTCCTGGCGATGCTGCGCGTCCATGGTGCTCTCGCTGTTCGTCGGCGCACTCGTGGGAGGCCTGGCGCCGGGCCTGGGAATCAGTCGAGACGATGGTGGCCTTCCAGGACGGGCTGGCCGCCGGGGCCAGAGATCGCCCTGTCCCACGCGCTGCTGGGCGCCTTCGCCATGGCAGTGGCGCACCCGGGCCCGCCCCAGCTGCTGGCGAACTGGCTCATCGCCAGGATCGAGACCGAGGACCGGGTCCACCTCCCGAGCGGGCCGTGCGCGCGACGACCATGTTGGTGCTGGGACGGCCTGAGCGGCCATGAGTCATGAGTCAGAACCTCATCCCGGTTCACATCGCCTTCATTCCGCTCGTGGTTGCCGCCGCTGCTCATCGTCATGAGCCGACTGCAGCTGGACCGCCGTAGCGGTGACCTGCGCGATCACCTTCGGGCTGGTCACCACCTACATGTTTCCTGCCGCTGGGCTTCGGACGGGTCTTCCTCCACGACATCCTCTACGCCAACATCAAGGACGCCGGGCCTGGACGTCTCTCGCATCTCAGCGACCCACGCCATGGGGATCGGCGCGGCATGGTTACGGGCCTGCTCATCGCCGTGTTCGTCACCTACCGCAAAGCCCCGTACCTACCGGATCGACACCGGCAGTGACACCAGCTCAGGGCGAGGAGATCTCCGGTCCCGCCGAGATCGACCGCCGCGTGGCGATCGCGCTGGATCGCCGTCCTCGCCTGCTTCGCGGTCCAGACCGTTCTGACCTGGACGGGTCCGAGGCCGATCCGCTCCTGGTCGGGGCGCTCATGGCGCCTGCTGCTGTTCATGGCCACGTGGTCGTCACCATTGCCGGGGCCGACGACGTCTTCACCGGCGGCATGCGAATGATGGCCCTCATCGGGCTCATCATGATCACGGCGCAGGGCTTCGCCAATGTCCCTCAAAGGAGATCAAGCAGATCGAGCCGCTGGTGAAGTCGGCGACCTCCTGTTCGCCGGCTCCAAGCCCGCGGCCGCCTCTCGTCATGCTGCTCGTGGGCCCTCATCGTGACCATGGGAATCGGCCTGTCCTTCCACCCCTGCCGATCATCTCGGCGATCTACGTGCCACTGTGCCTGTCCCTGGGCTCTCACCGGTTGCCACGGTCTCCTCATCGGGACCGCGGGAGCGCTGAGGGGACGCCGGCTCACCGGCGTCGGACTCCGCGCTGGGTCCCCACGGCGGGTCTCAACGCCGACGGACAGCACGACCCATGCGCGACTCAGTCATCCCGACCTTCCTCCACTTCAACATCCCCCTGCCATCGCCGGGTGGATCGCCGCCATGGTGCTCTGAGACGCGGCCGGCCGCACGGGCGGGAGCCCTCACGGCACCAGACACGGCTCCCCGGAAGTCGACTCGTCCGGCGCACCGGCGCGGTACCGTGTTGGTCTCACATCACAGACGAGGCAGGAGGCCCCTCATGCGTATCGGGTTTCATCGGTGCCGGCAACATGGTCAGCGCGATCGTGCGAGGGGCGGTGGCTCGCGGGAACGCCGGCCGGGCACCTCCTGCTCACCAGCAAGCACGGCTCCGCCGAGCGCCTGGCCGACCAGGTCGGTGCGGTCCACGTGCCTGACGCCGCAGACCTGGTCTCGCAGCGAGACGTCCTCATCCTGGGCCTCAAGCCCTCACGTCATCCCAGCGTCCTGACCCGCCTGTCCGAGGCCATCGGCCGCAGCAAAGCCCCTGGTGGTCTCCATCGCGGCCGGTCTCACGCTCGAGCGCCTCGAGTCGATGCTGCCCGACGGCGCCCGGGTGGTGCGCACCATGCCGAACATGGCGGCGGCCGTGGGCGAGTCGATGACGCGCTGGCCCCGGAGGCGCAACGTCGCGCTCACGACCTGGAGACGGTGACGCACCCCTCATGGAGTCCATCGGGCGCACCGTCATCCTGGAGGAGAAGGACTTTTCCTCCTTCATCGGTCTGGCGAGCTCCTCCCCCGCCCTGGTGTGCGCCTTCGTCGATGCCTTGGCGCGCGCCGGCGTCATGGGTGGCATCCCCAAGGCCCTGGCCGTCCAGATCGTGGCCCAGGCGGTGCTGGGGACCGCCCGCACCGTGCAGACCGAGGCCCAGCGGCACCGCCGAGGGCGGGCACGGCGCACCCCGGCCGACCTCATCGACGCTGTCTGTCTCCCCGGCGGCACGTCGGTGGCCGGCATGGTGGCCCTGGAGCGCGCCGGTTTCTCCGACGCCGTCGTGCGCGCCTTCGAGGCCATCGTCGAACGGGATCGCGAGCTGGGCGCGTAGCCGCGAACGCAAGCCGGCAGGTCCACGCCCCGCTCCCCAGACCATTCCCGCGCGCCGACGCGGACGCATGTACCGTCGTAGGGACACCCCTGTTTTCCGCACTTCCCCTTACGCGAGAAAGATCACCCTGGCAACGACCCCGTCGACTGGAAGCACACATCGTTCTTGCTTGCTGTCAGATAAACCCGTCGCTATTGTTTCGGCCATGACCTTCTCTCACGCAGCTCTTTCTCAGCGGTGCTTTATCCCGCTGACATTCTGCGTGCTCACGCGGTCATGTGTTGTCGGGCCTGACCAGCGCCTGACACCACGGGGACTTCAACCCCCGCAACGAGGTATCCGGCGCAATGAAGCGTCCGGAAGGGCCCCGATGAGACGGCTGACGCCAACCGAACGGCTCTGCAGGCTCTGCGTATGAAGCAGCGCACCAGGCCGCCCCGGACGCTCCTCACGTGCCAATGACACGCCACCGTCATGGAGGAGCAATGACCACCACCGTCACGCCACCTGCCCGCACCGTGCGCCCGCCGCGCAAGGCCCAGTCGAACGGCCAGATGGGCCTCGACGGGCGCGAGCCGCTCAATGACAACGAGAGCCTTCACAGGACGGGTCCCCGCTGGCGGTACGCGACCGGATCGTGAACATCTACGGCCCAGGCGGCTACGAGACCATCGCCCCCGACGACCTCAACGGCCGTTTCCGCTGGTGGGGTCTGTACACCCAGCGCAAGCAGGGAATCGACGGCGGCCGTACGGCCCGGCTGGACGCCTCCGAGCTCTCCGACCGCTACTTCCTGCAGCGGGTGCGTCTGGACGGTGGGAGCCTGAGCCGCGAGCAGCTTCGCGTGCTGGGCTCGGTCTCCAACGACTTCGCCCGCGGCACCTGCCGAGCATCACCGATCGCCAGAACATCAGCTCCACTGGGTGGAGATCGGCAGCGTGCCCGAGCTGTGGCAGCGCCTGGAGTCGGTGGGGCTGACCAACATCGAGGGCTGCGGGACACGCCCCTGGGGTTCCTGGTCTCCCCGGTGGCCGCATCGCCAAGGACGAGGTCATCGATCCGACCCCGCTGGCACGGGCCATCAAGGACACCCACCTGGGAGACTGAGCCTGGCCAATCTGCCCCGCGCAAGTTCAAGACCGCCATCACCGGCTCCCCCAGCCTCGACATCCTTCACGAGATCAATGACATCTCCTTCGTCGGCGTCAACCACCCCGAGCTCGGTCCCGGCTACGACCTGTGGGTGGTCAGGCGCCTGTCCACCGCCCCACGTCTGGGGCCCAGCGGCTGCAGGGCCTTCGTCACGCCGGAGGACGCCCTCGACGTCTGGTACGGCGTCATCCGTATCTTCCGCGACTACGGCTACCGTCGCCTGCGCAACAAGGCCCGACTGAGTTCCTCATGGCCGAGTGGGGGCCGAGAGGTTCCCGCCAGGTCCTCCAGGACGACTACCTGGGGACTGCGCCCTGCCCGACGGCCCGGCACCTGAGGAGCCGAGCGGGGACTCCGACCACATCGGCGTCCACGAGCAGAAGGACGGCCGCTTCGGGGTGGGGGCCAAGCCACCCGTCGGCCGGTTGAGCGGTGACGTCCTGCTGGGCCTGGGCCGACCTGGCCGGCAGGGTCGGCTCGGACCGGTGCGCACTACCCGCTGCAGAACCTGCTGCTCCTGGACGTGCCTGGCTGACAGGGTCGACGACGCCGTCGCGGCCTGCAGAGCTGGGGCTCGATCCTGATCCGGGCGCTTTCACCCGCTCGACCCCTGGCCTGCACCGGGCTGGAGTTCTGCAAGTTCGCGATCGTGGAGACCAAGAAGCTGGCGGCGCGCGTATCGGCCGAGCTCGATGCGCGCCTGGCCGACACCGACCTCGAGCGGCGCATCACCCTGACCGTCAACGGCTGCCCGAACTCCTGCGCCCGCATCCAGATCGCGGACATCGACCTCAAAGGGCCGATCATCACGGTCGACGGCGAGCAGGGTGCCCGGCTTCCAGGTGCACCTGGGCGGTGGGCTGGCCACCGACGGACGCGCCGAGGCCGGCCTGGGCCGTACGGTGCGGGGCTCAAGGTTTCCCACCTCGGCCTGACCGACTACGTCGAGCGCCTGGTGCGCCGCTACCTGGACCAGCGCATCCCCGAGGAGACCTTCGCCCAGTGGGCGCACCGAGCCGATGAGGAGGCCCTGCAGTGAGCGCCGTAACCGCTGAGGTGCCCGGGTGCCCTGGGCCCGCCACGACCGCGATCCTGCTGCTCGCCTCGAAGTCGCAGGGCGCAGGCCGGGCTCCGCTGACGATCCACGGAGGAGCTGCGCGCCTGGCCGAGGCCGAGGCGCGCGAGACTCGGTGACGATGCCCCTGCCCTCGACGTCGTCCAGTGGGCGGCCCAGAACTTCCCCGGCACCTGGCGTGGCCTGCTCCATGGCCGATGCCGTCCTGCCGCACGTGGTCTCCCGGGTCCTGCCCGGCGTCGACGTCCTCTTCCTGGACACCGGTACCACTTCGCGGAGACCATGAGCACCCGCGACGCGGTGGCCGCCACCATGGACGTCACCGTCGTCGACGTGAGTTCCCCGAGCTGAGCGTGGCTGAGCAGGACGAGCGCTACGGACCGGACCTGTGGTCGCGCGACCCGGCCGCCTGCTGCCGTCTGCGCAAGGTCGAGCCGCTTGCGGGCCCCTGAGCGGCTACAGGCCTGGGCCACCGTGCGCCGACGAGGACGCCCCACCCGCACCCGCACGCCGCTGATCGGATGGGACTCACCCACGAGATCGTCAAGATCAACCCCTGGCCGCCTGGAGCATGGATGACCCTGACGGCTACGCCGACCAGCACGGTGTGCTCATCAACCCTCCCTCCTGTACGACGGGATACCCTCGATCGGCTGCGCCCCGTGCACAGCGCGAGTCAAACCCGGAGACGATCCGTTCCGGCCGCTGGGCCGGATTCACCAAGACAGAATGCGGAATCCACCTATGAGCATCACCCTGACCCACACCCAGCCGCGCCCTGCCCTCCCTGACCCCCGTTCAGGCGCTGGGCCCTCGGACCGTCCGACCTCGCCGACCTTCCGAGGCCCCCAGGCTGCCGAGGCCCTGGGAATCCTTGACGTCCTGGAGGCCGAGGCCATCCTCGTCATCCGGAGATCGCCGCCGAGTGCCGTCGCCCGTCCTGCTGTTCTCCGGGGCAAGGACTCCGTGGTCATGCTGCACCTGGCGCGCAAGGCCTTCTGGGCCGCTCCAGATCCCCTTCCCCGTTCTGCACGTGGACACCGGCCACAACTTCCCCGAGGTGCTGGCCTACCGCGACCAGACGGTCGAGGACCCTCGGTCTGCGGCTGGTGGTGGCCCGCGTCCAGGGACTCACATCGACTGACGGCCGTCTGCGCGGGCGCACCGACGGCACCCGCAACCCGCCTAGACGATCCCGCTTCTCGACGCCATCGAGGAGGGCGGCTTCGACAGCGTCTTCGGCGGCGGACGCCGCGACGAGGGAGAAGGCCCGGGCCAAGGGCGCATCGTCTCCCCTGCGCGACGAGTTCCGGCCAGTGGGACCCGCGCAACCAGCGCCCCGAGCTGTGGAACCTGCTCAATCCCCGTCACCGTCCCGGGGAGCACGTGCGGGTCTTCCCTTGAGCAACTGGACCGAGCTGGACGTGGCGCTACATCGAGCGCGAGGACATCGCACTGCCCGACCTCTACTACGCCCGCGAGCGCGAGGTCTTCCTGCGTGACGGGATGTGGCTGGCAGCCGGCGGCGTCAACTCGCTGCGCGCCGGCGAGCAGGTGGTCACTCGCACGGTGCGATACCGCACCGTGGGCGACATGTCCTGCACCGGCGCCGTCGAGTCCGACGCCGCCACCAACCACGACATCGTTCTGGAGGTCGCCGCCTCCACCCCTGACCGAGCGGGGAGCCACCCGCGCCGATGACCGCCTGAGCGAGGCGGCCATGGAGGACCGCAAGAAGGAGGGCTGCTTCTGATGAGCACCCCCACCCTCACCGATATCCCTGCCAGAGGCCGAGGCGCGCCGCCGCCAGCGGTTCGCTGCTGCGACTGGCCACCGCCAGCGTCGACGACGGCAAGTCCACGCTCGTGGGCCGCCTGCTGTTCGACTCCAAGTCCGTCCTGCGAGACCAGCTGGCCGCCGTCGAGCAGGGTCAGCCTGGACAGGGGGCCTGACCAGTGCCGATCTCGCACTGCTGACCGACGGGTCTGCGGCCGAGCGCAGGAGCAGGGCATCACGATCGACGTCTGCCTACCGCTACTTCGCCACCCCGCAGCGCTCCTTCATCCTGGCCGACTGCCCCTGGGCACGTGCAGTACACCCGCAACACGGTCACCGGCTGCTCCACGGCCGACGTCGTCGTGCTGCTGGTGGACGCCCGCAACGGGGTCCTGGAGCAGACGCGCCGCCACCTGGCGGTCGCCGCCCTCCTGCGGGTCCCGCACGTCATCGTCGCGGTCAACAAGATCGACCTGGTGGACTTTCTCCGCCGAGGTCTCACGCGACCATCGAGGCCGATATCCGCGCCGTGGCCGCGGAGCTGGGCGTGGCCGAGATCCATGTCCTGCCGACCTCCGCGCTCCTGGGGGACAACATCGTCGAGGGCCTCGGCCGGCACGCCCTTCTACGAGGGACCGACCTGCTGGGGCTCTGGAGTCCTGCCACCGCCCACCGCGCATGAGGTGCTTTCCGCCTCGGTCCAGCTGGTCATCCGTCCAGGGTGCGGCGCCGACGTCCGAGCTGCGCGACTACCGGGGCACGCCGGGCAGATCACCTCGGGCACGGTGCGCGTCGGCGACCCCGTGGTGGTCCTGCCGTCCGGGGAGGCGCTCGCACGTGACCGGCATCGATCTGGGTGAGCGCAGCCTGAGGAGGCCGTCGAGGGCTCAGTCGGTGACGGTTCGTCTGGCCGACGACGTCGACGTCGCCCGCGGCGACACCTGGCCGCAGCGGGCGACGCGCCCCCAGGTGCTCACCGAGGTCGCCGCCCGCGTGTCCTGGCTGAGCGAGGATCCCCTGCGCTCCCCCGGGCGCGGGTGCTGCTCAGCACGGCGCCCAGACGGTCCAGGCGATCGTAGCGCATCGATTGAGGCCGCCTCGACCTGGACGACCTGACCACGGTGCCGGCGGATGCGCCTCTGGGCTCAACGACATCAGGGCCTGGTGCGGCTGCGTCTGGCCTCGCCGGTGCCGTTGGCTGACTACTCGGTCTCACGGTCGACGGCGCCTGCCTCCTCATCGACGCCCACGAGGGCGGCACTCGGGGCGGGCATGGTGCAGCTGGCAGGGGCGCAGGCAGCGGCGAGACCGGGTGCGGCCGCCTCCCTCAGGCAGGGCTGAGGCATGCCCCACGAGATCTCCACATGCGCGCCATCGGCGCACAGGCGGTGGGTGGCAGCTGGTGCGCAGTGGCCCGGGCAGCAGCGGCCTCATCACCGCCCGCGGCCTGGAGCTGTTAGGGCCAGGCGGACGTGGTCGTCGTCGACGCTGGCTGCTCCCGGGACCTCCTGGAGGGACCCTTGGACCCGGCACGAGGTCATCGACGCCTCAAGCGGCGCGGCCGGCACGTCATGAGCCAGGAGGAGATCAGATGCGCTCCTGGTCGACCTGGCCCGCCACGGCAAGGGGTGGTCCGTCTCAGGGCGGCGATCCCCTACGTGCTCGGGCGCGGCGGGAGGAGGCCGCCGCCTGCCGTGCAGGCCGGTGTCGCCGTCGAGGGTCGTCCGGGGATCACTCAGCGCCATCGCCGTGCCCGCCGCGGCAGGGGATCCCACGTCACCCACCGGGGCTGTCGCGCGGCTTCTCGGTCATCACGGCCCATGCGGATCTCGGGGTGCTCCCCCAGCGCCGCGATCACACCCTCATCCTGCTCATGGGGGGTCTCCCGACTGCGGGACTCAGTCGCCTCCCTGCTGGAGGCCGGCAGCGATGCAGCCACTCCGGCGGCGATCATCGAGCGCGGCACATCCCCGACCAGCGCGTGACCACCACCGAGCTGCGATGTCTGGCCGACGTCGCCGCCCGGTACGGCGTGACCGCCCCGCGGTCATCGTCATCGGCGACGTCGTCACCCTGAGCCCGTACTGGGCCGACCGAGTCGTCGAGGTGGCCCGCCGGCGAGTCCCCGCCGCCTGAGCCCGCCCTCGGCACATGCAGACCGAACGTCCTGAGTCACTGATGCGCAGGCTTGTTCTTCTCGCCCTCGTCGGCCTGGCCGCTCAGCTGGTCGACGGCGCCCTCGGGATGGGGTACGGCGCGGCCTCGTCCTCCTGCTGCTTCTGGCCGGGACTGGGCCCGGCACTGGCCTCAGCCTCAGTGCACCTGGCTGAGATCGGCACGACCTGGCCTCGGGGCCTCCCACTGGCGGCTGGGCAACACCGACCCCCGCCTGGTGGTCGGCTGGGGCTGCCCGGTGCAGTGGGGCCTTCAGCGGCGCCACGGTCCTGTCTCACCTGTCGACCCGCGCGGCGACCCCGGTGACGGCGAGCCTGCTGATCCTGCTGGGGGACCCTATGTTCTGGGGCGTTCGCCCCTGCGCCCGCCCCGAGGCTCTGCAGCCGGCGCTCCCCGCACGGCAGGCGGCTCCTGGTTCCCCTGGGGCTGGTGGGCGGTTTCGTCTGACGCCACCGGCGGTGGCGGCTGGGGACCAGTGGTGACGACGACGCTGCTCACTGGCGGTCGACGGCGCCGCGCACGGTGGTCGGCTCGGTGGGGGCCTCGGAGTTCCTCGTGACGGTGGCGGCCTCGGCCGGGTTTCCTCACTGGGCCTGGGAACGGCGGGCATCAGCCTCAGGATCGTCCTGGCCCTGCTGGCCCGGCGGGCTGGTGGCGGCACCGGTCGCCGCCTGGCTGGTCTCCCGTCTGCCCGGAGCGGTGCTGGGCACCGCCGTCGGCGGGCTGATCCTGGCCACGAGACCTGCGTGTCCTGACTGTCCTGGGCCGGGGCCTCGGCCCGAACCGGGGTCCTGTTGTGCGGCGCGCTCAGGGTGATCTGGGCGGCCTTCCTGGCCCTGGCGATCCGCAAGGCGCGGGCTAGCGCCACAGACATCCGCGAGGAGACCGATCAGGCGCTGGGGAGGTCCGATCCCACCCCATCGGCGCGGCCACGCACCTGAGGGCTGCTGCACCGGACGATCCGATCACCGCCGGTGGGCCCCGTCAGGCCGGTGTCGGTCGAGCCGGCTCGTTCTCGCACGCACGCAGATCTGGTGGGTGGAGCCGGTATGAGCACTCGTCCTCTGGTGCTGCTCGCCCCACGGCTCGCGCCGGCCCGGGGCCGTCCTCAGTCATGTCCTGTACCGCCGAGCGCGTCCGCACGATCCTGCCGGCGGTGGAGGTGCGCACCAGCTACATCGAGCTCCAGCCCCGGACCCGGCCACGGCGCTGGAGGGCTGGTGGATCCGGTGGTGCTGCCCTTTCTCCTGGCCCGCAGCTATCACGTCCTCAATGACGTACCGGCCGCGGTGGAGCGGCACGGGATCAGGGGACGGTCACCGGGCACCTGGGGGGTCGAGGAGCACCTGGTGGAGGCCGTCGCGCAGCAGCTTCACGAGGCATCCGCGCCTGGGCGGACTCGCAGGGCTCGACCACATCGTCCTGGGCGCGGCCCGGGTCACGTCAGGCTGGCGGCGCTGGAGGAGGTCTGAGGCCATCACCCGCTTGCTCGAGGGCGCGTCTGGGGCGCTGAGGTAACGCCCGCTCACCTCTCGGCTGCGCGCCCCAGCGTCCGTGACGCGGTGAGCACGGCCCGGGCCCGGGGTGCCAGGCGGGTGGGTGTGGCCACCTACCTGCTGGCGGAGGGCGTTTCCACCGGGCCCCTGCACTCCACGGGCGCCGACGTCGTGGCCGCTCCCATCGGCGACCACCCGGCGGTCGCCGAGCTGGTGGTCCACCGCTACCGGGAGGAGCTCGCCTGACCGCAGGCCCTCCCTCCACCGAGAAGAGACACTTTTCAGCGGAGGGCAACTGCTTTTTCCGTGCCTCTACGCAGAACATGTCGCTCTCGGCGGAGGAGGAACGTCAGTCACCGCCACCCTCAAGGAGTCGCTCGGACAGGCGCTGAACGATGGGTTCGACCTCCTGCGAGGTGGTGACTGCGGCGCTCACGCGGCCGAAGATGCCCACCGCCAGGAGTCCCGAAGGCCGTCTCCCTCATCCTGCTGGCCGACTCGCGGCGTCCGTGGAACGGGCCACCAGGAGGAGGTCTCTCTCAGCCAGCGGCGCCAGCTGCCGGCCAGTCGGTCCTAGGGAGTCCTCATGGCGAATCGCGTAGAGCCAGGGTCTCCAGGTGCAGGACAACATCCTCCATGGGAAGCTCCTGGAGCTGCTCGCCCCACTGGTCGGGGCTCGCCATCTCCCGAGCGGCCTCATCCGAGCTCTCCTCACCACAGGTGACGACCTCCAGGAACAGCGCCTCCTTGGAGGAAGGAGGAGTAGAGGCGCCCTTGGTGAGACCCGGCCGCCGAGGCGATGTCACTGACCGAGCGCCCTCGTAGCCCTCGGCAGCGAATACCTCCCGGCAGCAGCAGGATCCGCGCCCTGGTCTCCCTCACTCTCGACGGCGTCCACCGCCCCCGACCGCGGCGCCGCTGACTGCAGCGAGGCGGCAGGCCAGCTCCGGGAGGCGAGGTCCAGGGAGGCCGCTACGGCATTCTCACTGCTCTGCCTCGCTCCCCGACCGGCCGCCCCCACTGCACGGGAGAAGGCGCTGATCGCCTCATTGAGGGCGCGCGTCGCCTCCCTGATGTTATCGGAGGCGGAGGCCCGGTCATCACTGTCACTGTTCGGCCCCGCGGGCCGGAGCTCCTGGCGGTCATGTCCCCACTGTAGAGGAGGTCCCTCAGAGAAGGGGTTTACGGCACTCCCTCCCCGCTCGCCACTCCCTCCACCGGGCCCCCGACCATGCTGGGCATCCCGGCTGCGGCTCAGGGCCGCCTTCCCAGGGCCCCATGACGCTCCGGCGACGGCCACCAGGCACCATCCGCCCAGCAGGGGATCCAGGAGCGGATGGGCATGGTGGCGTCGTGGGAGAACAGACCGCGCACGCACCACCTGCGCCATGGGACTCGAGGGCAGCCAGCGGTGGATCTCCTGGGCCCAGTCGGAGCCCTGTCGGCGGGAAGCTGGCGGGTGAGAACAGCATGATGCTGAAGGCGAGCACCTGGGAGAGGATCTGGGGCCCAGGGCCGGAGCCAGGAGGGTGGCGATGGCGAGCCCGATGCAGGCTGCTGTCGAGCGACCAGCACGGCGCCGGGTACCAGCCACCACTGCGGGGCGGAGGTCGACGTCAGCGGGCTGGCGACGATGACGCCCACGACCAGGCCGGGTAGCGCGAGAGCGGTCCAGATCGCGAGGTCAGCCAGGAGGAAGGCGAGCTCTGGGACGGGCAGGTACGCATCCAGTCCAGGCTGCCCTCGGTGCGCGACTGGGAGACCCACTGGGCGCGCTCGATGGTAGGACCCACCGAGATGAGCGCGACCGCAGACCGCCGCCGGCCAGGTAGAGACTCGCCTGCGGCCGGTGGCCACATGAGCCCGTATCCCAGGACCATTGAGACGGACAGCAGCGTCTCGAGCGATGATGAAGAGAGCAGTACGGGCAGGGCTGCGCGGAACTGCCACTGAACAAGCAGGCCGAGCTGGCGCCAGAGCGGATCGTCCGCACCGCCCTGAGGCCGGTACCACCGGCCTGGTCCGGATCAGCACGTCTGTACTGGTTGGAGTAGACATCAGGTTCTCCTTCATTTCCTGATTCTGTGGGGACGGAGTCCAGTCGCCCGCGCAACAGCGAGGCCGATGGGCGACGCGACATCATCGGTCGGGACCGGGCTCTGTTCCGCTTCACGCAGCACGACGGCGCACCCTCCCTCCCCGTGCCCCGGCTAAGGTCTCGCAGACGTCCTCCAGTGAGATCGGCGCCAGCTCGTAGCGCCTCGATCACTCCGTCCTTGAGGCGTGAGCGGCCCACGGCCTGCGCCGTACGGTCAGAGGGCACTGCCACGGATGCGCGCACGGCATCGTGCTGTGTCAGCTCATCTCCCGCGGGAGACTCGAACCGCCGTGACCGTGAGCCGCTGACCTCCAGGACGAAGGGACGATCTCGTGGCCGGCGACGAGCGCTGCAGGAGTTCCTCGGCGAGGACGTGGCCGCTGGTCCAGGACGGTGAGCCGGTCGACAGCCCGTTCGGCCTCCCGCACGTTGTGGGTCACGAGGAGGACCGCGGATCCGGCATCGGCCGAGGAGGCGGATCTGGTCCCACAGCAGACGGCGGCGCACCGGGTCGACGTCGTTGGTGGGCTCGTCGAGGATGACCAGGGCGCCCGGGGACGACGGCGCACATGCGAAGGCCGTCAGGCGGGCGATGCCGCCGAGATCTTTCAGCGGGAGTCATCGCCCACTCCCCAGGTCGAGAGCCTCGATGGAGCTCCTCGGCGCGCCTGCGCGTCTGGCGCGGACGCCCTCTCGCATGCGCCCCACCAGGTCGATGGCCAGCGTCGGCGGAGTCCCCGTGATGGGGACACTGGCGCACCGTGCCTGGACGCTGGTGACGGCGGGCGAGAGCGGGGTCGCAGCGACGTCGACGCCGTCGAGGCTGATGCTTCCGGAGGGTTGGGCGCAACAGCCCCACCACCTGGTTGACCAGCGTGGTCTTGCCTGCGCCGTTGTGCCTCGAGGGAGCTCGACCACCTCGCCGGCCCCCACCTGCATGAGTGACACCGGGCGTCTGGCTCTCAGGTGCGCCCCGCTTCCGAAGTGCTATGAGGTCCTCAATGGCTGGTACGTCGGCCATGAAAGTCCTCCTCCTTCGTTCTGCTAACTGAACCGAGCTTTACCCGATCGACCATCAGTCCCGATCCGTACCAGTCGGTATCTGACCATACCAGACAGTATTTCAATGAAGCGCTTTCATAGTGCCTTGAGGCTCTGCATAGCGACAGCGACGCCATTCGGTATGGGACAGCGTCAGTCCGTGAATCCTGTCGTATCTGAGGATGGCGGCCTGCGCGTCACTCCTGGCGGATGTGCCAGCAGCCGGGGAGGCCGTGGAGCCTCGATGAACTCGCGGAGGGGCCGACGGCCGCCAGCCCCAGGGCGTACCGCACTGGGCCGCGGGGCACCGGCCTGGGTCGGTTCGAGGAAGACGACCTCATCGGCCTGGCGGACGGTGGACGGAGCGGTGGGCCACCACGATGACGGTGCGGCCTTGGAGGCTCGCGCACCACCTCGGTGATGGCGGACCGTTCTCCCGTCCAGGCCGAGGTGATCTCGTCGAGGCAGGAGGATCGGGGCGTCCTTGAGCGAAGGCGCAGGCGATGGCGACGCGCTGGCGTTCCCCCGCCAGACAGGCTCAGCCACCGGGGCCGACCTGAGTGTCCCACCCGTGCGGGAGGACGCCTCGATGACGCGGGTCCAGGCGGGGCGCGCCGAGCGGCCTCGGCCAGCTCGGCATCCAGTGGCCTAGGCCGGGCGAGTGCGCAGGTTCTCCCGGATCGTGGTGTCGAACAGGTAGACGTCTGGGAGACCATGGAGTCCTTGCCCCATGATCGTGCGAGGTCCGCATGGAGCGCACCGGTGCGCCGCCGATGGTGACCGTCCGTCGTCGACGTCCCAGAACCGGGCGGCCAGGCGCAGGATTGTGGACTGCCCGCCCCCGACGGGCCCACAGAGCGGTCACCCCGGCCCTGGCGAGGCTCGGTCGGGAGACGCCCGCCAGGACGGGCGGCCGGCATCGTAGGAGAAGGAGACGTCATTCAGGGCGATCGTGGTTTCGGGGCTCGATCTCCTGGCCGGGCTCAGGAGTCGGGCAGGGGACGCGCGTCGAGGATGTCCCCACGGCCCGCAGGGCGACCTTCGCGTTGTCGCCTCGGAGTGCGTACAGGGCGGCCTTGGTCAGTGGCAGGAGCGTGCGCGCGGTAACGGCCATGATCGCGAGGTATCCGACGACGTCGAGCCGGTGCCCGCTCACGCGTGACAGTCCGACCGCCATGACCAGGGCGAAGGCGATGTTGACGATGAGGTTGAAGTACTGCCCGGGCCTGCCCCTTGACCCAAGCCGTCCAGGGTGGACTCGGAGTCGGCCTCCAGTGAGGCTGCACCGGCTCCCAGCCCGTCTTGGTGACGCCAGTTGCGGGCGACCGGCCGGGCCTGGCGAGAACTCACGAGACGCTTGGCGGCCGCGCTCGAGGTGCGGTCCTCCAGTCTCGTTGGCGCAGTGGTTGCGGCTCCCATGAGCCGCCACGCGAGGATCAGCGGGACGATGGCGGCGGCCATGATGAGCGCCAGGGGCCACTCGACGACGGCGGTGGCCCCGAGCATGACCAGTGGGACGATGAAGGCGTTGCACAGGTTGGGGATCACCATGGAGGCCAGGTGGGAGAGGGTGCTGACCTCCTTGGAGGTGGCGTTGACGACGGCGGCCTCCCGCTCGGCGCTGAACCATCCCAGGGGCAGGGTCAGGACGTGCTCGGCGATGCGGTCGATCATCGTGTCGCAGACCCTCAAGACGCTGACCCGGTAGGAGCGGTGCATGGCCGTGGTGTCGACGACGACGAGTGCTCACTCCCATGAGCACGACGGCGACTCAGCCAGGCGGTCAGGGACCCGAGCGCGAATGAGGCGCGGAGAAAGGGGATCATGAGGGCCAGGGGTGAGGCCCTGAAGGACCGCGGAGGCTGCGAACCAGGCGGTGATGGTCCGCATCTCGGCGGCGTTGACGATTCGCGTCAGCAGGCTCCACATGCTATCTCCTCCCGCCCGGCGGTCTTGGCCCCGGATGCCTCAGTCAGGGCGGTCAGTGCCGCGGCGTCGGTCTCCTCGCTCAGGTCCTGGCTGCTCCACGCGCGGCGTAGCGGCCGCCCGCAGCCAGCAGCTCCTCGTGCGTGCCGCGTTCGGCGATGCGTCCCGCGTCGACGACGAGGATCTGGTCGGCATCGCGGATCGTGGACAGGCGGTGGGCGATGATGATGACGGTCCGCCCGGCCGCCAGTCGACAGGGCTTGGTGGATGTCGCGCTCGGAGGCGGGGTCTGCCTGGGCGGTGGCCTCGTCCAGGACGAGGACGGGGGCGTCCTGGAGGTAGGCGCGCGCCAGGGTCACGCGCTGGCGCTCTCCGCCGGAGAGGAACCCGCCCGTATCTCCCAGGATCGTGTCGTAGCCGTGGGGCAGACGCGTAATGCGCTCGTGGATGCAGGCCGCGCGGGCGGCCGCCTCGACCTGCTCCCGCGTGGCACCAGGGCGTCCCAGGGCGATGTTGTCGTGGACGGACTCGTGGGCCAGGGCGACGTCCTGCAGGACGATCGCCACGCGCGAGAGCAGCCAGGGGAAGGTCGCTTCGCGCGCATCGATGCCGCTGATGCGCACAGCACCGTCGTCGACGTCGTAGAAGCGGGCGATGAGGCGGGCCAGGGTCGACTGCCACCCCGGAGGGCGTCGACGAGCGCCTGACGGTTCCCGGTTCAGCGGTGAAGCGACACGCCGCGCAGGACCGGAGAGCCCGGTTCGTAGGAGAAGGTGACGTCCTCGACGGCGACGCGCCCGAGGCCGGCCCCTCACCGTCGTTGGAGGCCCCTCGGGCATCGGCGACTGGGAGAGCAGCTCTGCGGTGGCCTGGGCGGCCATTCTGGACTCGTACATGTGCTGCATGAGGCCGATGAGGGTCATGAGCCCCTCCGGTAGCCCAAGGGCCACCAGGAAGAAGGGCAGCGTCGCGGGACAGCGGCGTCCACCCCTGGGAGGTGAACAGGACGGCCAGGAGCGCGACCGTAGCGAAGACCGTGGAGAGGGCGCAGGACCGCCGTCATGGCGCTGATGCTTCGGCCGGACCTGCTCACCCACTCGTATGACAGCCTGGAGAACTCGGTACGGGCCCGGCTGAAGCGGGTGCGGGAGGCGTCGGTGGCCTGGAATCCCTTGATCTCCTTGATGCCCTCGATCATCTCCACGGTCGCGGCGGCCAGCGCGGTCTGCGCGGCGCCGAAGCGCTCGGTGATACCCGACATGCCGGCCAGGGTCAGGGACATGACCCCCAGGGTTAGTACCCACAGCCCCCAGCAGCGCGCAGGCCAGGCGCCAGTCGGTCCACAGCAGATAGGCCGCTCCGGCCACCGCCATGACGACGGCGTTGGTGGCGTCGCAAGGGATGTGGGCCACGAGGGTGTGGATGGCGGTGGTGTCGTCGCAGACCATCTTGCGGATAGTGCCGTGCGGGATCTGCGCCACCCGTCCCCAGGGGCAGGGCCGCTGATGGCCTCGACGACCCGCTGACGCAGGTGGTGTCGCAGCCGGGCCTCAGCCAGATGCGTGATCCCGAGGCCGGCCAGGTAGAGGGCCTGGGAGGCGAACAGCGCCCACGACTGCGATCGCCGCCCAGGACCACAGGCTGCCGCGCCAGCCCTCCGGTGAGGCCTCGCCCAGCCATATGGCCGCCATGTTGCGCAGGGCCTCGAAGGGGGCGATGGACATCAGCGCTCCGAGCGCGGTCAGCAGGCCGGAGACGATGCAGGCCGGGCGCGCCGGCCGGATGAGGTCTCCGACGGTGACGCGTCGCGCCGGACGGCATCGGCAGTGCCGGGCTGCGTCGGTCGTCCTGCGGTTTGGCGAGTGCGTTTCGTCGTCTGGTGAGTCGTGTCTGTTGGTCGCGATGCTCTCCTCAACGGAGCGTGTTCCAGGTGACGGTGACCAGCGCCCAGGTGAGCACGACGACGCACCAGTCGCGCGCCTCCAGGGCTCATCGGTCATCTCGGTGCGCTGCCGGTGGGCGCCGAAGGCGCGCGAGTCCAGTGGACAGGGGCGACGCGCTCGGCGTGCTGGATGGCCAGGATCATCAGCGGCAGGACGGATCCGACCCAGCGGACCACAGGGGCCGCGAGCCCCAGCGCCTCCGACCCGCGCAGTGCCTGGCGGTGCAGGAGCACGAAGTCGTCGTGGAAGCGGGTGATGAAGGCGATGGCCGCGGTGCCCCGCAGCCCCGCAGGCGGTAGGGCATGCGGAAGGTGGTGGTCAGGGTGCGGATGAGGGCCTCGGGGTCGGTGGAGACTCCGGAGACGAGGACAGAGTGCGACGAGGCGCACCCGATACCGGTACCTCCTGTCACCGCGTCACCCAGGTCGTAAAGGCGCGCAGCGGTCTCCTGATGGTGGCTTCCGCTGCCGAAGATCCAGATCATGAGCTGTAGTGACCGCCCAGGGGGCGATCACCGAGGCCATGGTGCGCCGCAGGGAGGCGCGGGCGGCGATGACCAGGACCGTCGAGGCCAGCAGGACGCGAGGTTGAGGTGATGGTTGCGCAGGGCGAAGACCATCACCATGACGGGCAGGACCGACGCGAAGAGAGTGAGGGGTTGAGCGAGGTGAACAGGCCCTGTCGCTGGTTGGGGCCGGGGCGGCACCGGGCGAGGGTCGGATGGGCTGGAGATGAGGCCGCCGACCCATTGTCGTCTGCCTTCGCCGTATCATCTGCGTCGTCGCAGCGAGCGACCTCCCGCACTGAGGCTGGAACCGTTCCCGGGTTCGCGACGTCGGCCCCTGGCAGGGCGATGATGGGTGCAGTGCTCCAGGGCGAGCTCGAGGTCGTGTGTGGCCATGACAGACCGTGCGCCCCTGATGGCGCAGCTGGTCGATGAAGTCCATGAGCTCGCGGGTGTTGTCCCAGTCCTGCCCGTAGGTGGGCTCGTCCAGGACGACGACGTCGCGCTCCTCGCTGACCATGGTGGCCACCGACAGCCTCCGGGCCTGGCCGCCCTGAGAGGTCAGGGGTGATGGTCCGGTGGGCGGTCAGGTGGGAACTGCTCTAGGAGCTGGTCGACCCGCTCCGGCGAGGTGCCTCCGACGGCGAGACTGGCCCCGACGGTAGTGGCCACGAACTAGTGCTCCGGATTCTGGAAGACGTAGCCGACCAGGTGCCTGCCCTGCCCACCCTCCCGGCCACCGACCACCGCCTTGCGTGCGGTGGAGCGCGACGACCGGCCAGGGCGGACAGGATCGAGGACTTGCCCGCGCCGTTGGGGCCGACGAGCGCCACGAGTTCCCCCGCCGCCCAGTTGCATGGACACGCTGGGCGAGCGCCCCGGAACCTCGAGGTCGACCAGCTCCACGCTGGTTCTGGGCTCCTGACGAGTGCGCCCGCGAGCGCGTCGCGGGTGTCGATCGCCTCGACCCGCTGCCAGCTCTCAGCGGAGTCCCGTGTCTGCTTTTCTCCAGGTAACTTTTGCGCCGTCCGCACAGGTCGGTGAGCCGTGGCACCCGAGTTCGGCTTCAGCGCAGGTCAATGGCATTTCCCCAGCGGAAGAGCCTGCGAGGTCGTCGTCGGGTCGCGCAGGGGACCCGGGGCATCCATACGCCCGGCGTCGGTCAGCCGCCGCGGTACCCCATGAAGACCTCGCGCGGGTGCCGACGGCGACGATGCCTCCGGCGGCGTCGAGGGCGAGGACCTGGTCGACGATGGGCAGCACTGGGTCGAGGTCGTGGTCGATGACGACGACTGCCGTCCCGGAGGCCGTCAAGGAGGAGATGAGTGTGTAGAACTTCTCGCGCCCAGTGGCATCGATGGTGACTGGTGGGCCTATCGAGGACGAGCTGCGGGCGCATGGCCAGGGCGACGGCGACGGCGGACGCTGGCGCTGTCCGCCTGAGAGCCTCCAGGGGTCATCCCAGATGCGTTCGATCAGGCCGGCGCGCAGGGCCTCGTGAGACCCGCGAGGTGATCTCACTGCGGGGCAGGCACAGGTTCTGCAGCGGGAAGGCGACGTCGTCGTGGACGGTGCGGGTGACGACGGCGGCGTCGGGGCTCTGACCGACGTAGGCGACGGTCTCGGCCAGGGCCTGGACAGTGGCGTCGGCGACCCTCGGTGCACCGTCCAGGCTCAGGCTGCCGGAGTACTCCGAGGGCAGGCAGTGCGGGATAAGACCGCACAGGGCACGCACCAGTGTGGCCGTGCCGCAGCCCGACGGACCGATGACGGCTGCTGACCTGGTCGCGCAGGTGGGTGAGGCCTCACTAAGTCCAGGACCCAGCTCGCGCCCGAGGTAGTGGACGCTGAGCCCCTCGATCCTCACCAGCGCCGAGTTCTGCTGGCCCGCCATGCGATTGCTCCACCGCGGGCGCATCGGACACGGCGAGCGCTGACTCAGGCACGGCCGGTCGCGCGGTGGTCGATGCCGACACCGGCGCGGTTGAGCAGCCGGGTCAGGACGATGGTGATGGCGCCACCGACAAGTGCCGAGACCACGGCGATGATGACGCCGGCACTCGCGGAGGCGACGCCTGCCGAGGCGCTCATGATGGAGACGTACATGATGCCGTTAAGCAGACCGAAGGTCATCGCCGAGAGCAGGTAGGACCACCAGGTCCACTTCCGGTAGAGCATGAGGGCGAGGGGTGCCTCGACGAAGGCTCCGCCGATGAGGGTGCCGACGATGGCGGCGGGACCCGTCGGAGTGGTGAAGACACTCATGATGCCCCATGCAGAAGGGCCGCGATCATCACAGCGCCGGGGCGGCGCACGACGGTGGCGGGCAGCAGGAAGGGAACGAGCCACAGTCCCATGATCGCGCAGCCCAGGAGAACTACGTCTCGGGAGGCTCCCGCCGCCGGGGCCAGGTAGTTCAGGGGCACCAGGAGGATCATCGAGACCACGGCCAGAGCCGCGATCGACATGAGGTGACGGGTTCCGAGCGCTGAGTCGGCCAGGCCCGAGCGTGACGACGTGCGCACGGTGGGCCGCTCCTGCCCAGTCGATGTCGCTGTGCGGTTGGTGGGACTCATGTCTTCTCCTCGTGTGTTCTCGCAGGTCACGGTGAACAGTCCGACGCCGTGCCGGAGCACCGGGGACGCACCGCCTCAGGCGCGTCAGCGCGACGGCCTCACGTCTACTCGGATATCGTCATATTTGCAAATCATTATCATTATCTAACTAGATGTCATTCGATCTCGATGACGTGGTCGGTGCACTCGTTGAGGAACTCGATATCGTGGCTGATGACGATGACGACGCGCCCCTCGCGCGCCAGGTCCCGCAGCTCAGCGGCGATGGCCACGAGATGTCGGTGGTCGACACCGGAGGTGGGCTCATCCAGGATGAGGACGCGGGCATCCTGGTCGATCGCGGTGGCGATGACGAGGCGCTGCTTCTGCCCGCCGCTGAGCGAAAGCGGGTGACGGTCGGCCAGGTCGGCCAGGTCGAGGCGCTTGAGCTGCGGAAGGCCGGCCTCCTGGGAGACCGACTCGGCGAAGAGCTGGCGGTGGACGTCCTGCATGACGAGGAAGGCCTGCCCGGTGGCGAGCCCCTTGCCGTCCAGGGAGATGCGCACGCCCCTGCGGGCGCGCTGCAGACCGCAGACAGCCCGTGCCAGGGTTGTTTTTTGCCGATCCCGTTGGCACCCATGACGCCGGTGATCGCACCTGCGGGGAAGAAGAGCTCGGGGATGTCGAGAATGAGGCGGCCGCCGCGCTCGACCTTCAGGTTCTCGATGCGCAGACCTCCCTCCTGCGGACCTCCGGAAGTCTCGTTGGGCTCAGCCCACAGTGCGCCACCGGCCGCGCGAGAGGGGTGCTCGACGCCGCTGCTCACGACGTCGTCGGCCGTGCTGTCCCGCGTGGCCGGTCCGGGCTGCGACGGGCTCGGGGCTCCCTGGCCAGGCGGGGCCGCTCCAGGGTGCGCAGGCCCAGCCGCCTGCGCCGCTCGTCCTCGATCCGCCACGCTCCTCGCCGCTCATCCGGTGCAGGACGCGTCCCTGCCCCATGATGACGGCCTCGTCGACGAGGCCGCGCAGGAAGTAGATGCGGTGCTCGGCCACCACGAGGGTCCGGCCGGCCTGTTTGAGCCGTTCGATGGCGGCGCGCACGTCGTCGATCGCCCGCGGGTCCAGGTTGGAGGTGGGCTCGTCCAGGAGGATGACGGGGGTCTGCTGGGCCAGGGCCTGGGCGCAGGCGACCTTCTGGGTCTGGCCGCCGGATAGGCCGCGCAGCTCTCTCTCGGCCAGGTCGGTGATGCCCAGCGTCTCCAGGGCCTCGTTGCGACGTCGCCGGATCTCCGGCGCGGGGACCTGGTAGTTCTGGGGCGCGAAGGCGAGCTCGTCGGCCACGGTGGTCGTGAAGAATTGGGAGGCGGGATTCTGGAAGACCGTGGCGGTGCGCAGGCCGGAGCGCTCGATCGGGGTGTCGCAGACCTCCTCGTCCCCGACGAGGACCCGGCCGGTGAGCTCGCCGTCGTGGAAGTGCGGGATGAGGGCCGTTGAGCAGCCGCAGGATCGTGGACTTGCCCTGACCCCGAGGCCCCGCACACGAGGGTGAGGCTTGCGGGGGCGACATCCAGATCGACGCCGTCGAGCACCTGCTGGCCGGTGGGATAGGCGTAGGAGACGCCCTGATGCCGAGCCTCGTCTCATCAAGCGGGGTCACCGCCACACCCCCAGGGACGGGAAGCAGCGCGAGAGCCACCATGGCGGCGCTCAGTGCGAGGAGCACGGCGTCGGCACTCCCGAAGCGCAGACGATCGACGACGGTGGGGCGGCCGCCGCCTCCCAGCCCCCTGATGAGAGCCGCGGCCGAGAGGTCGTCGGCGCTGCGGGCCGAGGCGGCCAGGACGGGCACCACGAGCTTCTCAATGCACTGAAGCGGGTGGCGCCACAGGTAGGAGCCGCTGTAGCCGCGCAGCCGCATGGCCTCGATGACGCCCCTGGCCTCATCGAGGGCCACCGGCACGAACCGGAAGAGCACCGCCAGCGGAATGGTGAGGAACCGCGGCGCGCGCAGCTGGTTGAGGGCCGCCAACAGGGTGCTCACGCGGGTGGTGGTGACGAACCATGCCCCCAAAGACAGTGAGATGGCGAAGCGCAGCAACCAGTAGGCAACGACCCCGAGGAACACCGCGAGCCCGCTCGGCCGCCACTGAGGCAGCTGAGCCAGTCCCCAGAACATCGCGGTGATGGCGCAGTACTCATGAGGACGCGCACCGGCTCGTCCAGGGCGATGAGCATCCCCACCAGGACCGCGATGAGTCCGACGGCGCCGGTGGGGGCGACCCCCATCACCAGCACGTTGCACACCAGGAGCAGCAGGAACTTGCTGCGCGGATCGGCGCGAACACGGGCAATAGCGCTGGCACCGGAGCGGGGGCGTCCCCCGAACGGGGCGTCGAGGAGCGAGCGGCTCTGCGGGCCCGGCACTGCCGGGCCGGCCGGGGACATCGAGATCTGTGGGCGCCGCATGCTCAGGCGACGCCTGCGCGCTCGAAGTGCTTGCGCAGCATCTTCATTCCCAGCAGAGCGCTGGCACCGGCCACGAGTGCGATGACGAGTATCCACCCAAGAAGGAACTTCATACTGATCAGCGACTGGAGGTCTCTGGCGTACGTGTCCCCCATGGACTCGCGGATGTCGGCGAAGTAGGCGTCCGAGGCCCATATCACCGGGAGGATCGGGCTGATGGCCCATATGGAGAAGACGGCGAATCCCCAGGGCGTTGGTGGCGGTTCTGGCGTATCCACCGGCGCGGGTGATGGTGTCGGCGGCGAGTCCCAGGACGGTTGCGACCAGGGGTGTGACCCAGGCGTGTCCGGTAGCGACCATGAGGATGCCGATGATGAGCCCCAGGATGGCGGTAGGCGCGAAGGCCCGGGTCCGGGCCACGTAGAGCATGCAGATGATCGCCTCGACGATGATGCCAATGATCCCGCCGATGAAGATCATGATCGGGTGGATCGCCCCGAGCATCCCGGAGGCGAACAGAGCGATGAAGTACAGGGCGGTGAAGACTCCCACGTTGATGAGGTTGCGCGGCGAGGCGATGTTCGCCGCCCTGGGCACCACCGTTGCCACTGGCGGGGTCGGTCGCTGCTGACCTGACTGAACTGGCTGTGCGGCCATACCGGATCCTCTCGTCAGCACCCTCACCGGCTTTGGTGAGGCATACCTAAGTGTACTCCTTCTCGGGGGTTCCCTGCAAGGGCCGAACAGGCACGGAGCAGCTATAGGACGATCAGGACTAACCGTTGAAAAGACGGGAGAACCGGGTGGTGAACTGGCGCTGAGGATGCCAGGGCGAGGTCCTCAGGGAGCCTAGCCCGAGCGCCCAGGCCTCCGCGTCCCACGAGGTCGATGCGGTGCATCTCCTCGGGACGCAGGCGCTCGCACCCGCTGAGTCAGGGACTCGGCGGCGTCGCTCCGACAGTCGCCAGAGGGTCGGGCAGGTCCACCGGTGCGGTGGGCGTGAGTCCAGGCGCAGGCTCTCCCAGGTCACCGAGAAGTCGGCGCCCACCTCCAGGCAGGCCGCCACGAAGGCTCCGCGCAGGGCGGCGCGCGTCTGCCGGGGCGCGTGGCGGGCGCGCTCGATCTCCTCCGGTTCGCACAGGCGCGCCATGGCCCCCTGCGCGGTCAGGCGTGGCGCCCAGCCCGGTCTCGGCGTTGAGGTCGTGGTAGGCCAGGTCCACCCGCGAGCGCAGGGCCTCCAGGGCACCACCGGACAGCTGGGGGTGGCGCTCGCGCTGGGCGCTCATGAGGCGGCGCTTAATCGCCCAGTCGATCTCGGTGTCGATGGGACCGGCGTCGTGGCGACGCAGCGCGGAGATGACGCGGGGCGCCAGGGTCCTCCAGCAGGTGCTCGGCGCCGCGGAGGAAGTCCGGGCACTCCGGCGTCGCCCAGGTAGGAGGTCATCCGCTCCAGGAAGGCCTCCTGGATGTCGACGGCGCTCAGGCGGCGGCCGTCGACGGTGATGGCGGGAACGTCTCCCCAGGGGCTCTCCCCCAGTGCGGACAGGGTGGCCAGCGGGTCGGCCAGGATGAGGTCGGTGAAGTCCCAGCCGGCCTCGAGGGCGTCCAGGAGCAGGAGGGTCACCGCACTGCGCAGTCCCGTCGTCGGCTCGGCCATGGTGGTGTCGGCGCAGGTGACGTGCAGGCGGCGCAGGCGGGTGGCGTCGGCGTGGGGCTCGTCGCGGGTGTTGACCAGGGCTCGCTGCCCGGTGGTGTCGGCCGATGTCAGAGCCTGAAGGTGGGGGGCGCGCGGAGACAGACCCCATGCGGACTCCTCGTCCCCAGCCCCGCGGCCGTCCTTGTTCGGCTCCGATGGGCTGCCCCCCAGCGGGCGCCCGGAGCCGACCAGGACGGGGCGCGTGGCCAGGAAGGAGGTGAGGACCGCCATGGCGGCCTCACCGCTGCCCGCCGTCGACGCCCTGTCCGGGCGCGTCATCGAGCAGGCTGGCGGGGCACGGAGTAGCCTCGTGGCAGCCGTAGGTGTGACCGGCGGAGTCGGTGTTGTTGGCCAGGAGGTGGAGCGGGACCGCGGGTTCCCCGCGTGGGCGAGGCTCGTGGCGGCGCTCTCCGCCATGGCCGCCAGGATCGCCCGCCCGGCCTGGTCCTGGGCGACGAGGTCGCCCACGCTCACGCACTCGGCGGTGGCGTACTCGGGGTGGGCGCCGATGTCGAGGTAGAGGCGCCCGCCGTTGGGCAGGAACAGGTTGGTGCTGCGGTAGCCGGCGGGCCGGTGACGGAAGATGAGCGCCGCCGCCCGCTCGACGTCCGGCAGATCCGCCTTCGCGGCTGCCGGTGGCCCGGCGGGGGCGCACAGGACGCCGAACTCGGTCTCCAAGCCGGTGACGCGCGGCCCCGGGGCGCTGGCGCTCACTGGCCGCCCTTCTGGACGAAGCCGCGCACGAACTCCTGGGCATCAACGGCCAGGACGTCGTCGATCATGTCCAGCACCGAGTCCAGGCCCTGGCCCTCGGGCGGGGTCCGGCGGGGCGGGCGTCGGGATCGTCGTCGGGGGCGGGGTCGTCCTGGCGGCTGCGGGACGGCTGGGCGAACTCACTCATGTCTGCTCTCCTGACGGGTGGCGGGATGCGGTCACTGCTTCGGTGGCCGCGCGCTGGGCGGTCCAGGGGCGCTCGCCCGTGAGGCGCGTCAGGACCTCGACGACGTCGGCGGCGTCCCTCGACGGGCCGGTGCCGCGGCGGCGCGGGTGAAGGACAGGGTGTCGGTCAGGGGCAGGCGACGCTGGGTCCTTCTCACCGGTCTCCAGGACCATGGAGTGCCAGCCGGCGGCGACCACCTGCCCGGGGAAGGCGCTCACGAGCCCTACCGCGCAGCCAGGCCCGGGTCGTGGTGGGCGGCTCGGCGAGGGCGCCTCCCACCGCCTCGTCGCTGAGCCCACCGCGATGCGTCGACGCCGGCGGGCACTCCGCTCGGCCAGGCCCCGTCCGGCCGGGGAGAGCTCGGACCAGGCCAGGTCGACGGCGTGGAGGACGTCGTGCCCGCGCGCGTCGGGGATGGCGACGGGCGGTGGCGTCCAGGAGCTGCTTCTTGGCGACCCACTCCCAGGTGTCCGGCGGGGCCTTCCGGGTCTCGGGCCTTCGGACTCGTCGCCACCCGGCGCACGGGTCTCGAAGCTCGCGCAGTGAGGCCATGAGCCTGCCAGAAGGCGAGAATCGCGCCGGTCTCGGCACGTCGGTGTCGGCGCCGTCGGCCAGCGCCGCCAGGTCCGGGCGCAGGGGGTCGCCTGTCGGCGCCGGCGCGGGCGCGTCCCGTGGTCCCCCAGGTGGCTGCGCACCGTCTCGAGGTAGCTGCTCCAGGATCTCCAGGGCGCTCAGGCGGCGGCCGTCGGCGAGCTCGAGCGCCCGCGAAGGCGGGTGTCGCGGGAGACCTCCCGGGCCTGGGTCACGGGGTCGGCCAGGCGCAGGCGGCGCCAGGCGGCGGGGACGCCGTCGGCCAGCACCTGGAGGACGCAGGGAGGTCATGCCGAGCTTGAGCCAGGTCGATCGTGTCGAAGCAGTTGGCGTCACCGGGCACCAGGTGGAGGCGCCGCCAGCGCTCGGGGTCGGCGTGGGGCTCGTCGCGGGTGTTGACCAGGGGACGGTCCACCGTGGTTCCCAGGCCCACGACCTTCTCGAGGTAGTCGGCCCGCTGGCTGATCTGGAAGTCGGCGCCCTGGGCCACGGCGCCCGGTGCCGACCCGACCGGAGCCCCACCAGGAGCGGGCGGACCACGAGCAGGGGCACCAGGGCCTCGAGCGAGGTCGTCGAAGTCGATCGAGCGGGGCACGAGGTAGTTCTCGTGGGTGCCGTAGGTGGCGCCCTTGCCGTCGACGTTGTTCTTGAACAGGCGGGCCGCCACGCCGCGACGGCGCAGCAGCTCAGCTCCCCGGGCCACCAGGAGGTCCCCGGCCCTGTCGGCCAGGGTGGCCTGCGCGGCCCCGGTGCACTCAGGGGTGGCGTACTCAGGGTGGCCCGTGGTCGACATGAGGCGCCCGCCAGTGGACAGGCAGGTGGCGGTGCCGCGCTGCCAGGCCTCCTCCTGGGCGGTCAGCCGCACGACGACGGTGGTGCGCAGCCCGCCCGGGGACGGGGCCCTCGACGGACGCGGCTCCAGGGACGTCGGTGAGCATGGAGGATCGACCGCTGAGCGGTCCATCCTCGAAACCACGGGCGTCGCGCAGGAGGGTACTCCCCGGAGTAGTCCCAGCGCACGCCCCGGACAGCGCCCCTGCCTCGCTCTCGGCCTCCAGACAGGGCGGCCACGACGTCCTCGGGCTCAGCACCGAGGATGCCGTACTCGGTCTCCATCCCCATGACCGTCACCTCGCGGCCGGGGGCCCGAGGGGAACTCGTCGATGCCACGTCCTCACTCCTCCCGGGGGCGCTGGAGCACGGCCATGGAGGTCACCGGGGCGCCGCGCCGCCCGCTGACGCGGGCCCAGTCGTCAGGGTGGACGGTGGCGGGCAGGCCCTCGTTCTCCACGATCTCCTCGATGACGGCGCGGTGCAGGTGCTCCTGCGTCAGGCCGCGCTTCCCGCCGGTGACCAGGTCCTTGACCGCCGCCTTCTTGGCCCGGTCGACGATGTTGGCGAGCATGGCGCCGCTAACGAGGTCGGCGACGTGGAGGATCTCGACCTGCCCGTCGGAGCGGGTGAGCTCAACCATCTCGGTGGCGCGGCGGCGGGTGTAGAGGGCCTCGACCACCTGCTCGATAAGGCGTCCACCGCCCCTGCGCGCCGCCGTGAGCGGCCAGGAGCTCCTCGCTGATCGGGAGGTCGGGCGTCAGGTAGGTCGCCAGGATTTCGGCAGCGCCGTCCCGGTCCGGTCGGCCCGATGCGGATCTTGACGTCGAGGCGGCCCGGCCGCAGGATCGCCGGGTCGATCAGTGTCCTCGCGGTTGGTGGCGCCGATGACCACGACGTTGTCGAGCTCGTCGACGCCGTCGATCTCGGCGAGCATCTGCGGGACCACGGTGGTTTCCACGTCCGAGGACCGCCCCGGATCCGCGGGTGCGGAACAGGGGAGTCCATCTCGTCGAAGAAGACGACGACGGGCACCCCGGTGGCGGCCTTCTCCCGGGCCCGGGCGAAGATGACGCGGATGCGCCGCTCGGTCTCCCCACGTACTTGTCCAGCAGCTGGGGGCCCCTTGATGCTGAGGAAGTAGGCCTCGCCCCGCCCGCCCGCGCTCAGGGAGGCGGCGACCGCCTTGGCGATGAGCGTCTTGCCGCAGCCGGGCGGCCCGTAGAGCAGCACGCCCGCGCGGTGGGGTGAGCCGGTGCTCGCGGTAGAGGTCGGGATGCAGGAAGGGCAGCTCGACGGCATCGCGGATGAGCTCGATCTGCTCGCCCAGTCCGCCGATGTCGCTCGTATCCCGACGTCGGGCACCTCCTCCAGGACGAGCTCCTCGACCTCGGAGCGCACCACGGGGCGCAGCGCCATGCGCACGGCCAGGTCGGCCACGAGCGCGTCGCCGACCCGGGGCGGCGGTCGGTCAAGGGTCGCCGAGAGGGTGAGGACCTGCTCTCGTCGTGGCGGGCCAGGACGAGGACGGTGCCGTCGTCGTAGGGTCTCCTTGACGGTGACGACCTCACCAAAGCGCGGGCGAGGGGCAGGTCGCGGTGATGACGAGGTGCTCGTTGAGGACGACATCGTCGCCCGGGTGCAGCGGAGGAGGACACGACGGCAGGGCCCCACGCCCACCCGGTGGCGCCTCCCGGCGATGGAGACATCGGCGGTGCGTGCGGTGGCATCCACGGCCAGGACCGTGGCGTGCGCCAGGGGCGGGAGCTGAAGGGCCTTGACGTCCTCGTGCAGGGCCGCCAGCTCCTGACGCGCACGCCCGCAGGGCGTTGGCCAGGTGGGTGTTCTTGCGACTGAGAACGCCGGCGTGCTCGCTGAGCTCCCGCAGGCGGTCGGTGACGTCCCCTCCGGTCTCGCTGCCAGCCTCCGCTGACGGGGTTCCAGGGAGACGCCCGACATCGTCTGCGCCACTGGGTCCTTGTGCTCCACCGGTTCCTCATCCATGCGCGTCCTCCTCGACTGCGGCCCGGGGCCGCTGCAGGTCCCCTCGATCCGTGTTGGTACAAGCGTACCAATCTGTGCGCGTTTCGTAACCCGGATGCGCCTTTGGGGGCGACTGAGCTGCCTCGAGGCCCGCCGACCTCACACCGGGCCGTGTCGAGGCCTGCGGCCGCGTCGTGACAGAATCGGCCTCATGTCTGAGACCCCCACGAGCCCCGCCGCTGCCCCGTCATCGTCCAGCCGTCTGCTGCCCTCCGAGCCCCACAGCCCGCGAGTGCCGGCCAAGGTGTCGACCGACGGCCTGGAGACCGCCTGGGGCGAGCGCTGGGAGTCCGAGGGAACCTACGCCTTCGACCGCAGCGCCGAGCGGGCGAGGTCTTCTCCATCGACACCCGCCGCCGACGGTCTCCGGCTCCCCTGCACGTGGGGCACGTCTTCTCCTACACCCACACCGACACATGGCCCGCTTCCAGCGCATGCGCGGCAAGGCGGTGTTCTACCCCATGGGCTGGGACGACAACGGCCTGCCCACCCGAGCGCCGCGTCCAGAACTACTTCGGAGTGCGCTGCGACCCTCCCTTCCTCTACGACCCAGACTTTCACCCCGCCGCACACCGGCGGCGAGGGCAAGTCGATCAAGGCCCGCGACCAGGTGCCGGTCTCGCGTCGCAACTTCGTCGAGCTGTGCGAGCGCCTCACGGTCGAGGACGAGAAGCAGTTCGAGGCCCTGTGGCGCCGGCTCGGCCTGAGCGTGGACTGGTCGCACACCTACCAGACCATCGGGGAGCGGGCCCGCAAGGTCGCCCAGACCGCCTTCCTGCACAACCTTGAGCGCGGTGAGGCCTACCAGGGCGGCGGCGCCCGGCCTGTGGGACGTCACCTTCCAGACGGCGGTGGCCCAGGCCGAGCTGAGTCGCGCGAGTACCCCGGCTTTCTACCACCGTCTGGCCTTCCACATCGTGGACGAGGATGCCGCCGCCAAGGCCGAGGCCGCCGGCGCCCCGGTGGAGAACGGCGTCGACGTGCATCGAGACGACCCGTCCCGAACTGCTGCCCGCCTGCGTGGCCCTCGTGGCCCACCCCGATGACGAGCGCTACCAGCCCCTGTTCGGCACCACGGTGTCCTCCCCCGTCTTCGGCGTCAAGGTGCCGGTCCTGCCTCACCCGGCCGCAGAGAAGGACAAGGGCGCCGGTATCGCCATGTGCTGCACCTTCGGAGACACCACCGACATCGACTGGTGGCGCGACCTGCAGCTGCCGCTGCGCGCCATCCTGCGCAAGGACGGGCGCATCGAGACCCGAGACACCCGAGTGGATCACCTCGAGGCCGGCCGCGAGGCGTACGGGGCCATGGCCGGCAAGACCACCTTCTCCGCCCGCGAGGCCATCGTGGCCCGCCTGGCGCAGACCGGTGAGATGCGCGGCGAGCCCGTCAAGACGGTGCGTCAGACGAACTTCTTCGAGAAGGGCGACAAGCCCCTGGAGATCGTCACCTCCCGCCAGTGGTACATCCGCAACGGCGGTAAGGGTGGACGAACCCGGCCTCAGGCGCCGATCTGCGCGACGAGCTGCTGGAGCGTGGCCGCCAGCTGGAGTTTCACCCGGACTTCATGCGCGTGCGCTACGAGAACTGGGTGCGGGGCCTCAACAACGACTGGCTGGTCTCGCGCCAGCGCTTCTTCGGCGTCCCTTCCCGCTGTGGTACGAGTGGGCTCCGACGGCGAGGTCGACTACGACGCGATCCCTGACCCCGGACGAGTCCGAGCTGCCGTGGACCCCTCCTCCGACGTCCCGTCCGGTTACACCGAGGACCAGCGCGGCAAGCCCGGCGGCTTCGTCGGCGAGTTCGACATCATGGACACCTGGGCCACCTCCTCCCTGTCGCCCCAGCTGGCCTCAGGGCTGGCTGACCGATGAGGACCTCTTCGGCCGGGTCTACCCTGATGGACCTGCGCCCGCAGGGCTGGGACATCATCCGCACCTGGCTGTTCACCTCGGTGGTGCGCGCGGACCTGGAGTTCGCGGCCCTGCCGTGGCAGAACGCCGGGCCTGTCCGGCTGGATCCTGGACTCCGACCACAAGAAGATGTCCAAGTCGAAGGGCAACGTCGTCACCCCCATGGGCCTGCTGGAGCAGTACGGCCCGACGCCGTGCGCTACTGGGCCAGCTCGGCGCGCCTGGGCCTGGACGCGGCCTCGAGGAGACCCAGATCAAGATCGGCCCGGCGCCTGGCCATCAAGGTCCTCAACGCCTCCAAGTTCGCCCTGTCCATGGGGATCCCGTGGGACGCGGACGAGGCCACCGTAGCCGCGGCGCCCGCCCCCTGTCTAGACGCCTCGGTGGTCAGCGAGCCGATCGACCGGGCGGTCCTGGCCGCGCTGGCCGACGTCGTCGACGCCGCCACGGCCGCCTTCGAGGCTTTCGGGCACGCCCGTGCCCTGGAGGTCACCGAGTCCTTCTTCTGGACCTTCTGCGATGACTACATCGAGCTCAGTCAAGGACCGGGCCACGACTCGACGGTCTCACGAGCCCGCTGCCGTCCGCTCGGCGCGGGCGACGCTAGCGATCGCGGTGGACACCTTCGTGCCCTGCTGGCCCCTTCCTGCCCTTCGCCACCGAGGAGGTGTGGAGCTGGTACCGCACCGGCTCGGTGCACCGGGCCGCCTGGCCAGCAGTCGACCGGCCTGCGTGAGGCCTCCGCGAGGGGCCGACGCCGAGCTGGTCGCCCGCGCCGGGAGCCGCCCCTGGCGGCGCTGCGCAAGGTGAAGTCGGAGGCCAAGACGAGCCAGAAGACGCCGATCCTCTCGGTGACGCTGGCCGTCGCCGCAGACCGGCCCGAGTACGCCGAGGCTATTGAGGCGGTGCGTGCGGACCTGACCGAGGCGGCGAGGTGACCGGCACCTTCACCGTGGAGCAGGGCGCCCAGGCCGCGGACTCCGAGTCGGCCGACAGCAGCCGCATCGGTGACTGTCACGGCCGCTGAGCTTGGTGAGGCCCCGCCAAGCCGGCCAGAAGAAGTGAGCCGCTAGCAGCCGGCCTTCTGACGAACGGTGGCGCCGCCCCGTCCTGGGGTGGCGCCACCGTCGTCGTTCTAAGACACACCGGGCAGGCTCACGCGATCGGTTCTCGCCTCAAGGCTCAGCAGGATCCGGTACTCGATGAGGGACGATGGCGATCGCGGTCAGCAATGCTGCAAGGACGTCGATCCGGCTCTGCACGACGCAGTCGTGAGAAGTACCCGAACTCGAGCGTGGAGAAGCGCTCCCGCATGCACAACACCGATCCGGCGCCGAACTCGTCCTCGACCTCGGCGTTGTCGACAGTGAACATCCAGGCGAGCCCTGATCGCCAGCGCGAACGCGCAACCGAACCTGGAACCAGGGAGACACGCGGGGTATCAAGGAGCATGTGGGGTGTGCGGCCGCGCTTCCACCAGGACAGGGCTATCGCCGCCAGGGCGATCGCACCGAACGCAGCGGTGACCGCCCTGCGCGACATGCGCCCTGTCCGGAGGACATCAGCTCGGGCTCGATGATGACATCCTGCACCACCTTGTAGCCGGCTCCGTCACTACCGGCGAGAGTCAGAACGTGCGGGACCACCTCTGTAGTCACGACATCGGAGGAGTCTCCGTAGATCATCGCTCGTCGTGACCTTCGCAGTAGCGCGCACAGTCCCATCGTCCTGGAATGCCGCCTTGACGAGCCTCACTTCGCTCTTGACGTCCCTCCACCGAGTTCCCATCTGGGCGAGGCTCGATCACGCTCGGCACGGATGGTCTCTCTCGGCTCGCATGGGTGGGGAGGCCCCGGTGGAGGCTTCGGGATCGGTCCGCTCGGCGTCGATCACCGCCTGATGCTCTTTGACCGCCGCCAGGACCCGGTCGGAGTCGGGTTTGTCCCGCACCGCCTCCTGAATCCTGGGGACCAGCCACGGAAGGACGGCCAGACCGACCACGGCCACGGTCAGGAGGCCGATCAGAGTGTTGACCACGCGGAATCTGCTCGGCGCCATCCCATCACCCTCAGCAGCATCGACTCACCGCCGAGTCTGGCACATCGTGCAACTATGCGGGTGGTTTCGCGGCATCCTCCAGCTCCGGCAGCGCACCGTGGAACCGCGGTTCCTGAGGAAGACGGGCATGAGCGTGCGATGCCCAACCGGCTCCAGTTCTCCCTCAGGCGGGCCACGAGGAGCGAGCCCGCGGCAGTTCCCATCGCCTCGCGGTCCACGCTGAACTCGCTGAAGGCCTTTCCCCTGCCGCCCGTGGCACTCCGTGACCCCGAGGGTGAGTACGGACAGGTCAGCGGGAATGGACAGTCCGTGGGCCTGCGCCGCACAGGCGAGCCCCACCAGGGCGGCAGGGTTGTTGGAGACGACGGCGCTGCGCCCTCCACCAGTCCGTCTGCTCCCACAATCTCGCTTCCGGCCAGCGCCAGCTCCGGAACCTGGCGCACCAGGACATCCACCCCCAGGTCGACCGCGGCACGCAGAAGCTCCTGAGCCTGGTCCTGGCGCGCATGGGCGTCGTCGGCGCTGGTCTCCCGCATGAGTGCGACGATGCGCCGGTGCCCGAGTCCCGGCCAGGTGCTCCACGGCTGCGTGCGTCATCTGGGCGAAGTCGGTGTCGACGCCCCGGCGCCCCGACGGTGCAGCCGGAGGATCCGATGAGAACAGTGGGGATCTTCTCCTCCAGGAGCATCGCCTCACGCTCATCGTCCTGAGACACATCCATGAGGACGACACCGCCCAGCGATCCCGAGCGCACGAGTGAGCGCAGCTCGATCAGCGGCGCCGAGGATGTCATGACCGGGATGACGACCTGGGAGTCCGCTGGGTTCCAGGCCCGGCGAATGCCGTCGACGTAGTCGAGGTCATTGGCGTCAATGGTCGAGCGCTGACGTCGGAACAGTACCCCACGGTGCGCAGCACCCGGCGAGGCCATGAGAACGGGCGGCGGTATTGGGGTGGTAGTCGAGCTCGCGCACGGCCCGCATGACCCGCTCCCGGGTGCTCGAGCGCGTCGAGCGCTGTCCGGACAGGACATGGGTGACGGTCGAGGGCGACACCCCCGCCGCTCGGGCTACGTCAGCACGGGTCGCCGCCATCAGGTCCTCCTTGCGGAAGATCCAGCCAGCAGGCGCCATTGGGCGGCAGGACGACGGTTTCCGTAGCATCTGCCCCGCCCCGATCGGCAGAATGCCAAGAGATGATGAGAGGCCTGCCGGTGTCCTCGATCATCACCCGGATGCTCAGTGGTGTTGAGGACGACACCTGTCACTCCGTTGCGCAGGAAAAGGACTCCGGGCTCTGACGCCAGCCATCCCACAGCCCCGCGCCCTAGCCGGCGCTCGCGCCGCAGAGCGATGGCCCGCCGGTACAGGGCGAGGGTGGAGTCCTCGAGCCCTTCCTGGGCCTCAGGCGAGTAGTCGCCCCACCCTTTCAGGGCTGGGGCAGCCAGGTACGACCGGTGGTGTTGTACCCGTAGGAGACCCCGTCCCGAGTCCAGGGCAGGGGAACCCGGCAGCCGTCGCGCCCGGCACGAGGTGGTTGGTGCGCTCCCACAAGGGGTCCTGGCGGACCTCGTCCTCCATGGTGGTGTGCTCGGCAGTCCCAGCTCCTCCCCCTGGTAGAGTAGGGCGCTGCCGGGCAGCCCCAGCATGAACAGGGTCGCGGCGCGCGCCCGGGCCAGGCCGAGCTCGGCGTCGGGCTGGGGGTCGTTCGGTCCGATCCCAGGGTTGGTGTCCATGTCGGCGGGTAGGCCAGGCGGGAAGCGTGGCGTACGACGTCGTGGTTGGACAGCACCCAGGTGGCCGGAGCCCCGACGGCACCCTGTACTCGGCCAGGGAGACGTCGATGACGCGGCGCAGCTCAGCGGCGTCCCACCCGGCGGTCAGGAAGGGGAAGTTGAAGGCCTGGCTCATCTCGTCTGCGCGCACGTACAGGGCGGCATCCGCCTCGGTGGGTACTCAGGCTTCGGCGACCATGAGGATGTCCGTGCCGACCTCGTTCAGGACACTGCGCCACTCGCGGTAGATGTCGTGGACCCCGGGCTGGTTGAAGGCGGGGCCGACGTCAGGCAGCTTCTCACGGGCGGCGGCAGCATCCTCGTCTTCTGCGGCAACGACGTTCCACCGGTCCGGGCCGAGGTCGTCATCGGGCAGACCCTCGGCCTTGACCAGTCCGTGAGCGACGTCGACACGGAACCCTGTCGATGCCCCTGCTCCACCCAGAAGCGCAGGAAGGTGCGGAAGTGCTCGTGGACGTCCTCGTTGGACCAGTTGAAGTCGGGCTGCTCGGCGGCGAACAGGTGGAGGTAGTACCAGCCGCGGTCCCGGCTGCGGCCGGTGAGCGGCTCGACCGGCTGCCAGGCGGAGCCTCCGAACAGCGAGCCCCAGTTGTTCGGGGCGCCGTCGTCGCTATGGCGGAAGATGTAGCGGTCGCGCTCGGGGAGCCTGGGCCTGCGGCCAGGGCGGAGCGGAACCATTCGTGCTGGTCGGAGGAGTGGTTGGGCACCAGGTCGATGACCACGCGGATGCCGGCTTCGTGCAGATCGGCGATGAGGGCGTCGAGGTCTTCCAGGATGCCGTACTCGAGGGCCAGATCGAGTAGTCGGAGACGTCGTATCCGGCGTCGACCTGCGGTGAGGGGTAGAAGGGTGAGAGCCACGGCGTCGATACCGAGCGCGGCCAGGTGAGTCGACGTGCCCGCGGATGCCCCTGGATGTCGCTGATCCCGTCACCGTTGGCGTCGGCGAAGGAGCGGGATGGATCTGGTAGATGACGGCGTCGCGCCACCAGGCATCGGTGTCTGTGCGCGGCGCGAGGCTCTGGGAGCGGTAGTCGGTCGAGGTCATGGGCGGGATCCTGGTCAGGGCCGCAACGCTGCGGCGAGGTGAGAGAGAAGGAGGAAGGAGAAGAGCGAGACGTACGAGAAAGATGCCCCTATGAGCCGGCGGGAGTCACAGATGTCCTCTGCGGGACGGCGGCGCGATGCCGCCGTCCCGCAGGAGAGCCTGTGGCGGACAAACCCTACAGCGATCCGGGTTCTGGCCGCGCCGGCACTACTGCTTGAGTCCGCCAGCAGCCAGACCCCGCCACGATGCGACGCTGGAAGAAGAGCACCATGAGCACCAGCGGCAGCGTCATGATGACGCCGGCCGCCATCTGGGGAGCCGAAGGGCGTGTTGAACTGGGAGTCACCGGTGAACTTCGACAGCAGCACCGTGGCCGGCTGCATCGAGGGTTTGATGATCATCGTGACGGCCACGAGGAACTCGTTCCAGGCGCCGATGAAGATGATGATGGCGGTGGTGAAGATGCCCGGCGCGGCCAGAGGGAGGATGACCTTTGCGGAAGGCTTGGCCGGGGTGCATCCATCGACCATGGCGGACTGCTCGAGCTCCTGGGGCATCTGCCTGAAGAAGCTCGTCAGGTTCCACACGGCCAGGGGCAGGAGAAGGACAGGTCCGGGACGATCATCGCTTGGTAGGTGTCCGTCCAGCCCCAGGCGGCGAAGTTCTTCAGCAGGGGCACGATGATGGCCACGAGCGGGAACATCGAGGTGGCGATGATGAGGAGCATCAGCAGGCCCTTGCCCCGGAAGTCGAGGCGTGCCAGGGCGTAGGCGGTGAAGGTCGCCACGGCCAGTGCCACGATCGTCACGACGATCGAGACGATGAGGGAGTTGATGAGGGCCGTTGGCGAAGTCGTTCTTCGAGGAGAAGACCGCCTTGTAGTTCTCGAAGGAGGGGTGGCGGGGCCACCAGCTGTTCTCGAAGATCTCGCTGTCGGGGCGCAGCGAGGAGACCAGCATCCAGTAGAAGGGCGCCAGGGCAGTAGATGACGATGAGGACGATACCGGCGTAGAGAAGAGGCTTCCCCAGTCCCTCTTGGTCTTGCGAACCGGTACAGCGGTGGAGGTGCTCATGCCTGCTGGCTCCTTTCAGTAGCCGTCTGGGGAGGCCAGGGGTCGAGGAGCCGGAGCGCTTGAAGAAGGCGCTGACCGGCAGCTTGCGCTCATTGCGCTTGCGCCGAGCCTCGTCGTTGCCGCTGAGGTCGGTGTTGGTGATCTTCAGGAAGGCGATGGCGAAGACGAAGACGTAAAGGAACAGGATGAGGGCGTATGCCGCTGCGCTGCCGGCGGGAGTTGGAGCTCTCGTCCTGGACCAGCATGGAGAGGGTCTCCACGCTGCTCTTCCTAGGACCGATGAGGAATGTAGGGCAGGTCGAACATGCGCAGGGCGTCCAGGGCCCGGAAGACCACGGCCACGACGAGCGCAGGCTTGACCAGCGGCAGGGTGATGGAGGTGAAACGCTTCCAGGCGCTCGCACCGTCGATCTTGGCAGCCTCATAGACCTCGTCGGGGATGAGCTGGAGCCCAGCCAGGGTAAGCAACCCGATGTAGGGGCCGTCTTCCACACGTCGGCGATGATGATGGCCATCTTGGCGCTCAGGTCCCCTCGAGGCCCACATGACGTGCTGGCCCAGGATCGCGTTGGCGACACCGTTCTGGTTGAAGATCCAGCCCCACAGGATGGCGGAGACGGCGGTGGGGATCGCCCAGGGAACGAGGATGGAGGCACGCACGATGCCGCGTCCCTTCATCGCCTTGTGTCATGATGAGCGCCATGGCTACACCGAGGATGGTCTCCAGGACCACGGTGACCACGCCGAAGAGGGTGGTGTTGTAGAAGCGCCACCCAGAACCGTTCGCCTGCACTGGAGAAGATGTCGGTGTAGTTCTTCAGGCCCACGAAGGGCTCAGTGGTGGAGAAGAAAAGCCGTCATCCCTCCAGCCGGGGCCGCCCGAAGAGCGACTGCAGAGGGACTGGGCGATGGGAATAAGAATGACGATAGTCAGCACCAGCACCGTGGGTGAGATGAGCAACCAGGCCAGACGGGCCTGGGCCTTGGAGCTCTTGGACTGGTGATTGACGACTTGTTCGGAGTGCGTCGTTGTACTCACGACTCGTCCTTGACCGTCCTTATTGACTGTCCCAGCTGACATGACCGGTTTGTCTCAGGGCGCCACTCGCGGCGGCGGCCGTTGCCGTGGCCTTACCCCTCCAGCTTCTTCAGGTCGTTGCTCAGAGCAGCGATAACGTCTTTGGCCGCCTTACTCCCCGGCTGCTGGATCGCGGGGTAGATGTTGTCCTGGATCTTCGCGGTGACGTCGCCGTAGTAGACGGCCTGAGGACGGCTCTTGGCGTTCTCAAGACTCTGCCTGAGGATCGGCAGGTAGGGGAACTTCTGCAGCAGATCGGCGTCCTCGTAGAGCGACCCGAGGATCGGTGCGAGTGTCTGAGTTTCCAGTTGGTAGCGTTCGGAGTCCTCGCTGATCCACCACTTGACGAACTTCAAGGCGGTGGCCTTGTTCTTCGATCCCTTGGTAATGGCGCAGTTGTGCCCGCCCAGGGTCGGCACGAAGTCCTTGCCGTCGATACTGGAAGGGCGGCGACGTCGAACTTCTCCGTCCCCAGGGCTCCTTGTTGTTGGCGTACTGGTAGGGCCACTGACGGTAGAAGAGAAGGTTGCCCGCCTCAAAGGCATTGCGGCCGTCCTCCTCCTCCACTCCAGGGACTCCTTGGGGATGTAGTTCCCTGGGAGAAGCTCGTCGATGAGCCACTGCAGACCGGTGACCGATTCGGCAGAGTCGACGATCACTTGGTTATCCGGGTCGTAGAAGCCCCCGCCGGCGGTGTGGATGAACTCCGAGGCGCAGCAGGTCAGGCCCTCGTACTTGGCGAACTGCCCTCCGAAGCCGCCGATGTCTCGTGACCGGGCAGGGCCCGCACCGCGTCGATGGCAGCCTTGACCTCGTCCCAGGTCGGGAACCGCGACGCCGGCCTCCGCCAGGAAGTCCTTGCGGTAGAACATCACCGGGCATCCGTGTGGAACGGAACGGCGAAGAACTTGTCCTATAGACACCCGTCTGCCAGACGGGCTCAAGGATATCGTCGTTCTTGAGTTCGTCCTCGGGCAGCTCGACCACCCACCGGTTGGCGGCGAACTCGGAGACCCAGACGTTGTCCAGGAGACGACGTCGTAGGCGTTGAGTTGATCCCGGCGGCATTGACCAATGCCGTGCGCTGCTGGTCGGCCTCCGCGGAGAGCCTCGATGAGCTCGACCTCCTCGCCGGGTTGGCCTTGTTCCACTCATCGATCCTGGCCTGCACCTTGCCGCCGGAGTTGTCCTTGCCCTGAACCCAGGTGATCGGTCCGGTGCCTTCAAAGGTGGCAGGGACCGTCGTCGTCCCGCTGGAGGTGGAGCAGGCCGCCATTGAGGCTGAGCGCCGCCGCCAGGGCAGAACCCTGGATGAACTGACGACGGGTAGGGGTGTCATGCGTGTTTCCTCCTTGAAACTGTTCCGGAGCCCACCGACTCCGTTCCGGAAGGACCCACAGTGTCGACGCGCGTCGACTTGGGCATGAGATCCACGTTACACATCTGTAACCGGTCGGTCAATCCGTTTCATCTTCGTTCCTTCGCGCACTTCAGAGGAACTCCCCATCCCGAAGCACCCCACGGACGTCACCGCCCCGACGATCTCCGCAAGGCCGTCAGGCCTCGCCTGATGAAAAACCTCCACAGCAGCCCACCCGGTTCTCTCACCACAACGGAGCGCCGCCCCTCGAGCTGCCTGACACAATGAAACCGTGAGCTCTCGTCCCTCCTCATCCCACGGCAACAGCACCCAGATCACCCGCGCTACCCCGGCCATATGGCCTGGCGAGGGTCTCCCGGTACTCGAGATCCCTTCCAGCCCGAGGCGCACTGGTCGGTTCCATGGCTGCTGGCCGATCGCATCGCCCGCAGCGGCGACAAGCCACTCGTGGCTCCGCAAGTCGCCCCCTGTCAGGCGGCTGGCGAGGAGGTCTCGGCCCGTACCTTCGGCGAGGGAGGTGGCCCATGTGGCTGCCGGCCTCATCGGCATGGGGCTGAAAGCGGGCAGCGCCGTCGGCATCATGGCGCATACCTCCCTACGATTGGTTCCTGCTGGACATGGCCATCGCCCGCGCCGGCTTGATCTCGGTCCCCATCTACGAGACGAGCTCAGCCGAGCAGGTCGAGTGGATCGTCTCCGACCCGACGTGTGCCTGGTCATCACCGAGAGCGGCACCCTGGCCGAGCTCGTGCGCGGCGCTGTCGCTGGCATCGAGCACGCGGTGGAGGTCCTCGCCCTGGACTCCCGACGCCATCACGACGATCGTCCAGGCCGGCTCGGGCGTCAGCCCCTCGCAGGTGGACCAGCGCTCCAACGCCCCTCGGGGTCGACGACGTCTACTCCATCATCTACACCTCCGGCACGACCGGCCGCCCCAAGGGCGTGGAGCTCACCCACCGCAACGCCGTCGGCATTCCCCACCACGGGGTGCGCCACCCTGCCCGGCGTCCTGTGGGGCACCCGTGCGCCTCCTGCTGTTCCTGCCGCTGGCCCACGTCTACGCCCGCTGCCTCCAACTGCTGTCCCTGGCCGGCGAGGGCGTACTGGGGCACACCCCCGACGCTAAGACCCTCCTGCCCGACCTGCAGTCCTTCGCCCCCTCCTACATCCTGGCCGTCCCTCGCGTCCCGGAGAAGATCTACAACGCCGCGGACGCCAAGGCCGGGCAGCGGCGCCAGGCTCAAACTGTTCCGCTGGGCCGCCAAGGTCGCCATCTCCTACTCCCGCGCCCTGGGACACCCCCACCGGGCCCTCCCCGCGCTACGCCGGGCCCACGCGTTCGCCGACCGCCTGGTCTCCGCAAGATCCGGGCCCTCATGGGCCCCAACGCCCGCTTCATCATCTCCGGCGGAGGGCCGCTGGGGCGGCGTCTGGGCCACTTCTACCGCGGACTGGGCCTGGCCATCCTGGAGGGCTACGGCCTGACCGAGACCATCGGCCCGGTCAGCGTTAACACCGACTGGCTCAACAAGATCGGCACTGTCGGCCCACCCCGTGCGGCAATGAGATCCGCATCGGCGAGGACGACGAGATCCAGGTACGGGGCCTGGGCGTCTTCTCCACCTACCACAACAACCCCAAGGCGACTGCCGAGTCCTTCACGGCCGACGGATGGTTCCGCACCGGCGACATCGGCGCTCTCGACGACGACGGCTACCTGCGCATCACCGGGCGCAAGAAGGAGCTCATCGTCACCGCCGGTGGTAAGAACGTCGCCCCCGCCCAGCTGGAGGACCGGCTGCGCGGTCATCCGCTCATCAGCCAGGTGCTCGTCGTCGGGGACGAGGAGCCCTTCATCGCCGCGCTCATCACGCTGGACAAGGAGATGCTCCCCAGTGGCTACGCAACCACGGACTGCCGGCCATGGACGTCGTCGAGGGCCTCCACTCACCCGCAGGTGCTCGCCGCCCCTGGACTCGGGCCGTGGCGCGCACGAACCGCGCGGTCTCCCGGGCCGAGTCGATTCGCGCCTTCAGGGTGCTGACGACCGACTTCACCGAGGCCAATGGCCTCGCTCACGCCGTCGCTGAAGGTCAAGCGCGGTCCGGTGATGGAAGCTCACGCCGAAGTCATCGCGGACATCTACAGCTCCACGCGCAAAGGACCGCAGGAGTAGACGCCTCCGGCTGTCCGGGCCGGGCATACTTGCCACCAGCGACCGACGCCTCCACCTCCCCGGCCGATGCCGTCTCCTCCGACCCGTCCGGCGAGCACGCCACCGAGCTGCTGATCCCGGTCCACGACGGCATGACGACGCCCTGGGCACTGGCCGAGCGTGTGCGCCGCAGTCTGACGGCGGGCTCATCGCCCGCAAATCCCCGTTAGGGGCGGCGCTGGCGCGAGATGAGTGCCAGCGCCTTCCGCACCCAAGGCGCGCGAGGTCGCCGCGGGATTGGTGGCCGAGGGGCTCAAACCAGGCGACGCCGTGGGCATCATGTCTCACACCTCGTACGAGTGGACGCTGCTGGACTTCGCCGCCTGGGAGGCGGGGCTCGTCGAGTCCCCGTCTCACGAGACCTCATCGGCCGATCAGGCCCAGTGATCCTCACCGACGCCGGGGTGAAGCTCGCGGTCGTGGAGAACGAGGCCATGGCCGCGATGATCGGCGCTCTGACCTCCACCGTGCCCGAGCTGGCGGACCTGCGCGTCCTGTGCGTGGAGCGCCAAGACGTCCTGGGGCTCATCGAGGCCGGTCGGGGTATGGAGCCCGCCGAGCTCGACCAGCGCAGCGCGGCCCCTGACCTCGCAGTCCCCTGGCGACGATCGTCTACACGTCGGGCACCACGGGCCGTCCCAAGGGCGTCGAGCTCAGCCACGGCAACCTGGTGCACCTGTGCGTCAACGTCTGCCCCCCATGTGCCCGAGGTCCTGGGCGGGCGGAGGTCCGATTTCCTGCTGTTCCTGCCACTGGCCCATGTGCTCGGCCGGTTCGTAGAAATCGCGATCGTCTGCTCGCGCTCGGGTGTCCTGGGCCATGTGCCCGATGTGCGCAACCTGGTGGCGGACCTGGGCTCTTTCCAGCCCACCGCGGTTCTAGCCGTGCCTCGCGTCTTCGAGAAAATCTACAACGCCGCGGACGCCAAGGCGACCGGCGCCAGGCAGAAGGTCTTCCGTCTGGCGGCTAAGACCGCGATCGCCTCACCACGGGCCCTGGACACCCCCGAGGGACCGTCGCGCAGGCTGAAGGCCCAGCGCGCGGCTTTCGACCGATCAGTCTTCCACCCCTGCGCTCCGTCCTGGGCGGGCAGGTCACCCATGTGATCTCAGGGGCGGGCTGCTGGGCGAGCGCCTGGGGCACTTCTACCGCGGCGCGGGGGTCACCGTCCCAGAGGGCTACGGCCTGACCGAGACCATGGGGGCCCTGCGCCGTGAACCTGCCAGGCGCCACCCGGATCGGTACTCGTCGGCACGCCGCTTCCCGGCTGTGCGGTCCGCCCTCGACGGGGACGGGGAGATCCTGGTTCGGGGCATCGGCACCTTCACCGGCTACCACAACAATCCCGGAGGCCACGGCCGAAGCCTTCACCGCCGACGGCTGGCTACGCACCGGTGACATCGGGTCCTTCGAGGGCGCTGAGGGGTTCCTGCGGATCACGGGGCGCAAGAAGGAGCTCATCGTGACCGCCGGTAGAACGTCGCCCCGGCTCCCCTGGAGGACCGGCTGCGGGGCCACCCGCTGGTCAGTCAGGTGCTCGTCGTGGGTGAGAACCGGCCGTGCGTCGGGGCTCTCGTCACGCTGGACGCGGAGATGCTGCCGCTGTGGCTGTCGTCCCACGGCCTGGAGGGAGATGACCGTGGTCGACGCCGCCCAGGACCCGAGGGGTGCGCGCCGCGCTGGAGCGGGCAGTGGCCAGAGCCAATGAGGCGGTCTCACGGGCAGAGTCGATTCGAACCTTCAAGGTGCTTCCCACGGACTTCACGGTGGCCAACGGCCTGCTCACGCCCTCTCTCAAAGTGCGCCGTGCCGAGGCGGAGAAGCGTTTCGCGGCGGAGATCGACGCGCTCTACACGCGCACGCCACTCGTCCCCAGCGCCGCCGCGCTCGCCGTCAGGAATAGGGCAGTTGTGCGAGTCTGTTTGGGCTCGGCTGCCCCGGGTCGCCCCGGGGCTTGCGGACGCTTCCGCGACGCCGCGTCGGTAGGCGGCGCGAGACGACGGACACCGCACCAGCCCCGACCCTCACTCAGTCGGCACTGGCCCCGCCTCAACAGCGGCCCGGAACGGGCGGCCGCCCATCGAGAACTCGCGTTTCCCATCCAGAACGTACCCATCCCGCAAACCACTGGCATCCGCCCCCAGTCGTCTGCGGGACAACGCAGTCCCCGATCACGAAGCACGTTCCCGATCAAGGCCCGCGCAGCACAGGCGGCTCCCTCGGCCTGCCCCTCCCGACACCCACAAGCCGCAACCCCGCGCAAAAGGGACGCCTCCCCAACCGCCCATTTACGACTGAACCGCCCAGCGGCATCGACATCCACTGGTATAGAGCCTGCTAAGCGACCCACCGCCCCTCCTTCCGCAACCCGCTCCCAATGGCGGGCGTCGAGGCGGAGTTACCGGAGCGCGCCTCAGACGGCTGCGTCCGTCGGTGCCTCCAGTCCCGCCTGCCGGGCGCGCTCGGGTCCCCACGGCCGTCGCGGATCTCTCGTGGTGCTGGATGACTTCGGCGACGATGAAGGCGAAGAACTTCTCAGCGAAGACCGGGTCGAGGCCGGCCTCCTCGGCCAGCGCCCGCAAGCGCGCCACCTGCTGGCGCTCGCGTCCGGGGTCGGCCGGCGGCAGGTCCAGGCGGGCCTTGAGCAGGCCCACCTGCTGAGTGCAGCGGAAGCGCTCAGCCAGGAGATGAACGAGGGCGGCGTCGAGGTTGTCGATGGTGGCGCGGTAGACGGCCAGCTGCGGGGAACGCCGTCCCTGTCCCCTGCTCATGCGGTTCGGCTCCGCTCCCCGCTGGCAGCCGATCGAAGTGTGCCCGATCCCGCCTGGTAGCTGGGCTTTCCCTGTTCCCCGCACGGCATCGGCGTCGACGACGACGCGCCCGACCTCGGGCAGGGAGGGACCTCGAACATGGCCTGCCCCAGAACTTCCTCCACGATGGAGGTCAGTCCTCGGGCGCCGGTCTTGCGCTCCAGGGGCGAGGGAGGCCACCGCCTCGATGGCGGCGTCGGTCGCTCTAGCTCGACGCCGTCGAGGCTGAAGAGATACTGGTACTGGGAGACCAGGGCGTTCTTGGGCTCGGTCATGACGCGCACGAGCTCGCGCACACCCAGGTCCTGAACGGTGGCGATAACGGGCAGACGGCCGATGAACTCCAGGGATGAGGCCGAACTTGTGAAAGATCCTCAGGGCGCACCGGGGAGGTGAAGACGTCCTGGACCCCGTGCCACCGACCAGCTGGGCGCCGAAGCCCACCATCTGGGCGCCGGACTCCTTGCGCTGGCGTTGGCGCACGATCTCCTCGATCCCGGCGAAGGCTCCGGCGGCGATGAAGAGGATGTTGGTGGTATCGATCTCCAGGAACTCCTGGTGAGGGTGCTTTGCGCCTGCCCCCGGGGGCACTCGACGCCGTAGTGCCCTCGATGATCTTGAGCAGCGCCTGCTGGACGCCCTCGCCGGAGACGTCTCGAGTGATGGAGGGGTTCTCCGCCTTACGACCGATCTTGTCGATCTCGTCGATGTAGATGATGCCCTTCTCGGCGCGCTTGACGCCGCCGTCGGCGGCCTGGATGAGCTTGAGAAGGATGTTTTCAACGTCCTCGCCCACGTAACCCGCTTCGGTCAGCGCCGTGGCGTCAACGATGGCGAAGGGGACGTCGAGGAGGCGGGCCAGGGTGCGGGCCATGGTGGGTCTTGCCGGTTCCGGTGGGCCCTAGCAGGGAGGATGTTGGACTTGCCCAGTTCCAGGCCGTCCCCTCGGCCACGGAGCGCTCCTTGACCTGGACGCGCTTGTAGTGGTTGTAGACCGCCACGCTCATCGCGCGTTTGGCGGATTCCCTGCCCGATGACGTACTGATTGAGGGAAGTCGAAGATCTCTGGGGCTTGGGCAGCTCGAGGGGGACGCCAGCACCGACTCGCCCAGCTCCTCATCGACGATCTCGTTGCACAACTCGATGCATTCAGTCGTCAGATGTGACACCCAGGCCCGGCGATGAGCTTCTGACCTGCTTCTGGCTCTTGCAAGCGCAGAAGGAGCAGCCTTCAGCAGATCCACTCTCAGCGTTACGTGCCACAGTTTCTCCAGATTCGTCAGTCGGTCCCCTGCCTGGGTGACCCTGCGTCAGCCTACGGGCTGAGCCGGCAGGTGCATCGAGGACATGGCGGCGTGTCCAGTCCGCAATATGCCACGTTGGGCACCATGCTGCCAGCGTTTGCGCGTTTCATTTTCACCGGTTGCTTGAGTCGGTGTTCCCGCCAGGGCCGGCGGGAGCACCGTACGCAGCGACGACGCCCTCAGGAGGAATGCGGGGAGGCGGGCGCCTTGCGGAGGTGAGCACCTGGTCCACGATCCCGTAGTCCTTGGCGGCCGTGGCCGTGGATCTTGTCCCGTTCAAGATCGGTGTGGATCTTCTCGCGGTCCTGGCCGGGTGCGCGGCCAGGGTGTCCTCGAGCCAGGAGCGCATGCGGTCGATCTCGTCGGCGACGATCTCGATGTCGCTGGCCTGGCCCTGCATCCCTCCATGGCGGGCTGGTGGATGAGGAGCGCGCGTTGGTAGGGCAGAGGCGCTTGCCCGCTCCCGGCGGCCAACAGGACGGCGGCGGCGGAGGCGGCCTGTCCCAGGCAGACGGTCTGCACCTGCGGCTTGATGTACTGCATGGTGTCGTAGATGGCCGTCAGTGCCGTGAAGGATCCGCCGGGGCTGTTGATGTACATGGTGATGAGGGCCGTCGGGGTCCTGAGACTCCAGGACCAGCAGCTGGGCCATGATGTCGTCGGCCGAGGCGTCGTCGACCTGAACACCCCATGAAGACGATGCGGTCCTCGAAGAGCTTGGCGTAGGGGTCCTGACGCTTGAAGCCGTAGGCGGTGCGCTCCTCGAACTGGGGCAGTACGTAGCGGGCCTGCGGCATGGCGCCGGCCTGGCAGGCGACGGCCTCGAAGTAGGGACGGGTCGAGGACATGTCAGTTGTCTCCGTTCTGCTTGCCGATCTCCCGGCTGGAGCGCACGATGTGGTCGACGAGGCTGTACTCGAGGGCCTCCTGGGCCGAGAACCAATGATCCCGGTCAGAGTCAGCGATGATCTCCTCCACCGTATGCCCGGTGTTGGCCGCCGTGATCTCCGCGAGCTCCCTGCTTCATCTTGATGATGAGGTCGGCGTTGATGCGGATGTCCGTGGCCGAACCCCCGGCGCCGCCCGAGGGCTGGTGCATGAGCACGCGGGCGTGCGGGTGAGTGGCTGTCTCCCCTTGGCGCCTGCCGACAGCAGGTGCTGCCCCCATGGAGGCGGCCAGGCCCGTGGCCACGGTGGCGACGTCGGGCTGGACGTACTGCATCGTGTCGGGATGGCCATACCGGCGGTGACCGAGCCGCCGGGGCTGTTGATGTAGAGGTAGATGTCCCGCTCAGGATCCTCGGCGGCCAGCAGCAGCATCTGGGCGCAAATGGCGTTCGCGTTGTCGTCACGCACCCTCGGAGCCGAGCCAGATAATGCGCCCTTGAGGAGGCGGTTGTAGATGGAGTCGGTCAGCCCCAAGCCCTGCACCGTTGACGTCGGCTGCCTGGGGCGGGGCGACCGCAGCGGGTGTATAGAGCCTCGCTCACGTCAGTCCTCTCATGTTCGGTATCGCCAACGCCAACGCGACGCCCCCGTCCGCTATGCCCGCCATGACGCCCTCGCCCACGGCGCAGGCTCCCGCCCGCAGGTCGACGGCCCGCCGCGCCGCAGCTCACGGCGCGACCCGGCGCCACCCGAGCGTCACGACCGCAAGGTTGACCGCGATGGCCCTCCCAACAACCATGCCGGCCACCAGGTCCCCTTTGTCGATCAGATCCCAGTAAGCCCGCACCGGCCACCAGCTCGGGATCGCGGCGAGCGGCCACTGCCACGCCCCGCACCGCGGGCGCTACGGCGGGCAGAACGAGGACGATCGGGGTCAGCTTGATCAGCGGCGAATCCCTCGATCGTGTCCGTCGCCCAGGCGGCCAGCCCCAGGGGCGACGGCGCCAGCCAGGGAGCGCCGGTGGCGGCGAGGATAGCGGTGCGCGCCGCCCCCAGATCGTCCAGGTCGGCGAGCCGCACGCATACCCCGCGCAAGCGACTGCCGCGACGATCACCGCGCCGGTGGCTCTCCAGATCAGGTAGCCGCGCAGGGACGCCCGGCGTGACAGCGAGGACCGACCAGACCCTCGTCCTCCTTTTCCCCCAGCAGCATGAAGCCCACGACCGTCCCGACCAGCACCGGTACGACGATGGCGAAGGCGGTCACGTCGATGCGGGCGGTCCACTCCCGGGCTCCTGCCCCGCCCGGACCGACGGACCCCAGGAGCGCTGGCACACCGAGCCCGCGCGGCCAGGGCCATGGCGAGGGCACAGCGGGCATCCATACCAGCAGTTCGTCACGGGCCAGACTGGCGCAGATCGGCGGGCAACAGCCCCAGCACGGCGCGGAATCTCGTGACGTCGCGCCCCTCGGGATGACGGCGCGCACCAGCCTCGCCCGGGCGGCCAGGGCGAGGAGTGCGCACCAGATGGTCCCGAGCAGCGCGCAGGGCGCGGCAGGCCCAGACCGGGCGCATCCCGAAGGGAGATCTCGATGAGGACGACGGCGGGCTGGAGCGGGTGGCACCACAGCCACCACCCGTCCGGGACCTGGAGGAGGGGCAGTAGGGGACGCCCAGGGACGAGGGTCCACAACCCGAGGGCAGCAGAAAGGCCCCTATGGTCTCGTAATCGGCAACGACGATGACGCCGTAGAGGACGTAGAGGCAGGAGACGAGGGCCACGCCGATGGCCGGGACCGGCCAGAGCACCGCCGCGCCGTGGGCCGCGAGAACCAACGCACCGACCTCGGCGAGGGCGAGCAGGCATAGGGGAGCCGGCGAGCGCAATCCAGGTACTCCCCGGCCCGATCGGGGTGACGGCCTGGGCGGCGAGGATGCCCTCACCCCGCTCGCGCAGGATCTGCACGGCGGCGAAGTAGAACGAGGTGATGGACAGCTCGGACAGGACCACGAGCGGCCACCAGCGGGCGGGTCCCCGACGAGCGCGAGTAGGACGGCGCCGACCGTCAGCCCCGCGAGCAGGGCTACGAACCAATACCCCGCCGCGGCCTGCCGCCGCAAGTCGAGTACAAGAGTGGCGGCAGTGCGCCTCGCGGTGGCACGCCTCGCCCCGGTCCCGGTCATGACAGCTCCCGACCGGTGACGGACGCGAAGACCTCGGCCAGGTCGGCCTCTTGCGAGTGGAGCGTGCGCACCGTCCGGGTGCGCAGCACCTCGTAGAAGGAGGCATCATCGGCGAGACCGTCCAGGGGTAGACGCCACCACCCCCGTCCCAGGTGACGCGGACCTCCCGCTTGCCGTGGTGCCGGCACAGCTCCCCGATGCCGATCTCGACGAGATGCCCGTCGACGACGAATCCGACCCGGTCGCAGACACGATGAGCGAGGGTCATATCGTGGGTGGTGACGACGATGGTGCGCCCCCTGTCACGTTCAACGGCGATGAGCTTCTCCATCCTCTGCACCCCACCGGGTCGAGGCCGGCGGTGGGCCTCGTCGAGGAATACCAGCTCGGGTTCGTGCAGGAGGGCACGGGCAACGTTGAAGCGCACGCCCATGCCCCTTGCTCATGTGCGCAGCGAGCAGATCCGCGTCGTCGGCGAGGCCGACGGCGGCCAGTACCCTCCCGGATCCCGGACGGATCCGCGATATAGGCGGGCGACGTAGGCGAGGTTCTCGCGCAGGGTGAGGTGTCTGAAGGAGACGGGCGTCTCGAAGGCGACCCCTGATGCGCTCGTAGACCTCGCGCCCCCAGTCACGGATCTCGCGGCCGAGCACTCGCACCGAGCCCCGGTACCCGGTGAGCAGACCGGTCAGGGATCCTCTGAAGGGTGGACTTGCCCGCACCGCTGGGCCCCCAGTAGCCTCGAGAATCTCGCCCTCGGCGACGCACAGACCGACGCCGTCCAGCGCGGGATGAGCCGAGCCCTGGTAGGTGAAGGAGAGCCCGCGGACCGCAATCGTCTCAGGCACGGTCCTCGCCCCCGTAGCCGCCATTCCGGTCCTCGCGGACGCACGGCGCCTTGAGGGCGGAGACCAGCAAAGCGACGACGTCATCGGCCACCCGGTCGATCTCGGGCCGGTCGAAGGCGCTGCTGTCGGCGGCGACGCGCTCGGGGTCCACGTTGAAACGGCTCATGACGTAGTGGGGCGTTCCAAGCAGCACGCGCTCGATCATCCAGGCGGCGGTCTCGGCATCAATGTCCTCGCGCAGCTCACCGGACGTCTGCCCGGCGGCGATGGCGGCGACCGCCCATCGGTGGACGCTGCCGGAGACGGACTGGTCGGACTCGAGCATCGGCGGAGCGTCGTCGGCCAGGGTGCGCGCGCGAGCGGCCCATCCCAGCGGGTCGCGCAGGTGGAAGTCGCGGCTGTCCCGCACGATGCCGGCGAGCACCTCCCTCGAAGGGGCCTCGGACACGGCGGCCCCCGCCAGATCGACGCTCGCGCTCACGAGTTCGCGCACCAGGTGGGCGTAGGCGTCCTCCTTGTTGTCGAAGTACTGGTAGAAGCTGCCCTTGGACACGCCGGCGGCACCGATGACGCGGTCGACCGACGCCCGGACGTAGGGGCGGGCGGCGAATTCGACCTGAGGGCCCTCGACGACGCGGGCGCGCTTGTCCTCGGAAGGTTGAAGAAGGTGGAACGGGGCACGAGAACCTCCCTATGACTCTCCAGTCATATGACTACTGAGTCACAGATTAAGCACCTCCATCCGCGCCGTCAACGGCGTCCCGACCCTGCACCCGCGGCAGCGTCGTCCCGATCGACGGAGCAGGCCAAGACGGTCAAGACGGCAAGGACAAGGGCTGGAAGACCCCCAGAACCACGGCACCCCGCAACGACTCGGCCACCGCCGCGCCAAGCGCCCCTTCCAAACAGTCCGGATACCGCAGCGACGCGACTCACGACACACGAACTCGTCAGGATGAACAAATAGGATAAGGTGTCATTACGTATTTACGTGGATGTGATCCGCACGCCCCGAAGGCAGCCGGACCGAGGAGGACGAACCGTGAGCGCGCACCAGCCCTCGAAATCCGAGACCACGCCTCCCACCGGGCCGACGTCGGCCGACCACGTCGTCGGCGAGGCGACACTGACGATCCAGTCCGACAAACCACAAGCGCGAAATCCTCGTAGAAGCGGCACGCGTCCTGACCCCGGGCGGGCGCTACGCGATGCGGCAGAGCTTCCGGCTCAGAGCGAGGCTCTTCATGGCATTGGCACGGTCGCACGAAAACCGGACTCCCCGCCGAGAACGCCAGAGCGGTTCAGGAGCCTGATGCCGCCGAAGATGCCGGCGGCGCCTCTGACCGAGAGGCTCCGGCCTCATGACGGATGTTGCGACCAGTTCCTCGAACGTGACGGGCCAGCCGACTCAACGGCATGGGGACCGCGGCGAGCTCAGGCTGGATCAAGTCACGATGATCCGCCGGGGCCTGACCCCTGGTGGAGGATCTGTCCGTAACGGTTATTCCTGGACGGACCCTGGCGGTCACCGGGGCCTCCGGAGCCGGCAAGACCACACTGCTGCGGGCGATCTCGGGCCTGTCGGACACCGACGCCGGCTCCGTCTCCCGCCCGACAGGGCGCCTGGCCCAGGTGTTCCAGGAGCCGCGGCTCATGCCCTGGTACTCGGCCCACCGCAACATCTCCTGGTGGTCGGCGGCCCGATGCCGGATCTGACGGCCGCCCAATGGCTGGAAAGGGTGGGGCTCGCCTCTGCCGGACACCTCCCGCCGGCCCGGCTCTCCGGAGGTATGCGTCAGCGGGTGTCCATCGCCCGGGCGCTGTCGACCGGGCCGAGTCTGCTCCTGGTCGATGAGCCCTTCTCCGCCCTGGACCGTCCCCTGGCCAAGGCGCTGAGGGCCGATCTCACCGACCTGCTCGCCGACCAGGACGTCATCACCGTCTGGGTCACGCACGACCCCGACGAGGCCGAGGAGGTCTCTCACCTCCACCTCCACCTCGATGGCCCTCCGGGAACCTGGCACTTGTCCGGCTGAGGAGCGGAGCCGACGGCACCCCACACTCCACGCCCTCCTTTCATACCTCTGCATTCCCCGACGACGAAGGACAACGAAGCACCATGGGCAACCACACGAACTCACACACTTCACGCGCAGGCACCCCTCGTAGGCCAGGAGCACCGATCAGGCGCCGCTCACTCATCACCCCTGGCCGGTCTCGGCGCCCCTTTCCCCGAGCGATCCTGTCAGCCTGTTCATCGCGTTCGAGCAAGGCCTCATCCAGCGGGACCGGCGGTCACATCGACACCCTGCGCGTCCACGTTCCCACAACTCTAGCCTACATGGCGCCGATGACGCTCTTCGGCGGCCAGGGCAAGCTGGCCCCGACGATTGGCAAGGCCACGGTGGAGAACTGGTCGAGCATCGACGCGATGAAGACGCTGCTCATGCAGAAGCAGACCGACCTGGCCGCCACGCCCTCCTCACGCGGCAGCGAACCTGTTCAACAAGGGCGTCCCACTGCGCCTGGTCGCGATGCAGGTGTGGGGCATGCTCTACATCATCGGTCCCGAGGGAACCTCGGAGCAGGGCCTTGAGGCCCTGCGCGGCAAGACGGTGGCCGTGCCCATGCCGAACAACATGCCGGACCTCGTCTTCCGCTACCTGCTGGGCCAGAAGGGCTGGGACACGAGCAAGGACCTGACGATCCAGAGCTACACCGATGGCCGGGAGGCGTTGTCCAACCTCCTGGCGGGCAACGCCGAGTTCGCAGTCCTTCCCGAGCACCCCTGCCAGCGTCAGCCTGACCAGGCCAAGCAGCAGGGCAAAATCCTGGAGCGCACGGCCGACCTCCAGCAGATCTGGGCGGGAGGTGACCGGCGGGAGGCGAAGTTCCCCATGGCCGGACTGAGTCATGCCGCAGGAGATCGCGGACTCCAAACCCTCAGGCGGTCGGGGCAGTCCTCAATGAGGTGAGGCCTGCATCGCGGCCACCAAAGCGAAAATCCGAGGATACTATCAATGCCATCTCCCCAGAAGACCGAGGTCCCCGCACCGATCGTCACCGAGGTGATCCCCCGCCTCCAGCTGAATCTTGGTCCCGGCGGCGGGCCAAGGACCAGCTGGTCGACTTCTATACCCGTCTGTCCACCATCAGCCCGGACATCGTCAGCGGCAAGATGCCCGCCGACGACTTCTACCTGAAAAGACCCCCAGTGACCCCGGACCTGCCATCGCCCCTCGTTCGCTGGCGCGCACGTCTTCTGTGGTGGGCCGGTATCGGCTTGGCCATCCTCATCTGGTACTGGGGCCGCACTGGACCAGCCCGAGTACGCCCTTCCCGGTCCGGCGGCGACCTGGAGCGCCTTCCTAGGGCTGATCGACGACAGAGCGCTGGGATGGACCCTGTGGCTCACTTTGTCCAGAGCCGTCGTCGGCCTGGGGCTGTCCTGTCTCATCGGCATCCCGACGGGCTGGCCCCTGGGCACCTGGACCTGGCTGCGTGAGCTGCTGGACTCCTGGGTCCAGATCCTCATGGCGGTACCGCCGATCGTGCCTCGTCGTGGTCGGGATGATATGGCTCGGACCGACGACGGGCGTCGTCATCCTGGTGGTCGCTCTGGTCACGCTGCCTCTGCTCGTCGCCTCCATGCGCGACGCGGTCCTCAACGTCGACGGCGACCTGCTGGAAATGGCGACGGTCTTCTCCAAGTCCCGCCCGTGGACGATCCGCAGGATCATTCTGCCAGCGGTAGCGCCACCGGTACTGTCTGCTCTGACGGTCGCCGTCGGCCAGTCCGTGAGGGTCACGGTCATGGCCGAGCTTCTGAGCACCCCGACGGGCCTTGGCGCAGAGGTCCAGCAGGCCCGCACAAATCTGGAAACCGCCGACGTCTTCGCCCTATCCGTCATCATGGCCGCGCTGACGCTGGTGCTCGAGCTGTGCGTCCTGCGCCCGTTTCGACGCCGCCTGACGACCTGGTCCTCGTAGTCCCTCGTTCATTCTTGCAGTCCTCATCACTCCAACACCGAAGGAGCACACATGTCACCCTCAGCCAGCACCCCGTCCACCGAATCCCTGTTCCGGCTCCGGACTCAACGAGGCCCCTGCCCATCTCCGATGAGGCCACCACCTCACGAGTCGTCGTCAACAATGACATCCTGCGCACCGCTCATCTTCACTCTTCGACACCGGTCGGCTCCTGACCGAACACACCTCCCCTCGCGCCGTGGTCGTCACGCTCCTGGAGGCGAGATGGACTTCTCCATCGGCAGAGCGCGTTGAACGGATGAGCGCCGGAGACGTCATCTACCTGGCCCCCGGAGACCGTCACGCTCTGACAGCCGTGTCACCATGCCGCATGCAACTGGTGATGGTCGACGTCGACAAGATCGACACGACAGCAGCGGAGTAGCGCGGGACAGGACGACACAACCGTCGACGGAGCCGCCGACCGGCGAACCGGCGAGCAGCGTCGCGTAGAGGGCGGGGCGCGGGCGCAGAGGGGCTCCGCGCCCCCGCCCCGCTTTCTATGACATCCCGCAAAAACAGGCGCCTCATCCGGAGGCTTCGTAGCACCGGGCGATTCCGCGTAACCCGGAGCATCACGCTTGGTGTTGCGCCTCACGCAGTTCCCTCGTGACAACTCGGAACGGTAAGCCAACCTCACGCACCCTTGTAGGAAAACTAAACCTTCCATAGAATAGATTGTGGATGCCCGAGATCTTGACGTGACTCGCTTCCCACACCGTGGCATAGGGAAGACGGGCGTGGCACCATCGCTTTTATCCACCCAGAAAACGCAGGGAACAGTAAGGGAGCGTGTATGTCTACCGACTCCCAAACCCCTAGTTCTCCCCTCAACTACCCTACCACGTTCTTTTTACTTTTCAATAACCCCATCCCCTGCCCGGTCTCCACGTCTTCCGCCTGCCGCACCACCCAGTAAAGGGGTTACCAGTGTTCAGCAAGCCCGCACAATTCCCATGCACCAGAGAGAACGCCGCATGATTGTCATCACCCTTCTGGTGGGAATCCTATTCTGGATCAGGATTGACATATGGGCCGGCATCACCTCGAAGTGGTACAAGGCGGTAGAACTCGACCCCGGCGTTATCTCCTGAAGACTTCAGCATCCTCGTGCCGATCTACGGCAACGTCAAGTATCTCCAGAACGCGGACTATCTGCACCCCTACGGCGATCGGGTGGTCCTGTGCACAACCTCCGGCGAGTCCGAGGGAATTCTACCGCGACCTCGAGGACATTGCCATCCGCTACGGATTCAGGATCTTCCGCAGCGAGTACGTTCCGCGCAAAGTGGGGGCGCAAACGGAGCACCTCGGGGATCACTCGAGACACGGTCGTCTCGAGACGCGCTGCTGGCCGCACCGCTCAACTCCCTACACGGTCTGCCTTGACGCCGACACCACGGCACAGGAGTCACTGACCCACATCGTCGGCGCCCTGGTGGCCAACAAGGCGGACTTCGCCTCAGGGTCACCATCGTCCCGCAGAAGAAGGGGCCCTTCATTGTCCAGATGCAGCGTCACGAGTACGTTGTCTCCATGCGCGCCCGTCGAATCATGCCGTGGCTTCTCAGCGGAGCCCTTCATATCGGCAAGACCGACGTCATGCGTCAGATCATGGCTCGTCACTCGCTGTTCTTCCAGGGCAATGACATTGAGTCCGGGATCATCGGGGACGCCCTTGGATACAAGGCCGTTCATATTCTTGCCCACGTCAACACCAACGCGCCGGACACGCTGTACGCCTGGTGGCGTCAACGGATTGCGTGGAGTGGTGGCTCTTTCAGACTGTTCATCATCAACTTCAGATTCGTCTTCCAGCACCCATTCCTGTGGATGTACAGCGGTATCGTCGTGATCAGCATGTTCGTCCTCAGATGGATCGCCGTCATCTCTCCTGGCTGGACTCTGCTGCTCGCGCTGTTCATCTACTACGCGGCTATCGTATCGGCTTCACTGGGACCACGGGAACAAGTGGCTCATCTTCCAACCCTTCTACTGCCTCTTCGTCAGTCTCATCGTCGTGCCCATTGGTGTGGCCTACTACTTCAAGATGGCGATTCCGGGCGCAATTTCGGAGTCATCCGTCCCAAGCGCAAAGAGCTGGTGCCTGCGAGGCTGATCCTCCTCGCAGCAACCCCGGGAATAACATCCGGAAGACGCGAACAAGCGAATCAAATTGGCGGGCCCACCTTCTCAGAAGAAGGTGGGCCCATATCAGTTTCGCCGAACCGGGAACGGAATCAGCTCACTCCTCGCCACTCTCGGCGGAGTCGGCGCTGTCATCGTCAGCGGCCTCAGCGACAGCCGCCGCAGCGCCTCGGCGGCCGCAGCAGCGTCGTCTTCATCGGAGCCGATGTGAGGCCGACAGGTCCACGACCTCTCCCTTGAGTCGACGACCTGGCCTGTCGCAGGGCCATGGCCAAGAGATTTGTTGCGGGCAACCTCGGAGACGAGGCAGGAATCTGCCCGGCCTGCTGGGCTCCCTGGAGGAACTGGGCGGGCTCCATGCCGTACTGCTGAGCGGTCTGGAAGAGGAACTCGAGGAGCTCGTCCTGGGCCACGCCGACCTTGAGGTCTTCGGCCCAGGACATCGAGGATGATCTGGTCGCGCACGCCGGTGACGATGTCGTCCCGGATCTCCTTGGCGTGCTCCTCGTCGCCCTCCTTGCCCCTCAGCCTGGAGGTGCTGGGCGATCTCGGCCTCGACAACGGCCTCGGGAACGTCGAAAGACACCCTCACCGCGCAGATGCTCGAGGCAGAGCGTCACGGGCAGCGACAGCCTGCTCACCGGTCTTGCGCTCGGAGACCTGCTTGACGAGAGTCCTCACGCAGCTCCTCAGCGGTGTCGAGACTCAGGCAGGCTGGGGCGAACTCATCGTCGACCTTGGGCGGCTCGCGCGCTTGACGGCGAGTGGCGGTCACGGTGACCTCGGCCTCCTCGCCCGCGTGCTCGCCGCAGCCAGCTCGGTGGTGAAGGTGGCAGACTCATCGGTCTCTGAGACCGCGCAGAGCGGTATCCAGCCCCTGAGCATGTTGCCTTGCCGATCTCATAGGAGACGCCGGAGATGGAGTCGACCTCCTCGCCGTCAATGACCGCCTTGAGGTCGATGGTGACAAAGTCACCGGTCTTGGCCTTGCGGCCCACGGACTTCAGGGAGCCGAAACGAGCGCGCAGGTTGTCCAGCTCGGTGTCGACGTCCTCGTCGAGTGACCTCGACGGCATCGACGGTCAGTCTCGGTCTTGCTCAGGTCGGGCAGCTCGATGACGGGGCGGACGGTGACCTCGGCGGTGAAGGCGAGCTGGCCGCCGTTCTCACCGGTGGCGTTGGGCAGTTCGACAACGTCGACCTCAGGCTGGAGCATGGGGACCCGCTCGGCCTCGGTGATGGCGTCCCGGTAGAAGTCAGAGAGCTTGTTGTTGACGGCCTCTTGGATGACGGCCCCACGGCCGACCCTCTGGTCGATGACCCGGTTGGGGACATGGCCGCGGCGGAAGCCGGGAACCTGGATCTGAGAGCCGATCTCCTTGTAGGCGGCATCGAGGGCTGGGCTTGAGCTCCTCATGGGGACCTCGACGGTCAGCTTGATGCGACTGGGGTCGAGATTCTCGACAGTGGTCTTCACGGGGGTTGCTCCCAAGGTCTGAGTTCTGCGGTAACACCGAAGCGTTCTGAACGCGTTCGGCGGACGCGCGTCTGTGGCGTCAATCCGTGCCATCTTAGGGCAAACGGCCAGTGGGATCGATGATGCGTCCCCACCTGGCGCATGACTCTGGACACAAGGGCAAGACCTGCCATCACCTCGGGCTCAGTGGCACGCTCCGGCCTCCGACAACGACGGCTTGCAAGCCCGCTCAACCCGGGCGACCCGCCCGACCGCATCAACGACGTCGGCGTGAACGTCGCGGGCCTCAGCATCGTCAGAACCGGTGAAGCGGACCGTCACCCGGGGCTCTGCGCGCACGACGTCGATCTGAAACGACTCCAGAACAGTGGTTTGCTTGACAGCGCTGCGGGCGCGGACTCGACATCTCTTGGGACTGTGACCCGCTTTGAGCGCGTTCACCGTAAGAATCGATCGGTGATGAGGGCATGACTCCAGCGTAGTGCTCACCGCGACAGCACTAGAATCGCACGACGCTATCGCCCGTGGGGCGAACGGTCGGGCTGGCGGGATTTGAACCCGCGGCCCCCTGCTCCCCAAAGCAGGTGCGCTACAAACTGCGCCACAGCCCGTGACGTGGCGAAAGGGACCGCCGAGGAAGCGGCCCCTTTCTGCTCACAGAGCGGGTGACGGAATCGAACCCGCGCAATCTGCTTGGAAGGCAGAGGCTCTACCATTGAGCTACACCCGCATGGATGAAGGGCTCTCACCCTCCACCGGCAGCCTCACTGCTCGATGAGGCCCTCCTTGTAGGCCCGCACAAGACGGCGGGGCACGGCGATCTCGCGGCCCTGAACGCGGATGGTGTTGAGCTCGGTGAGCTTGGCCTTCCACCATGAGCGGCGGTTGCAGGGTGTTGCTGCGGGACATCTTCCGCTTCGGCACTGCCATGGGCCCGCTCCTCTCTCATGAACCAAAGGGATCAGGCGACCCCTCGAAACTGGACCGAGGGACACCATAACGACAAAAGGGATCAGGCGACCCCTCGAAACTGGACCGAGGGACACCATAACGACATTCGCCCGACCGCCTCCAGTCCAGACCGTCTCCACCCGTGTGACATCGATCCCGCGCCCGCCCGTGCGGAAGATCATTCCATGGCCTCACACGCCCCGGCACATCCTCCCGCCGCCCCTGCTCGCAACGATGGCCCCCGCGGGACTGGTCACGCTGGCTCGCTGGCGAGCAACCCGAGATCGACCTGGAGATCAAGAGGTCGCACTTCCTGGCGAGAGCCCACCCGCACGGACACCATGGACGAGGCCCGCGAGTTCATCGCACGAGTGCGTTCCGCTTACCCCGATGCGCGTCATCACTGCTCGGCATGACTGTCACCGTGCTCTCGGAGTCCAACGCCCCGACCGCGTCGCACCCATCCTACTGAGCGCTCAACGACGACGGCGAGCCCTCGGGCACAGCAGGGCCAGCCCATGCTCGAGACGCTACGGGGAACAGGGATTGTCGACACGACCATCGTCGTCGCCCGCTACTTCGGTGGGACGCTTCTGGGGACTGGAGGCCTGGTGCGCGCCTACTCGGAGGCCCACTGCCGGGCACTGGCCCGCGCCTCGCGCGTCGAGGCTGATCCGGCGTCACCTGTGGGACCTGCGGGTGCCGGTCGCCCAGGCCGGCGGGATCGAGCCGAACTGCGTTCCCGCGATGTCGCCGGCGGCGACCGCATGACGATCATTCGATCCAGGTGGAGGAGACGATCTGAGGGCCGACCCACGCCGTTCTCATTCTGGCAACGCCCTTCGCCGACCCAGCTCTCCACAGGGGCCGCTGGCCGCCTCACGCGCGGCGGGGATTGCCGAGCCCGCCGGAAGCCGTCTGGTCGAGGTCCCGTTGCCATCGTCTGCATGACACGGCCGACCGATCCGCACGCCTCCAGAGCTTCAGGGCCCACCGCGATGTGACACAGTCGACCCCAGAATGCGGTCATCGCTGCGGGACACGGGGTAGTGTTTCAGCGATGGCCGGGCCGGAACGGTCCCGGATCAGTTCACGAGCAGCTCAGACACGGGCAGGCGCAGTCAGCCGCCCCGAGGGACAGGAGGACCATGATGGCCGCGGCCGCCATGTGCGCCATGTCCCCCATGTCCATGTGTCGATGCTGCCGGTGTAGGTGAGCGCCAGGCCCGACATCCGTGCGCGTACCGCTGCGCGCATGCCCGGCGCTCCCGAGAGCAGGCGGTCTCTACCTGCTGTTTCACCCACTCGACGCGAGTAGTGGCTGCCCGATTGACGGACGCGGACCGTCTCCCCACCTTCTTTCACCTCTTTTGTCATTCTCACGGGCTCTCCCGCGGGCCCGGCGCCGCCCCGTCTCCGGAAAGGCGCCGGTATCGGCTACTCGAGGCTCATTCAACCCGCAACCCCAAAGGGACATCACTATGACCCTACGCACTCGACGCAACCGCCCTGGTCGGCAACACTCCGCTGGTTCGTATCAACCCGCGTGACCGATGGCGCGCCCGCCACCGTCCTGGCCAAGGTCGAGGACCTTCGAGGCGGCCTCCTCCGTCAAGGACCGCATCGCCCTCTGTCCATCGTCCGCGCCGCGGAGGGGTCCAGCGCTCTCAAGCCCGGTGGCACCATCGTGGAGGCGACCTCCGGCAATACCGGCGTCGGCCTGGCCATGGTGGGGAGCGGCCCTGGGCCTACAAGGTCATCATCACCATGCCTGAGACCATGTCCAAGGAGCGACGGGCCGTTATGCGGGCCTTCGGCGCCGAGCTGATGCTGACCTCCGAGGGCGGCGTGGCCGGTGCGGTCAAACGCGCCGAGGAGGATCCAGGCGGCCACCCCCAGCTCGATCCTGGCCTCCCAGTTCACGAATCCCGCCAACCCCAAGGTCCACCGAGACCACGGCCCGGGAGATCCTGGAGCAGACCGGAGGCGACATCGACATCTTCGTGGCCGGAATCGGCACTAGGGGCACGCTGACCGGCGTGGGCCGGGTCCTGCGTCAGGAGCCCGGGTGAGGATCTGGCGTCGAGCCCTCCGAGTCCCGCTGCTGAGCGAGGGAAGCCGCTCCCACAGGATCCAGGGCCTCGGACCCAGCGTGGTTCCGGATCCTCGACCAGAAATCTGGGACGAGCTCCTCCACATCGAGGTCCGACGTCGCCATCACCCACGCACGCCGCGCGCCGCGGGAGGAGGGCCTCCTCGTAGGCATCTCCTCAGGCGCTGCCCTGGCCGCCGCGAGCAGAGCTGGCCAGGCGCCCCGAGCTGGCGGGTAAGACCATCGTCACCGTCCCGCCGGACACCGGTGAGCGCTACCTGAGCACGCGCCCTTGTACAAGGACTTCCCTCGACTCGACGACTCCGACGGCGGTAAGCGGAACAGGCAAGCCGCCGTCGGTGTTGTCACCGGCGCAACAGGTGCGGTGCGGACTCATGAGTAGACCGGGACCGCACTGTCACTCGCCCAACTGAGGAGCACAACCATGCACAACTCCAAACGGTCCCTGCTGGACCTGGCCCGCGAGGACCTGGCCGCGCCCGCAGACGCGACCCCGCCGCCCGGTCCAACCCGGAGGTTGCCCCTCCTCTATCCCGGCGTTCACGCTCTGTGGGCGCACCGAGCCGCCCGCGCTGTGGCACAAAGGGCACCGCTTCGCCGCACGCGCCCCGTCCCAGGCCGCCCGAAACTTCACCGGCATCGGGATCCACCCAGCCGCAGTCATCGGCGAGCGCTTCTTCATCGACCACGGTATGGGAGTGGTCATCGGTGAGACAGCCGAAGTTGGCGACGACGTCCTCGCTGTTCCACGGGTGACTCTTGGCGGAGTGTCCATGAGTCCCGGCAAGCGTCATCCCACCATCGGCAACAACGTGCAGATCGGCGCCGGCGCCAAGGTTCTGGGGCCGGTCGTCGTCGAGATGGCGCCAAGGTCGGAGCCAACGCGGTACTGGTGAAGAACCTGCCGCAGGGGCACGTCGCAGTGGGGTGTCCCCAGCCGGGCCCGAGACCCTCGCACCGACCCCGAGCTCATGATGGACCCGACCATCTACATCTGGGGACACCTCTTCTGACGGTTTCAAACCACCCGGATCTCCCGCTGACCGCGCCTGCTGCGCACGGTCAGCGGGAGATCATTCCCGCGGCCAAGTCGCGCAGACGGTTGAAGACCTTGCCGCCGAGGCGCGAGCCGTCGTCTCGTACTCGCTGGTGATCCGAGTGCGCAGACCGGGGATAAGCGCAGCCGTCTCCAGTGGGGTGGTTATCGGCACGAACACGTCACGGGCGTAGACGGCGGCGGCACCGAGAGTCGTGGTGGCCTTGAGGTCCGGGTCGGGTCGTAGAGCGCAGGCCACTCATAGCGCGGCCAGAAGATCGGCCACCGCCAGCCAGGGGCGAAGGCGGTGTCCTCTGCGAAGCTCTCGCGGCGCACGTGCTCACCGGTCAGCAGCGTGGGGTCGTCCTCGAAAACCGCGGGCCGGGCCCTCTGGGCGGCCCAGTCGGTGGTACCGGCATCGGCCCAGCAGGACTCGTGGATGACGGCGTAGAGCGGGGACCGCCCGCCGAAGGCCAATGAGTGCCCCAGGTCGTGGCGGAAGGTCCAGGAGTCGGGATCGCGTTCCAGAAGGTGGTGGAGGGTGTCCGCACCCCGGCCCCTCCCAACAGGGCGCCGAGCGAGCGCAGGCGCTCGGGCTCGACGATGTCCCCGCCCGCCGTGCGTCAGCTCGCCGCGGCCCGGCCAGCTCGGACAGATGGGACATCCGGTCGCGGTCCTTGAGGGTAACGGTCGTAGTACTCCTCGCTCTTGGCGCGCATTGCCTCGCATAGCTGAGGGGCGTAGACCTCATCGATGCCGTGTCCGACGGCGGGCAGGCCTCCGGTGATGTAGACGGTCTCCAGACTCTCGGCGTGCTCGGACAGATAACGGGTGACGCAGAATCCTCCGAAGGATTGTCCCAGCAGGCTCCACCGCTCCAGACCTAAGGCGCTGCGCAGCTCCTCGCAGTCCTCGACGATCTCGTCGGCGCGCAGGTGGGTGAGCAATCGGGCGGTGGCCGCGGGACTACCGGCGGCATCGGGCGGTCCACCGGGCTGGAGGCACCGGTGCCGCGCTGGGTCTCATGAGGATGACCCGGTAGTGCTCAGGATCGCGCCGAGGCCAGCTGAGGCCAGCATCGCGGCACTGGGGGCGGGGCGCCTCGCAGCCGGGCCCGCCCTGGAGGAAGCACGAGTGGTGGCCGGAGAGCAGGTCGATGCCCGCAGCCGAGACCTCGCGGGCGTAGACGGTGATGGAGACCGAGCCATCAGGGGCGAGGTCCCCCGAGCTGCTGCGGTCCAAGGGCACGCTCAGGTGGTGGTGCCGGATCAGCAGCCCAGTGGTCGAGGAGGACCAGTTCGAGGGGCGCAGGAGGGGCGGGGCGGGCGACATGACCGCAACCCCTAGGCCCCCATACTGGTGTCCGGCGACCATGTAGTATCCGGGCGTCCTGGAAACGGACTGCCCGAGATCTCAGCGGGCCCTGGCGAGGGCACCAGAAGAGGCGGCGGGCTGCCATCTCCTGCCCCGCCACCGGGGTTCCGCAGCGCAGACAGGGCCGCCCGGCGCGGTGGTATACATGCCACCGTCCGGCCTCGAGGTCGTCCGGCGGCAGGGGTAGGGAACATCGTCGAGGGTCGACGGTGGTGATGAACGCAGTGGCCACACCTGTATTCCATGAGGGGGCGCAGGTCCTCCCAGATGGCCCGTAGTCGCTCCTCGCTGATGCGGTTGCCGGCTCGGAAGGGTGAGACCCCCACCCGGAAGAGCGTCTCGGCCCGGTAGATGTTGCCGGCCCCAGAGATGACGGCCTGGTCCATGAGCAGCTCGCCGATGCTCTTGCGCCGCGAGCGCGCCTGGCCACGAGAAAACCTCCATATCGGCGTCGGGGCGCAGCGGGTCCGGCCCGACCCCACGGCGCACGGCGGCCACGCGCCCTCGGCATCCAGCAGCTCGCAAGCGGCCGGTCCCGTCAGGTCAGCCGCACCGTGGCGCCTGAGGAGCCGCAACCGCACCGCGCCACGCGGCTCGGGCGGCTCCCAGTCTTCGGGAGCCGGGCAGCCGCGACTGTCGGCGCCCGTTCCCTCGGTGTCCTCACCAGGATCGACGCCAACGGATCCGCCCTTGAGCCCGGCCAGGCGGAGCCTCCCCACCCTTGAGGGCGTGGTCGCCGCGCTCGCCGACACGTCTGCGGGGGCGCCGATGGCATGGGCGCAGTGAACTCGCGGTCGCCGTCGAAGGTCCACGAGCCGTACAGGCCGAGGTGAATTCGCAGCCAGGTGACGGAGGCGTCGTCGAGGAGCATGTCGGGGCGGGGCCCGAACGGGAGGAAGAGATGCTTGCCGTGGGCCTGACCGCCCAGGAGCACCTGGCCGTCCAGGCGGCTCGCCCCGTCAGCGAAGCGTCCCTGCGGGGAGGAGGCGTGCAGGTTCTGTCCGCCGTAGAGCTCGTTCAGGGCAGCGGCGAGCCAGTGGATGGTGTGGCCCTCCGGCATGCGGCGCTCCCGATCAGGCCCCGGCGCGTGTGATGGTGGGTGCGCCGGAGGGCCTCCGGCGAGGACAGCTCCGTCGTGGATGCGCATCTCATAGTCACGCGAGCTGCGCGATACGGCGCACGTGGCGCTCATCTCCGCTGAAGGGCTCGGCGAGGAAGGCGTCGATGATCGCCAGAGCCCGCTGACGGGTCGTGCACACGTCCGCCCAGGGCGACGACGTTGGCGTTGGCTTGTGCTGGCGGGCCAGTTGGGCGGTCTCGATCGACCAGGCCGGGCAGCGCGCACCCCGTCGACCTTGTTGGCGGCGATCTGCTCCCGTTGCCGCTTCCGCCGAGGACGATGCCGAGACTTCCGGCGTCGGCCACCACGGCCTCTCCGCAGGCCAGGCAGAAGGCGGGTAGTCATCATCTGGGTTATAGGAGTGGGCACCGTGGTCGATGACGTCATGGCCGCCTCCCGCAGATGCCCGATCACGGCGCTCTTGAGGTCGAAGCCGGCGTGGTCGGAGGCGATGTGGATGCGCATGGGCTGAATTGTGCCTCACGCGAACAGCGGTACGCACCATGAGGGCATGAGCGTCGTCAAGACGCCGGAAAAAGACCGGTCCGGGTTAGCGTGTTGGTTATGACTGACGCCTCTCGATCCAGACCGGCCCCTTCCCCTACTCCGACTCATCATCCCCATCCACCCGGGCAACCGAATGGCCCCGCCGCGAGGTTCTGGCCGGCGTCCTGAGACGGCCGCCACCGATTCCTCGATCCGCCCCCAGGACGACCTGTTCCCGCTTCGTCAACGGCGGATGGCTGGCCACGGCCGAGATCCCAGCCGACCGTCCCGGCAGCGGTGCCTTCACCGTGCTGCGGGACGAGGCCGAGGCGGCCTGCCGTCAGATCGTCGAGGAGCTCGCCGAGGCTTCTCCGCCGCCTCCCCGAGGAGGCCTCCCGGGCGCTGGCCACAAACCGGGGCCGTGTCGGCGCCCTCTACGCGGCTTTCATGGACGATGAGCACCTCGAGGCGCTCGGGGCCGGGCCGTTAGCCGAGTGAGCTGGCGCCGGTGCTGGCCGCTGCCTCCAAGGAGGAGCTGGCCCGGGTGCTCGGCGGGATGATGCCGATCGGGTTCATGGGCGTCATCGGCGCCGACGTCGAGGTCGATATCAACGATCCGGAGCGTTACACGAGCTGGGTCGGCCAATCGGGGTTGGGCCTGCCGGATGAGTCCCTACTACCGCGAGGAGGCTCAGGCGCCGCTGCGCCGGGCCTATGTGGCGCACGTGGCCAGAATGCTTCAGCTGGCGGACCTCGTGGACGCCTTCGGCTCCTCCGGTGAGGACCTCGCCGAGCGGGTCATGGCCGTGGAGACCGATCTGGCCAAGGGCCACTGGGACCGGGTCGCCTGCCGCGACGTGGAGAAGATGAACAACCCGATGTCCTGGCAGGAGATCGTGGACTCGGCGCCGACCCTGCCCTGGAGGGAATGGCGCGAGGGGATTCGGTCGGCAGCCCGATCCGCCGGAATCGAGCAGACCACCTTCCTCGATGAGGCCATCGTCACTCAGCCCGATTATCTGCCCCACGCGGCCAGAATCTGGCAGGAAACCGACCTGGAGGACCTCAAGGCCTGGGCGGCATGGCACGTCGTTCACGGACGGGCGACCCTGCTCTCAGGCGCCTTCGTGGAGGAGAACTTCGACTTCTACGGCCGCACGCTCCAGGGAACCGACGAGCTGAGGGCCCGTTGGAAGCGCGGCGTCGCCCTGGTGGAGTCCTGCTTGGGCGAGGCACTGGGAGAGATCTCACGTGGAACGCCACTTCCCACCGTCGCACAAGTCGGCGATGGAGAAACTGGTCGGCCGGCTCATCGAGGCTCACCGCCAGTCCATCTCCTCTCTGGAGTGGATGAGCCCGGCCACGCGGGCGCGTGCCCTGGACAAGCTGGCGCTGTTCACCCCAAGATCGGCTATCGGTGCGCTGGCGCGGACTACTCCGCCGTCGAGATCACCCCGGGGACGTCCTGACCTCGGTGCGCAGTGTGGAACGGGCCGACATGGCCTCACCCGCTGGACAAGCTGACCAAGCCGGTGGACCGGGACGAGTGGCACATGACGCCGCAGACGGTTAACGCCTATTACAACCCCACGATGAACGAGATCGTCTTCCCCGCCGCGATCCTTCAACCGCCCTTCTTCGACCCGCAGGCGGACGACGCCGTGAACTACGCGGGCATCGGCGCCGTCATCGGCCACGAGATCGGCCACGGCTTCGACGACCAGGGATCCACCTTCGACGGCACGGGGAAGGTCAGCGACTAGTGGACCCGGGAGGACCGGGAGGCCTTCACCGAGCGCACCAGTGCGCTCATCAGCCAGTACGACGCCTACACTCCCGAGGTCGTTACCGCCAAGCACAAGGCCGCCAGGCACAGCGGAGGGAGATTCCGCACGTCAACGGCGCCCTGACCATTGGAGAGAACATCGGCGACCTGGGCGGCCTGGGAATCGCCCTCAAGGCCTACGCCCTGGCGCTGGCCGACGCAGGTATCGGCTCGGTCGATGAGGCCCCCGTCGTCGACGGACTGACCGGCCTGCAACGCTTCTTCTACTCCTGGGCGAGAATCTGGCGCTCCAAGAACCGTCCGGACTACGCCGAACTGCTGCTGACCGTGGACCCGCACTCGCCGGCAGAGTTCCGCTGCAACGGAATCGTGCGCAACGTCGAGGCCTTCTACCGCGCCTTCGAGGTCCAGCCCGACGACGCCCTGTGGCTGGCACCGGACGAGCGGTGTCCATCTGGTAGACGGCCCTCTCGATTCATCGACTCCGTGAGAGGGATCACGGCGTTCTACGCCGAAGCGGACACTTCGTTCACAGATAACGATGGATCCTCTTCTCATTCAACGCTAGGGTGGAATATAACGCGGTGATACCCCGGCTCACCGGTTGCCACCTGTTTTCCCCTGCACACCCAGGAGTACTCATGCGTCTCGGACGCCCCCTTGCCGCCGCGAGCGTAATGGCCGCAGCGATTGGCGCCTCCTTGCTGCCTCCCCGCCTTGGCCGACGGCACCATCAAGTTCGCTGACGACCAGCAGAACATCGTCAACCCCTCTGATACTGCCTTCTCGGTCGCCGGAACCGGCTGCACCGGCAAGGACGCGGCTGTTGGCATCGCCCTGTACGCCCCTGACGGCACCATCTCCACCGTCGTGAGCACGGAGCCCACCGCTGAGGGCAACTGGTCCACCACGCTGAACATTCCCGAGCTGGTCAAGTCGACCGGGCGTTGAGGGCCAAGACGGATGGCACGGCCGACGGCTGGTCCATCGGCGCCGGATGCGTCACCTACGGCGGCGGCCAGCAGGGCCAGGACCAGAAGGGCTATCGCCTTCGACGACACCGACGTCGACGGCACCTTCGAGATCAGCACCGACCCGAACGGCGCCCAGACCTTCACAGTTGACGCCACCGGATTCTCCCCCAATGAGGAGGTCACCGTTTCACTTGTCGGCAAAGACGACCCCAGCATCACCTACAACATCGGTAAGGTCACCGCCGACGCCACGGGCAAGGTGCATGGCACCCTGCCGGCTCCCACCGGTGTTGCCGACGGTCAGTACCTGCTGACCCTCGAGGGCGCCCGCTACGGCGAGGCCGCCACTAGCAAGAGGGTCATCACCGTCAAGAACGGGGCCTTCGACCTCGGCGAGGCCGCCGGACAACGGCACTGGCGGTAACGGTAACGGCAACGCCACCGGCGCCCCCACAACCCCCAGCAACAGCGCGAAGGCCCCGGCCAACACCGGCGCTCCCCAGGCCGCTTCCACCTCTAACAAGCCGCTGGCCAAGACCGGTGCCAACGGTCTTCTTCGGCGGCATCGCCGCGGCCTCGTGGCCATCGGTGGTAGGCGTCCTGGTCGTGCGTCGCCGCAAGGCTCGACAGCATCTTCCCCAGGATGACCGGGAAACATTTCCCGTCGGGGAGACGGCGCCGCCGCGTCGTCTCCCCGACGAGCTTCACCACCTGCAGACGGTGCGCGGCAGGCGGGCGACCGCGCACGACGCCAGCGAACCTTCCCCGGGCTGACACTGAGACCATGGACTCCACCTCCGACGACGAGAGCACCGACAACTCCCCAACGACGTCCAAGGACAACACCTCCGACGCCGTCTCCCACCTCCATCAGCGGACCCGTCGGGGTCGAGGACCACGGCACTGGTCGAAACGCCGGAAAGTCACCGTTGCATTGACCTCCGCGGTGGCTGTAGTCGCTATTGCCCTGGGAGCCGATGTGGCCGTCTTGGTTCATCGCCCCACGCGCGTCGACATCGCCATGCCCTCGACCTCATCGCCGACAGCGGGCGAGACCTGGCTGATCCTGGGAACGATTCCCGCGCCACCGTGCCGGGGAGATCAGAACCGGTACGGGACCACCAGGACGTGGAGGGCTCGCGCGCCGATGTCATCGCCCTGATGCGCCCGTCGGAGGCGGGGCTCACGGTCATCAACCTGCCCCGGGACCTGACCGTCAACAGCAAGGGCATGGAGCTGGACCGTTTGGCCACCACCTACATCCCCGGACCGCAGAACACAGTCAACGCGCTGTGCACCGGGCTGGGAGTCCCACCACCTCATCTCGTCACTGATCGACATGGCCCAGTTCGCCGACATCATCGACTCCCTGGGCGGTATTGAAGTGGACATTCCCGAGCCGGTGCGGGACGCCTACACCCGGGCTGAACCTCACTCCGCCGGTACCCGCCGGCTTTCGGGCATCGACGCCCTTGCCTCGTCCGCTCCCGTCACCCGGAAACTCTGCGCGACGGCACCTGGGTGGCCATGAGCGGGGCCGACGGCGCCCAGCGCCGCAGTAGATCCACCACCGATGGTGATGCAAAGCTGTCCCTGTCCGCCGTCGGACAGAAATCCGGCAATCCCCTGGCGCTCCATCAACTGGCGCACACGGTCGCCGGCAACATCACGCTCGACTCGGGAACCGGCCTCGGCGATCTGATCGCATTGGGACGTCGCGTGTCGAAGGCCAAGAGGCCCGGCTCCACCACGATCATCGATCTTCCAGCAGGGCCTCGAGACGAGGTCCATCATCGTCTCACCCAACCAGGAGTCGCGAGACCTGCTGGCCCCAATACGGGTACACTCCCAAGACCTGCCGCCCTGGCAAAGCTCGATCGCTCCACCACCGCAAGAGTTCCGCATCACCGCAACGCTACGCGCGCACCTTTGACATACATCGCCTCTTCTCACGTGAGTGACGACACCTTCGAAGTGATCGGTATCACATTTTGAGACCTACGCCCTTGACCCATTCCTCGTTACGGTAGATAACAAGCCGGTGAAGAATCGGATCGCCGGCAGCTTTCGTTCCCCGTAGACCCTAGGAGGACACATGCGTCTTGACGTCCCCTGGCCGCAGCGAGCGCGGTGGCCGCAATGACCGGAGCCTCTCTCATTGCCTCCCCTGCCTCGCCAACGACTCCAACAGGAACAGCACGAGCAGCCCGACCAGCTCCCAGCAGCCCGAGGCCCCAGTGAGAACGCCCTGAGCCCCAGCAGCTCCAGCGAGAGCCACCGAGCAGCAGCTCAGGGATCACTCAGGAGAAGACCTTCGTCTCCGCCAGCACCAACAGTTCCTTCACCGTCTCCGGACCGGCTGCACTGGACAGCAGGCCACCGTCGGCATCGCACTGTACGCCCCGGACGGCACCGTCTCCGACATCGTCAAGACCGAGGCGGCCGCGGACGCGCAGCTGGTCCACCGATCTCGACCTGGCCGCACTGACGTCAAGTCCATCGGTTCCTCCACTCGCGACCACCACCGATGGGTGGACCATCGGCGCCGGATGCATGACCTACGGCGGCAAGACCGAGACTGCGCAGACGACCACTCAGCAGCAGACCCAGATCTTCTTCGACGACACGCGCATCTCCGGCTCCCTGCAGGGTGTCCGCCTGCACGGAGACACGATCCCAGACCTTCACCTTCAACGCCCAGGGTTCTACGCCGGTGAGACGGTGACTGTGCTCCTGAAGCACAAGAGCGACTCCAGCATTCGCTACCCCTTGGAGAGCTGACGGTCGACGCCAGCACGGCAACCTGGTGGGCAACCCTGCCCGCGCCCACCGATCGCTGCCGACGGTGAGTACCTGCTGGTTCTGACCGGCTCCCACCACGGTGAGACGGCCACCAGCAAGACCACCACGGTTTCCAACCATACCTTCACCATCAAGAACTCGGAGCGCTCCACCAGCGAGGAACGAGACCACCGAGAACAACGGTGGTGGCGGGGAGACCCAGACCAACGGCGACTCCTCCAAGACCACCGAGGCGCTCCACCAGCGAGGCATGAGACCACCGAGAACAACGGTGGTGGCGGGGAGACCAGACCAACGGCGGTGGCGAGGACAAAACCACAACCGACCAGCAGGTCAACAACCAGACCAACCGCAGCAAGAGCGTGAGCTCGGGTCGAAGGAGTCCTCCTCCAACACCAGGGCCGCCGGTGAGACGAACACCAACAACAGCAGTCCCTGGCACACACCGAGTGCCAGCAGCCTGATCTTCCGGCGGAATCGCCGCGCTGCTCGTGGCGATCGGCGGGCGGTCCTGTTCCTCCGCCGTCGTAACAAGGCCTGATCACTCTTTCAACCTTCCTGCACCACTGACTGTCCTCCGACGCCGGGGAAGACGACGCATTGCGTCGTCGGCGTCGTCGTGGACTGCCAACACCCCTCCTGAATCGGAAGGTGAGACAATCGCCCGGCGCCTATGGGCCACACACCCCTTTTCAGACAGGAGTTCTGCTATGCCCGGTCAGAACCCGACTCGCCTCGAGGCCGCTAAACGCAGCGCGACGGTGCATACCCGAGCTACGACGTCGTCCTCGACCTCACGCGCGGTGAGACGCTCTTCCGGTCCCACCACCACCAGTACGGTTCACGGCCACGCCAGGAGCCTCCACGTTCATCGACCCTGATCGCGCCGACCGTCCGCTCCATCACTCTCAACGGGCGCGCCCTCGGACCCCACCGGAGGTCTACGAGGACTCACGGATCGCGCTGATGGACCTGACCACGGACAACGAGCTGATCGTCGACGCCGACTGCGCCTAGCATGACACCCTGGAGAGGGCCTGCACCGCTTCACCGATCCTGCCGACGGCGAGACCCACTCTACAGCCAGTTCGAGGTGCCCGACTCCCGACGGGTCTTCGCTGTCTTCGAGCAGCCCGATCTCAAAGCCTCCTTCACCTTCACCGTCACCACCCCGGCGAACTGGACGGTGCTGTCCAACTCCCACCCCCAGAGCCGACCCGGGCGAAGGGCGTCCGACGGCTCGGGAGAGGCCCGTACCTTCGCCTTCGCCCCACCGAGCCGATGAGCTCCTACGTCACGGCCATCGTGGCAGGCCCCTACGTCGGCACCACAGACGAGTACGTGGCCAGCGACGGGCGCTCCGTGCCCTGGGGGTCTACTGCCGCAAGAGCGTGGTCGAGTACATGGACTCCGAGGAGATCCTGGACCTCGACCAAACGGGGCTCGCCTACTACGAGGACTTGCTCGCAACGCCCCTACGCCTTCACCAAGTACGACCAGATCTTCGTGCCCGAGTTCAATGCGGGGCGATGGAGAACGCCGGCTGCGTCACCCACCGCGACGACTACATCTTCCGCTCCCCGGCCCGTCGAGCCCGCGTCGAGCGGCGAGCCGTGACCATCCTGCACGAGCTGGCCCACATGTGGTTCGGAGACATGGTGACCATGACCTGGTGGAACGACCTGTGGCTCAACGAGTCCTTCGCGGAGTTCACCTCCACCCTGGCCACCGCCGAGATCACCTGATGGAACCAGGCCTGACGACCTTCCAGACTCTGGAGAAGGGATGGGCCTACAACCAGGATCAGCTCAGCTCCACCCATCCGGTGGCCGCAGAGATCAACGACCTCCACGACGTCGAGGTCAACTTGACGGCATCACCTACGCCAAAGGCGCCTCGGTCCTGGCTGCGCTCGTGGGATACGTGGGCAGGGACAACTTCTTCGCCGGTATCCAGCGTTACCTGGCGGCGCATGCCTCACGCCAACGCCGAACTGGAGCGACCTGCTCCGGAGAACTGGGAGGCGGTCTCGGGCCGCGACCTGAGCGCATGGACCCATCTGTGGCTCCAGGAGGCGGGGGGTGACGACCCTGCGCACCCAGGTTATCGCCGACGCCGACGGCATCATCACCCAGGCGGCCATCCGCCAGGAGATCCCGGCCGATCTCGCCCGCCTCCCTGCGCCCGCACCGGGTGGCGATCGGTTCCCTACAGCCTGACTGGCCAGGGGCGCCGAGGCGCGTCTGGAGCGCACCGGCCGGCATCGAGCTTTGACGTCGCTGGAGAGCTGACACCGGTTCCCGAACTGGTCGGCACCAGGCAGGCCGACATCCTGGTCCTCAACGACGACGACCTCACCTACGCCAAGGTCCGCCTGGACGAGGACTCGCTTTGCCCAGGGCTCGCCCATATCGAGGCCTTCACCGAGTCCCTGCCGCGCTCGATCGTCCTGGCGTCGGCCTGGGACATGGTGCGCGACGGCGAACCTCGCGGCCTCCCATTTCCTGAAGGCGGCGCTGCGGGCACTGAGCGTGGAGGGAGCACTCCTCAGTCATCCAGGGACTCCTGGGACGGATCACCACCTGCCTGTCCGGTTTCCCTGCCCCGGCCGTGCGCCGCGACCTCGCCCTGGGGATCGCCGACCGGCTGCTGGAGCTGGTCCGAGCAGCCACGGCCGGAAGCGACAAGCAGCTCCAGCTGGTGCGGGCTCTGTCCGCCCACGCGGTGACGGACGAGCAGCTCGACGCCATCGCCAGCCTTCTGGAGGGGACCACGGCTCTTGACGGGCTCGACGTCGACCAGGACCTGCGCTGGGACCTGCTGACCGGACTGGTGGCTGCCGGCCGCTTTGGGGAGGAGCAGATCCGCACCGAGGAGGACCGGGACCGTACGACCACGGGGCGTGAGCGCGCTGCCGAGGGCCCGCGCCGCCGTCCCGAAGCCGGAGGCGAAGCAGACTACATGGAGGGCGCTCGTCGATGACGCCTCCATGCCCAACGAGACCCAGGTGCGCGTGCTGCGCGGCCTGGCCAACGTCGAGCGCCATCCCGAGCTGCTGGAGCCCTTCGTGGCCGAGTACGTGGACGTCATCGACTCCGTGTGGTCCTCGCGAACTTTCCACATGGCGGAGAACCCTGCTGACGGGCCTGTGGTCCTGCGTCACGGTTGGCCTGGACGGGGCGGATCCGGCCTCCGCCCTGGAGGGGTGGCTGAGCTCCCATGCCGAAGCACCAGCGGCCCCTGCGACGGATCGTGCGCGAAAACCTCGACGACACCTGGCGCACGGCCAGGGGCTCAGGCCGCTGAGATCAGCGGCTGGTAACCCCTGCCGGGTCCCGCCCGGCGGGGATCGGGAGACGCACTGGCCGGGGCCGGGCACATCATGTGCCCGGCCCCCGGCCGCCCCTGTGCTGATCGCCGGATCGGTCAGCGCTGGTGCGGATCCTCGTCCCGCTTGCCCGAGGACTTGGCGGCAGCTGCCTGGGCGGCGGCGAAGGCGTCGACGTCATCATCCTCCCGGCCGGGAGTCTTGAAGTTGAACCTGATGATGAGGAACCGGAAGAGGAAGTAGTAGATAACGGCGCAGACCAGGCCCATGATGGCGATCATGAGTGGTCCGCGGACCACGCCGCCGGAGAGCTCCGGCGGACTTGCCGAAGTTGAGCAGGGTAGTCGATCGCCCCGGCGGAGAAGGAGAAGCCGTCCTTGGCGCCCAGGAGGTTGGCGACCGCCAGGGACGAACCGGTCAGGACCGCGTGGACGGCGTAGATCGGGAAGGCCACGTAGGCGAAGGCGTATTCGAGGGGCTCGGTAATGCCGGTGATGAAGGCGGTCAGGGCCACAGAGATCATGCGAGGGCGCCGGTCGCCCTTGCGCTTGGCAGGGCTTGGCGTGTGCCAGATGGCCAGCGCGGCGGCGGGCAGGGCGAACATCATGATCGGGAAGAAACCGGTCATGAAGCTTCCGGTCCACGAGTTCGAGCCGTCCACCCTTGAAGAAACAGGTGAGGTCACCGTGGGCGGTGCCTCCGGAGGCCGTTTGGCAGGATCCGAGTTGGAACCAGGGCACCGAGTTGAGCAGGTGGTGCAGGCCGAAGGGGATGAGCAGGCGGTTGACGGTGCCGAGACGAAGACCGCCAGGGCGCCGGCGGCACCCTTTGAGTTTCCAGCGTTGATGAGCCAGCCGCCGAGCTGGTCGTTGATGAGCCAGTTGAAGGCGGGTAAAGCGCCGACATGACCAGGGCGATGATGAGCGCCGCGCCGGAGGTGACGATCGGGACGAACCGGCGCCCGCCGAAGGCCAGCCAGTCGGGCAGCTTGATCCGGTAGTACCGTTGCCAGAGCAGAGCAGCGACGACTCCGATGATGATGCCGCCGAGGACCCCGTAGTTGATGGGCGTCTGGGTGGGGATGTCGCAGAGCTTGATGCCCTGGTTCCAGGGTCCCACCTGAACGATCTCCCCTTGGCCGGATCGAAGCTGTGCAGGCAGTCGAGGGCGCCTCCTGGCTGAGGGGCTCGAGGCTTGCCCATGACAATGGGGGACATGATCCAGGTCACTGCTCGATAGATGAGAGTAGCCGAACAGGCCCGGCTACCCCGGTGGAGCCGTCAGCCTTCTTGGCAGAAGCCGACGGCCACGCCGACGGCGAAGATGAGGGCAGATTGTCGAAGACCGCCCCGCCGGCTGCGGCGAAGATGTCTGCGACTGGCTGGAGCCAGGGAAAGGTTCCGGGCGAGGCCGTGGCCCCCAGCATGTCCGCCTGCCCTAGGCGCACCAGCAGACCCGCAGCCGGAAGGGTGGCAATGGGCAGCATCAGCGACCGCCCCAGCCGTTGAGCGAGGGCGAAGCGCACCGCTCGTCTTCTTCTTGTCTGACATGATGTTCTCCAGTGGAATCAAGCGGCAGCACTGCCGCGTCAGAGATAGTCACCATGACGGTGGTGGTCTAGACGGATCGACACCGAGCACGTCTGGTCCAGTACCACCAGAAAAACCTATGGAACCTTCAATGTCAAGCATTAAAAGCGCCTTCAGCCATGATGAAGGACGCGACGGAGCGAAAAACAATGGTCGCGACCAGTTCACCTCTCCGACCGCCTCCACCCATTGTCAACCAGGGAGCCCCCATGCCCAAGAACCCAGGCAAGAGACCGGCGAAGTACGTCATCGTGCGCAACCACCTGCTGGAGCTGAAGTCAGGAACGGACTCGCCAACGGCTCCCCAGTCCCCTCCGAGCGTGAGCTGTGCGAGCGGTCTCGAGGTCTCCGGATGACCGTACGCCAGGCCATCGACACGCTCGTCGTCGACGGCATCCTGGAGCGCCATCAGGGCAAGGGCACGTTCGTCGCACCCCCGAAGCTCGATCTGCAGGTTCGGCTGACCTCCTTCACCCAGGAGATGCAACGTCGTGGAATGGAGCCCGGAGTCGTCATGTTGCTGGCGGAGACCGTCCCCGCTGGCGAGAAAGCGTGGCGGAGGCGCTTGAACTGGAAGCGGAAGCCGAGGTCCACCACCTGCGTCGCCTGCTGACCGCCAACGCGATCCCCATGGCCATCGAGGAGAACTGGATTCCCGCAGCGCTCCTTCCCGATCTGCTTCGCACCAGCCCGAGTTTCTCGGTCTACGCCGAGCTGGGCCCGGGCCGGTCTGGCGCCCGATGGGGAGCGAGAGACATGATCGAGGCCCACGCGGCCACCGCCCAGGAGGCCGCGCTACTGTCGGTCCCAGAGGGACGCCCCGACGCTGGACATCACCCGGCGCACCTTCCACGAGCACTGCGCCATCGATTACTCGCGCACCCTGTTCCGCGCCGATCGCTACACCCTGTGGGGTTCCGGTGGCCGCCCCGAGAACCGGCCTTCCGCCCTCCCGCCCCTCGTCTTGAAAAAACAGTCGTCGATCGGCACTGGACAAGTCCATGACGGCCTGTAACATGGATTACTGGTATGGACCACTAGTCCGGCACCGGCGAAGGGCCGCAACCCGACAGCGCATCCCTTTCTCCACTTCCCGACGATCCGCCCCGGCACTATTACGCACCCAATCCCGGCACCCGTCCGGCTCCACCCAGGAGGAACCGCATGTCCCAAGCCCAGAGCATCGTCGACGCCCTCGGAGGATTTGACAACATCGTCGAGATCGAACCCTGCATCAGCCCGCTTGCGCTGCGAACCTCGAGGACGGCTCCCTGATCGATGAGCCTGCCCTGAGGGCCGCAGGTGCGCACGGGGTCGCTCAAGCTCGGCGAGATCGTTCAGGTCGTCGTCGGACCCAACGCAGACACGCTCGCAGAGGACATCGAGGACCTGCGGTGAGCCTGGCCGTCCGGTCCCCCGTGGCCGGCGTCGTCGTCGGCCTCGATTCCGTTCCCGATCCCTGTGCTTTTCAGGCCGGATCGTCGGCCCGGGAGTGGCCGTCGCCCCGGATCGTACTAGCGGTGAGGAGGTGACGGCCCTGGCCTCGGTCGGCGGGACCATTGCCAAGATCCACCCCCACGCCTAGCATCATCACCACCGATGAGGGGCGCAGTGTCCCTGGTCCACCTGGGGCTGGACACCGGGGTCTGAGGGGCAGGGGCTTCACCCTCCTGGCCGGTGAGGGCGAGGCGGTCGACGCAGGCCAGCCCGTCATCACCTGGTCCCCCGCCCACATCGAGGAGCATGGGCTCAACCCGATCGTTCCCGTCATCGCCCTGGAGGGCGATGAGTCCGCACTGGGGCCCATCCGGCCCGGACGCAAAGTGGCAGCGGGCGACACGCTCATGGATTGGGCCTGAGGTCGAGTGCGCATCTCCGCGCCCGGGCTCTCCCGTCCTCGCGGAGGCGAGATCCAACGGCGCACGCACCTGAGCCAGGGGCCGAAGATTAACGGATGATGCGGTGCCGGCCGTCTGGATGACGGCCGGCACCGCGATGCGTCATCAGCCCCAGGATGTACGAGGCGATCGGTTCAGTCCCGTGAGGTCATTTCCCGCGCACGGCGGGTGGAGACTTCAGCCGGGTGTTCCCGGGCAGGTCGTCGACCAAGACGACCTCGCCTGCGCCGTCGGCCAGGGGATCCTCCAGTTGGGTACTCCGGTCGGTGCCGGGCTGGTTCTGGGCGCGCCGCTCCCCCACTCCGTCGACCAGTGCGATGCCGACCAGGACCGAGGGGGTGCGCACCACGTAGCGGTGCAGGGCCTCAACCACCTGACGCTCCGTGGGTGAATCCCCAGCAGACCAGAGCTCGCGCAGCCGGGCTGTCATCCGGTCGCGCCTCGATGCGCTTCGGTAGGCACCTGCTCGACCGGCTCGGTGAGTAGTCCGAGCCTCTCGCGCAGCTCGACGTGCTCGTCGGCGAGGTAGCCGGCGGTCGAAAGATCGTGGGTGCTGACCGTGGACAGGGCCAGGCGCGGCAGTCCTGGGGCTGGAGGGGCCAGCCGTCGCTGCTTCTCGAACCACAGCACACTAGTACCCAGCACACCCCGACTGGCCAGATAGTCGCGGGCCCAGGCTCCACGGTTCGAGATCCTCGCCGATGACGACGGCACCGGCCCGGTGGGCCTCCAGGAGGACGACGCCGAGCATGGCCTCGTGGTCGTAGCGCACATAGGCGCCATGGTCGGCCCCCATGCCCTCGGGAATCCACCACAGGCGGAACAGGCCGATGACGTGGTCCACGCGCAGCGCGCCGGCGTACGCAGCACCGTCCGCGCCATCTCTGCGAGTGGGGCGTAGGCGGTGCGAGCCAGGTACTCGGGGTTCCACGGCGGCTGAGACCAGTTCTGCCCTGCTGGTTGTACATGTCCGGCGGAGCGCCCACGGTGACGCCGGAGGCGAAGGCTTCCGGGTTGGACCACGTCCGCTCCCTGGGAGTGCTCCCACGGCGAGTCGTCCATGACGCCCAGGGCCATTCCCGATGCCAGGGCCTCTGCCGCGCGCGGGCCAACTGCTCGTCGACGATCCACTGCAGCCAGGCGAAGAAGTCGATGCGCTCGGCCAACAGATGGGCCTCGTTGGCCACGTAGGCGGAGTCCGCCTCACGCAAGGTGGTGGGCCACGTCTCCAGGGGGCCGTGCTTCTCCACCAGCGCGCTCCACAGGGCGAAGCGCTCGAGCCCTCGCCCTGCTCAGCCCGGAAACGTTCGAAGTCGCGCTGGCGGGAGCAGGGGGCCAGCGGCGAAGATGACCTCAGCGCCTCGCGCTTGGCCTTCCACACCGCGTCACGATCGATAGGCTCAGCGCTCAGATCGCTGTCCTTGACCTCCTCGAAAGCCCATTGCACCAGCGAGCGCTTGGGCCCGGACAGTCGGGCGACCTCCGGGATGTTCTCCGGCCGGATGTAGAGCGGGTTGACGAAGCGCCGGGTGATGCGGCAGGGTGAGGGGGTCATCGGCGCCACGGGCTCGGCGGCGTGCAGCGGATTGATGAGCAGGAAGTCGGCCCCTGGTCTCCCAGGAAGGAGACGAGCTCGGTGAGGTCATCCGGTGTCACCGGTCCCCCAGGAGGCCCGCGAAACGGATCGAGTAGAGCTGGGTCATGACTCCCCAACCGCGGTCTCCGAGCGCCTTGGGCAGATCAAGGTGGTTGGGAGTCACCGCTAGGGCCGAGGCCACCGTGACCGTTTCGGAATCGGCATCAGCCGGCGGGGCGGCGTGCGCCCCCTGGAGCGCCTGCCTGGTCGGCGGAGCCGGGGCTGACCTCGATGACGATTTCGGTGCCATCCCGGGCAGATTTGCGGTGGGAGGCGCGGCTTGACCCCGTCGACCTCCTGGGCACGGTCCAGTCTCGGTCTGGGTCAGCTCGCGGACCTCGCCGTCCTCGAGTTCGACCCGCACCCGTACCTTGGCGCCGTCGGGCACGTAGACGGGGACAGTGGACTCACGCCGCCGCGTGTGACCACTGTGGGGGCGAGCGTCTGACGCCAGGGAGCGTCCTCGACCTCCCCGCAAGGACTGTCTCGATCTCCTCAGTCGGTGCGCGCCCGCACGCCGAGTGCGGCGAGCACGGCCTGAGGGTGGCGCTTGAAGGCGAGGCAAGGCTGCCGTGGTAGTCCCGTACTGGTGGAGACACCATATGCCTCAGCAAGATGCTTGAGGCTCTCAGAAGCAGGTAACTGGTCGTCGTTGAACCCGTCTCATGTGCGTGGGTCAGCCTTGCGTAGCAGATGTGCGGTGGGTGCCCTGGAGCATGTTGTGCGCTCCACCGTCAACCCCTAGGGGACTGGTAGGTTGAGCGGGACACGGCGCTAGGGAGAACTAGGCAATGTCTAGTGTGCCCCTAGCTGCTCACAGTTGTGCACCCTGCCGCACCGTGTCAGCTGACGTTTTGCTGCACAGTTTCACCATCGCGCCCTGAGATCGCGCCGCCGCGGATGATGAGCGGCGGCCCCGTGTGTCCAGGACTGCACAGTCGATTGGACGACTGGTGAGACGGCTGCCCGAGCCCCGCCCCGACGCCGTCGGGCTCGGTGGTCGCCCGTTCCTGACATGCGGATGTCGGAACCGGGCCCCTAGAAGACATCGGCGGGCGGCTCCCCAGTCAGAGGGACGCGATCTCTGAGGCGAGGGTATCCGCCGTCGGACCGACGACGACCTGGACGACGCGACCCGAGCGCACCACGCCGAAAGCACCGGCCGCCCGCAGCGCCTCCTCGTCAACCTTCGCCTGGTCGGCGACCTCCACGCGCAGACGCGCTGATGCACGGCTCGAGGTGCGGTGATGTTCTCCTGGCGCTGCCAAGACCGGCGACGATGTCAGATGCGGTGCTCATGGCTACTCCTTCTCGGTTCCCGTCCTCACGCAGTTCCCGTCTGTCATGCGGTCGGCCGGGCGGCTGAAGCTCTTCGTGGTCACGATCACTTTATCCCACCTCCGCGCCACTCGCGGCGGGGAGGGCGCGGTACTGAGACGACGAAGCGGCGGCGGTGGGGATGAGACGGTTTTGCCGCACGAAGAACGGCTCCACCGGCAGACGTCCCCTCCCCTAGCGATGCTCCCTCGCGTAACCTTATGGAAACGCGATAGATGCCTTGGAACCGGCACTGGAGGAAACTTTATTCCCCTGGCGGAAACGTCTCATTCAGGCCGTAGTCGGGGCACAATGAGCGATGATCCCCTTTCGTCTCCGATGAGGAGCACCACATGACAGCGTCCGACACCACTTCCACAACCCTGTCCGGCATCGGTGTGAGCCCTGGCCTTGTGGCCGGCCCCGTCGCCAGGATGGCACCCCTATTCCTGAACCTGAGATCGCTACACTCGAGGCCCCGGCCGTGACATCGAGAAGGAGTGCGAGCGCATCGCACTGGCGGCTCAGCAGGTCAAGAAGGGCCTGGAGCTGTCCGCCGCCGAGGCCAAGGCCGAGGCCCGCACGCTCCTTGAGACCACAGCGCAGATGGCGGCCGATCCCACTCTGACCTCGACGGCGCAGGCCATGGTGCGAGAGAAGCGCCTGGTTCCCGAGGCGTGCCGTGTGAGGTCTGCGGGACACTGGCCACCATGCTGGAGTCGCTGGAGGGCGGCTACATGGCTGAGCGCACCCGTGACGTGCAGGACGTGCGCGACCGCATCGTCGCCGTCTCTGACCGAGTCCCCCATGCCGGCATCCCCGCGCCTGCAGGCCCTCGTGCTCGTGGCTGCTGACCTGGCCCCAGCCGGCACGCGCGCTGCTGGATCCGGGAAGGTCATCGCCTTCATCACCTCGAGGGCGGGCCCACCTCTCACACCGCCATCCTGGCCCGGGCCCTGGGTATGCCGGCGATCGTCGGTACCGGCGAGAAGGTCACCAATGCGCTGGCCGAGGCGACATCGTCCTGGTGGACGGCACCAAAGGAACGATCACCATCAACCCCTCCGAGATGCCCTGAGCCGGGCCCCAGGCTGGCCTCGCGCGTGCGTGTCTTCAACGACGGCGCCACCCAAGGACAGCCACGAGGTCCGCTGCTGGCCAATGTCAGCGATGCGGCCGGCGCCCGCAGTAGCCGGGAGAGCCGGCGCGATGAATCGGCCTGTTCACCGTGAGTTCTGCTTCCTCGAGCCAGGGGAGCCCACGGTGGAGAGCTGGGTGGAGGCCTACCAGGGCGTTCTGGAGGCCTTCCCCGGCAAGAAGATCGTCGACGCACCCCTCGACGCCGGAGCTGACAAGCCGCTGCCGTTCCTGACCGATGCCACCGGGGCTAATCCGGCGCTCGGCGTGCGCCTACCGGACCACGCGCGCGCGACCCCGAGGTGCTGGAGCACCCAGCTCGAGGCGCTGGCCAAGGCTGAGGCCGCTACCGAGGCAGGGTGGGTCATGGCCCCGATGATCTCCAGACAGCGGATGAGGCCAAGGCGTTCACCGGAAAGGCGCGCTCCTACGGCCTGAAGACGGCGGAAATGATGATCGAGTGCCCCTCCGCCGCGCTCATGGCGGACAAGCTCTTCGAGCATGCGGACTTCGCCTCCGTGGGTACCAACGACCTCACCCAGTACGTCGTGGCGGCCCGACCGCCTGCTGTCCTCGCTGGCTGACCTGTCACGGCCTGGCAACCGGCCGTGCTTCGTCCCAGTCGGCACAGGGACGCGAGGGAGCCTCCCCAATGGCCGCCCGGTGGGCGTAGCGTAGTGAGGCCGCTGCGGGACCCGCACTGGCAACCGTGCTGGTGGGCCTGGGTAGTCGCCTCGCTGATCTGATGACGGCACGTGCCCCTGCTCCGACGTCGACGCCGTTCTGAAAGTCCGTCACCCCTCGACGAGTGCCGGAACTGGCCAAGATCGCCATCGCCAGCGGCCACCGCCGGACGCCGCACAGCGTGCGCAGCCAAGCTGTCCGATCCTGGAGGCTCGGTCTGACGGTCCCGTATCCCGTCCCGCCGCCACGGAGGAGCCCCTCGGTTCGGTGACCCGAGTCCTCAGCCTGGCGGCGGGAGACGGAGGGACGTCTTCACCGGCGTCTCCTGCCCCAGCTCTCCGGCGTCGGGTTTATGGCGGCCAGGTGGTTGCCCAGGGCATGCTCGCCGCAGCCGCCACGGTCGAAGACGACGGAGACGGTGAGCGCCATCTACCGCACGCGGTCCACGCCCTTCTCATGCGCGGTCAGCCGGACAAAACGAGTCAAGTTCGCCGTCGAGCGGCTGCATGACGGGCGTTCCTTCTCCCAGACGCACCGCGGCGTCTCAGGAGGCGCACCGATCCTCACGATGCTCACCTCCTTCCAGGAGGGACAGGGAGGGGGCTGACATTCACGTCACTCGGTGCGGCCTGAGGACCCTGACGAGCGCCTGGGAGTCTTCCGCACCATCGATCACCCGGTGGCGCTTTCTGGGGGCGAACGGCGGCATTCGACCCTCAGGCACGTGGAGGCAACCTCATCCGCGCCCCGCCAGAGGAGCGAAGCCGGGCGTCCAGCACCTGTGGGATTGCGTTCGCGCAGCCGCTATCCCGGAGCAGACCTCCCAGACCGTGCACCGGGCTCTGCTGGCCCTACGTGTGCGACCAGGTCGACTGGAACCGATTGCTGCGCAGCCAGGGGCTGTCCTGGCGCAGCGAGGGCATGAGGTCTGGCGACTCTCGATCACGCCCAGTGGTTCCACCCGCGACGTCAACACGCGACTGGCTGCTCTACGTCAGGACTCCCCTCCTCTCGGCGGCCGCGGGATGGCGCGCCCATGTCTTCAATTCATCCGGCAGGCTCTATCACTATCGCCCGGGAGGGCATCGTCCGTGTACCCACGGACTCAGCGACGGCGCCGGATCAGGCCGCTGGCGGATCCGAGGCGTGAGGTCGACGACGGCAGGCGCAGCTCCCAGCTGACGCCCTTCCGCATTTCACGTCTCAAACGGCTCATGGCGGTGATTGCTATGCTTCAGGTCCTCAACGCCATCGCTGCCACTATCAGCATTGAGCGTCGTCGCTGCTGATCGTCCTCGACCTCAGATCATGAGCAAGTCCGCGAGAGGTCAGCGGGAGAGGTTCTTCGCTCAGATGTATGCGGCTCGAGCGGTTTCCCTTTCGCATGGTCACCGCAGTTGTGCGCTTCTCGTCGCAGCTTCAGACGTTGCCATCGTCGGGCTGATCCTCATTGCTGCAACGGTGGCCGAATCGTCGACGTCGGCATCGGTATCCGACGCAGAGGCAGCGCCATGATCGTTGGTCCATCAATCGCGACGATCATTCCGGCACTATGAGCGGAAATGTGTGCGCCTAAGATAAAGGTTTCCTCCATAGAGGTCACTACTGCTTTGCATGTTCACGAATTCCGTGCTCTGAAGGAGAGATGATTCATGGGCACTGAGCCGGAGAACTTGTCCTTGACGGAATCCCCGCCTTGAGGTGGGGAAGGCCGTGGGCGGGCCGTTATCGAGCGTGCACGGCCGGTTGTCGAACAAGCGCTGATCGCTCATGGCGCAGTGCGGCGACGTGATTGCATCGCGGGGACGACCAGCTGATCACTCTTCTCGATCTGCCCATCCACGGTGATCGTCAGGACGACAAGGCCCTCAACCCCATGGAGGCGAGGTCCCGAGGTGCGGGCGTTCGCGCAGCTGGCCCAAGCCAGTCGACTGAGGTCGGTCTGCTCGTGCAGACAGTATTGAGCCTACTTCTCCTTGTGTGACACGCCTGCTGACCTTTGAGCGCGCTTGGCTGGTGTCGCCGCTTCTTGACCTCGGAGTACTACATCCGGGACATGCAGTGGCCGAGTGCTCGGTGACTGATGAGCAGCTGGAGGCAGAGACCGATGATCAACACGCCTCGTGGGAGTGCTCAGGTGGCCCCTACTTACGTTTTGTCGAGAAGCATCCGGCGAGATTGGACATTCCAGTTGGATTATTCGCGGCGACCAGGATGAGAAGTGGTCCCCTGGGACATCCCCTCAGCCGGTTCGTCGGCGCGCCTGGGGTCGAGCTCGTCCAGATCGAGGGTGGCTCAGCACTTCCTTGGCCGAGCCCCGCATCTGACAGCAGTGGTGGCATGGTTCGAGGACGCTATCCGGCGTGACAAGGACCGTTTGGTGCCTGCCATCCTCAGGAGGGCCTGCGATGATGAGCAGCCATGCTGGCCTCGGGGTCAGATGAGGCGGGGTGGGAACTGCGTTTTCCGTCCAGGACGCACTTCTCCGACAAAACGACTGCCACCGGGCCTCAGAGTTTGCAGGAAAACGCAGTCCTCGCCGGAAAAGTACGCCCCCGATCAGATCCAGCGCACCGCACCATAGGCTCATCCCCTACTTCTCGTCGCCACCAGGCCGCAGCAGTCCCGCGACGGATCGTCACGCCAGATCTGAGACTCATTCTATGGCGTCATATCAAAGTCGAGCGACGACCGCGCCCTGCTCGGGCAGGCTCTGCTCACGCAGCGTCCACGGGGCACCTTGCCCTCGGGCGGTGTGCTGGAACTCGTCGGAAACGAAGCGGGCACACCTTCGCGGCATAGGATCAGGGCTGTCCATCGCCTGAATGTGGAGATGGGCTGCGTGGAGTTCCCCGGAGTTGCCGCATCTGCCGATCTGATCGCCGGCGCTCACCCGGTCACCAGGCGACGCTTGAACGGAGCCTCGCTGAAAGGTGCACGAGTCCAACGTAGTAAGGGCTTTCTGCAACCTGGATGATGACGTGATTCCCAGGATCGCGGTCAGTCCCCGCCGAATCCTCCGGGCTGACTCAACCTGTACGGGATGAGCGTCAGTATCGAGCGGCGCGCCCTCGTGGTCGGGTTCGCCGTCGTGAACGAGACACCACGGTTCCTGCGACGGGCGAGTACAGGGGCGCCTGGAAGGCGTAGAAGAGCTCTGGCGGTTCGGTGGCGAAAGACCGTGCGCAGGCTGCGCGCTAGGAGCCGTGCGACCGTCATCGTCGACGGCGAGGAAGTCGAGCGTACGTGGTGCCGAACAGGTCGGTCCTGTGGCTCGGGACGCGGCGCGTGGACTGACCTCGCTCAGCCACCACGTCGAACGGAGAGCTCCCCCATGACGCCGCCTCAGGAAATGAAGCCCGAGTGTCTCCTACTCATCGCGACACCTCCCAATAGGCACTCTAAGCACAGGTCAATGCTTGCCAGGACAAGGCGACGTGAGACGCAATCGGGGCTGTCTATCATGAGAGCAGTGCCAGTCAGACGTCTGTTGAAGTCGACTGGCACCACTCGTTTACAACGATCCCCTGCTCAGCCCAGGCTACACGGGCAGATCCCCATTCACGCACTGCCTGAACAGTTGCTGATCGTATGCGATGCATTCTCATTCTTGAGGTCAGGACTGAGGTTCACCGGCTCACCATCAGGAACTGGTTTGACTAGGCCCCTGAGTAGTTGGAGTTGTAGTAAATGGTCACTGAGCTGGCCCGTCCGATTCCAGACCGAGGCCATATTGTTCTTCACACACCTCGACCATTTCACGTCCCCCTTGAACTCATAGCAATTGGGCTGACTTCCCCATAGTTTTGGGACGGAACCAGAGTCGGAAACCGATCCTTCCCCGTTGCTGTGTAGTAGAAGCAGACCTCCGTCATCACAGACGCCGTCCCTCTCAGCAGCACTTGCTGCCGAGGTCGGAATCAGGAGAGCGCCGGCGGTAAGCAGAGAAGTGAGCCCGAGCACTTGCGATACGGCGAGCCATTGTCGCACCCATGATGATTGTCCTTTCAAAGTGGCGGAGTACTCGAGGGCGGCACTGACCGCACGAGGTTGCCAGCCTGAAAAATGACGTAGAGTCCACCGTGCAGAACTCCACCAGAGCGGTCGATCCCCCTTGACGAGCATCTACCCCAACCACTGCTGTTGGTTAGTTTTTCATCCAGTCGCTCCTGACGCCGGCACCACCACTCTTGGTGCATGAGCCCTCAGAGTCTCCAGCGATGTTTGCTCAGCACCATGACGCGGCGCCTCATTGTCATGTCAGAGACGCCATTTCCCTCAGCCGAGTCGGCTGAGGGAATGGCGTCTCCGTCTGAGATGGCGGATCGAGCCGGAGCTCTGATCACCCGGGATCAGTCTCGGGTCAGCTTCCGGTAGGTGACCCCGGTGGGCGGGCCGCCTCGGGTCCGAGGCGCTCGACCTCTGTTCTCCCTCGTAGGAGGCGAGTTCCCTCGAGACGAGTACCAGCTGGCCGGGTCTCTCATCGGTCCTCCCAAGCGAGGGATGTGTGTGGCCACGCGGTCGAGGAACCAGCGGTCGTGGTGATGACCACGGCGTGGGAACTCCAGCAGGGCGTTCTCCAGCGACCCCAGGGTCTCGACGTCGAGGGTCGTTGGTGGGCTCGTCCAGGAGGATGAGGTTGCCGCGCCTGCTTGAGGGTCAGCGCCAGGTTGAGGCGGTTGCGCTCACCGCCGGAGAGCACGCCGGCCGGCTGCTGGTCAGCCCCCTTGAAAAGCCGAAGGCGGAGGCGACGTAGGCGCGAGGCATCTCCACGTTGCCCACCTGAATGTAGTCCAGTCCCGTCGGAGACGACCTCCCAGAGGGTCTTCTTGGGATCGATGCCGAGCCCGGGACTGGTCGACGTAGGAGGCTTGACGGTCTGGCCGATCTTGAGGTCTCCGCCGTCCAGCGGCTCCAGGCCAACGATGGTGCTTGAACAGAGGTGGACTTTTCCGACGCCGTTGGGGCCGACGATCCCCGACAGATGCCAGTTGCGCGGCAGGGTGAAGGAGAGGCCGTCGATGAGAGGGTGCGCCCGTCGAAGCCGCTGTTGAGGTTGGTGGCCTCCAGGACCTGCTGCCCAGGCGGGGACCCGGCAGGATCTGGATCTCCTCGAAGTCGAGCTTGCGGGTGCGCTCGGCCTCGGCGGCCATCTCCTCGTAGCCGGGCCAGACGGGCCTTGGACTTGGCCTGGCGCCCCTTGGCGGAGGGATCGCACCCACTCAGGCTCCTCCTTGAGGGCGCTTGGCGAGCTTTGGCATCCTTCTTGCCCTGGACCTCGAGGCGCTTCTCCTTGGTCTCCAGGTGGGTGGAGTAGTTGCCCTCGATAGGGGTGGGAGGTGGCCGCGGTCGACCTCGGCGATCCACTGGGCGACATGGTCGAGTAGCGGTCGTGGGTGACGGCGATGACGGCGCCCCTGGTAGCGCCAGGTGCTGCTCAGCTAGAGGACGGACTCGGCGTCGAGGTGGTTGGTGGGCTCGTCGAGGAGGAGGTCCGGGGCCTCGAGGAGCAGCTTGCACAGGGCCACGCGGCAGCGCTCACCACCGGAGAGGTTCCCTGACCTCGGCGTCCGGCGGGGGGCAGCGCAGGGCGTCCATGGCCTGCTCGAGCTGGGAGTCGAGGTCCCAGGCATTGGCAGCGTCCAGGGCGTCCTGAGGGTGCCCATCTCCGCCATGAGGGGCGTCGAAGTCGGCGTCCGGGTCCGCCATGGCGGCGCTGATCTCGTTGTAGCGGTCCAGCTTGGACTTGATCTCGGCAACGCCCTCCTCGACGTTGCCCAGCACGGTCTTGTCCCTCGTCGAGCGGAGGCTCCTGCAAAGGAGGATGCCGACGCTGTAGCCAGGGGGTCAGGCGGGCCTCGCCGTTGGAGGCTGGTCGATGCCGGCCATGATCTTGAGGATGGAAGACTTGCCGGCGCCGTTGGGGGCCGACCATGCCGATCTTGGCTCCGGGGAGGAAGGCCATGGTGACGTCGTCGAGGATGACCTTGTCGCCGTGGGCCTTGCGCGCCTTGATCATCTGGCAGATGTACTCAGCCACTGCCTCGTCTCGCGCCTTTTCGTCGGGTGTGAGCGGAGGTTCTGCGCGACGACGGCGACCGGCGGTCCTGTCCGTGCGCACCGTGGCTGCCTAAGGGAGCCCCGAGCAATGGCGACGACGGCGGAAGTGCAGACGGTGCACGCCGGGCCATCGCTGTGTCGGAACACCGGGTGCAGCGATCATCCCAACCACCCATAGCGCCGTGTATCTCGAGGTAAAGCGCAGAGTGAGATCGACACTACGCCATCGATCAGAATCGCGATCGTCAGAATAACGCACACCCATCGACATGGCGGACTTCAACTGCACGTGCGTGGAAGAAATCCAGGGAGCTCGCCCGGAATTCGAAGCCCTCCTCGGGATGGTCCCCGATACGAATGATTCAGCGGGAGGCAATAGGGGGCGCGGCGTCGTGTCAGAACCAGACCACACGCCGCCACCAGCTACGGGGCACCCTCAAGCACCCAGGCCACAGGATGAGTCCTATCGATCGGCATGACAAGCAAGACTACATTGGGCCATGTGGGCCCGCGTGCACACCGACGAGCCGCCCGCGTCGAGTCCGATGCCCTACAGGACCACCACTGCCGCGACAGAGGAAACCGGAAAAGGAGTCACCAGATACACAATGCGCCTCGATCAACCCTCCTGCCTGCCTTTGGAGATGAGGGTGGATCAGCGTAAACCAATGACTGAAAGATGACACCTGCGGTGCGTCTATCGCAAGCGACCTGACGAGCCAGCGCCACGAGCTCCTCCGGGAACCCCTGGAGCAGGAACGCAAGATTCACTTGGGAGGAGGACATGGCCCCGACGATGGGGAGGGGCAGTTCACTGATCCTTTCGGCGGTGGATTCGAGTACCAAGCAGGTTCACTCACGGCCCCACGATCACCTGGCAACGGCAGCCGCTACCATCGCGCCAACATCCAGACCATGGCGTGCCGATCGACCCGCAGACGCGGATCACTCAGACTCCTCCCATCCAATCGGGTCACCGCCAGCCCAGATCAGAAGCAGAACGAACAAGGACGATCCGGACATTTGCCAGTCTCGATCATCGTCTCCGCTCATGCCATCCGTTTCCTAGAGCACTCCGAGTGGCACGCAGAGGAAGGGGCAGTACGATCGCCTGCGGCCGCGATGCAATCACTGCGAGTGCAACGCGCAGGATCCGTTCCTACGGCCGGGGGCCGACGTCGTTGGGAGAGGTCGTTTACTGGGGCGAGGGTGAGTGCGAGATCGTGAGTTATTCATACCTCCGACACTAGCAGTGTCGCCTATCGCAGGCGGCTCGGTCGTACGTCGGACGCAATTCAGTCTCAGAGACCCTCTCAGGCTACTCTCCTACTCAATGCAAAATTTGCTGCTTACTAGTCCGTTATGGCCTTGTCGTCCCCTATCCCATGTCCAAAACAGATTCATAATCATCGCACGTCCTCTCGTCTATCTTCCCCTCTTAAGGTGATCATCGACGCTCCATCACTCCGACGATGATGATGTGGCCAACCGCCGCTGACGTCGGTGGAACACGAGAATGAGAGTGCTGACCGCGGCCCAGATCAAACCTTTGGAGCACCCAGGTGATCGAACCGACGAGGGAGATGCAACCGATCCGACAACAAGTCGTTCGCCACATAGAAATCCCCCTGTGCACGCCGATATGGCCGCCCAGGTCGACGGAGATCGTTCGGAACAATCAATGCTGTCACGCAAATCCGCACGGTGGAGCGAGATACGTGAGGTGCTCAAGAAGATTCTGCTGACCTCCTTTGAGAGAGGAATATGAAGCAGTGAGATCTGAGGACGCTGACACTGCTGCGAAACGCGTCTCACCCCAGTGAGAGTAGAGCCACCCCCTCCATATAGTCTCCTCAGAATTCCCTGGAAGGAAGGCTATGAGAAGGACTCGACGATGCGATGAGCCACGCTGGGCTCTATAGGATAAACAGCTGGCTCCACCAGCAATCCCGAGACATGAAGCATGCCGGCCACCACAGGGTCTACGACGAGCGCAGCCAGAATCATCCCTGCCAGCCAAAGCAGCGCACGTCTGTCGGCGCACAGCCCCACACTGACATGCCGGCCTCAGTCAGGCGTGCGACCCAGACATAGCACAGGATAAGAGCGAGCACCACCGCCACCCCATAGATCAGCAAACACACGACCCCACCGCGAAGGACCTCACATGAGACCAATGGGACTTCGCAGTGCGAGAGCAAAAAGACTGGATGACAGAGAACCTGCTTCAGTAAAGGCGGAGCGAGCGCGCAGGCGAACATCATCGCAAACGCAATCACGATGCGCACAACCTGCCACCACAGTGAGGTGACGACCTTGATCCGACTCGATCCTCACTGAGATCCGAGGGACTCGAGAGACGAGAGTGTTGATGAGACTCCACCGACCGAGGTTTTTCATGTGATGCGCTCATAAAATTCACGGTACGCCCACTACTATGGCCTTTCAATCGCAGGTAAGAAGAACCAGGGCGCATGGAAAGAAATCAGGGATCCTCCGGGGATCCCTGACTCCGATGACGCTTTCTAATGAGAACAAGCCGCTCAGTCCTCAGCGGTCTCCTGCTGCTTGCGCCAGCGGATACCGGCGTCAATGAAGCCGTCGATGTCGCCGTCGAACACCGAGTCGAGGGTTGCCGACCTCGAAGTTGGTCCGCAGGTCGCTGACCATCTGGTAGGGGTTGAGGACGTAGGAGCGCATCTGGTCCCCAGGAGGCCTTGACGTCCCCGGCGAGCTCCTTCTTTTTGGCGTCCTCCTCCCTGCTGCTTGAGCAGAGCAGCCGCGATTGAAGGACGCGCACTGGCGGCGGCGCGGTTCTGGATCTGGGACTTCTCATCCTGCATGGAGACCACCAGACCTGTGGGCAGGTGGGTGATGCGCACGGCGGAGTCGGTGGTGCTGACGCTCTGCCCGCCGGGTCCCGAGGAGCGGAAGACGTCGATGCGGGATGTCGGTCTCGGGGATGTCGATGTGGTCGGTGGACTCGATGAGAGGATGACCTCGACGGCGGCGAAAGAGGTCTGGCGGCCCTGGTTGTCGAAGGCTGATGCGCACCAGGCGGTGCGTGCCGCCCTCGACGCTCAGAGTCCCGTAGGCGTAGGGGGCGTGGACCTCGAAGGTGACCGACTTCAGGCCCGCCTCCTCTGCGTAGAGGTGTTGAGGACCTTGACGGGATAGTCGTGCCGCTCGGCCCACCGGGTGTACATGCGCAGGAGCATCTCGGCGAAGTCGGCGGCATCCACTGCCGCCGGCGCCCGAGCGGATGGTGACGACGGCGTCGCGCGGATCGTACTCGCCACTCAGTAGCGTGCGGATTTCCAAGTCGGAGAGGTCCTGCTGATGGCAGCCAGGTCCGTCTCGGCCTCGGCGAGGATCTCTGGCGTCGTCCCTCCTCCTCACCGGCGAGCTCGACCATCGCCTCGAGGTCCTCAGATGCGCTCGCCCCGAGCTCTCGACGCGCTTGAGGTCGGCCTGGGCGTGGACAGGGCGGAGGTGACCACTTGGGCGGAGTCGGGTCGTCCCACAGGTCCGGGGCGGAGGCCCGCTCGGAGAGCTCCCGGCGATGCGGGCGCGCAGGGGCATCGGGGTCAGTCACCGCGGCGATGGAGGCGTAGGGTGTGGCAGGTCGTTCGATCTCGGAGGAGAAGTCAGTGGCCACGGAGACGAGTCTACGGCAGAACGCGCCTGGGGCATCGTCGGCGCCGTTTCGTCGGTCGGCACCGACCATCAAGCCCCTCGCCGGCGCTCGTCCGCAAGCTGCAGCACGTCTGATCCGTCACCCCAGCTCGAGCCCTGGGCCTGGGCGAGCAGCGCCCCTCGAGCTACGCGCGCGTCGCCGGGCTCGGTCGGTGCAGGTCGAGCGATGGCGCACCACCAGCTGGCGCACCCAGGCCGGGCAGGCGCACACACTGAGCTCGTCCGGGACGAGCCCGGAGACGGCCAGCTCAGGCAGGAGCGCGCACTGTCCCTGGCTGACCATGGCCAGGACGACGTCGTAGTCGTGGGCGACGTGCCGCATCGTCAACGGCGTCCCCAGCTGGCGCTCCAATCGGTCCAAGGCGAAGGCGCCTGCCGTCCCCGGGCGAGGTCAATCCAGGTTGCCCTCGCCAAATCCGCCAGGGTGGAGGGAGTCGCCTGCTCGGCTGGCACGACGACGAGCCAGGACTCGTCCAGTAACAGCATGATCTGCCATACGGGGCGCGGATGGGAGCGTGTGCTCGTCGCGCTCGATGAGACCAGGTCGAGTTCGCCCGGCGCAGCCGGGACAGGCATTGCGCCTCGACCTCTGCGACGATCACTGCCCAGCCCGGACTGGTGGTCGCCAGCGACGGCAGCAGCGCAGGAGGCGCGGACGGCGGAGGCGAAGCTGCCCACGCACCCACACCGGAGGGGATGGGCGTCCAGGTCCGCCAGCTCACGGCGCACGGTGGTCAACTCGTCCTCGATGCGCTCGGCCGCATCCGCCAGAACCCTGCCGGCCACGGTGAGCACGGCTCCGGTGGGTGCGCGATCCAGTACCAGGCGCCGCACTCTCGCGCTCCAGCAGGCGAATCTGCTGGGAGACTGCGGACGGCGTGATGTGAGAGGATATCTGCCGCTGCGACGACTCCTCCGGCCCGGTGGACGCCAATAGAACCGAGAGTCTCTGAGGCAGTACCGCATAGCGTAAATCTACACCCCTCGTGCAGAGAGATGCGATTGACCTTCATCGGAGGACGGGCCAGGAATCGGTTCCGTGAACGATGTGCTCCTCCTCATCTCTCGGCGGCTGGATCGGTGCCCGCCGAGCTCCTCGTGGCCTACTTCCTGGTCTCCAAGGGCACGATCGCGGGCGATTCCCTCAAGTACCAGGCCCCTCAACATCACAGGTTCGGTACTGCTGACCATCAACTGCGCGAGCTCCGGGGCCTGGCCCAGCGTCATCGCCAAACGCCTTCACCTCCTGGTGGGCATCAACATCCTGTTCACGGTAGCGGGCCTACATCGCCCAGCTCTCACGTCGGCAGAAGGAGAGGAGCTGCGCGCCCGGATGCACCTGCACCGGCGCCCCTCCCCGTCGTCTCGACGGGCTCCGTCGAGCAGGGCCTGACTGCGGCTCCGGCCCGTCACCATCCCGCTCAGCAGCAACCCAACCAGCTGCCATGGCGCAGTGAGTCTCCTGTCGGCTCACTGCGTCGTCGTCAACTCTGGCCGAGCCGGTGGCGGTGATGGTGAAACCATCGGCAGGGATGATGCCCAGGGCAGGAAGCGCGGACGGGAGCGGGCCTGCAACGTCACCACGGCGGTCTGGCCATCGGCGGCCCGGGCGCCGATGATCGTGGTCCCAGCCAGCTGGCGGCCGGCCGGCTGAGCTCGACAGATCGGCAGGTGGCGTTGGCGCCCACCTCCGCATCAGTCAGAACGCCAGGCGCCGCGCCCGTCCCATCGCCCCGTAGTAAGGGTTCGCGTCTGTTCCGTCCGCTCCCGCGGCCGCGGCCGAGTCAGCCAGCGACGTGAGAGTCTTGAGGTCGAGGTAGACGGCTGTCGCCGAAGCCGCGATGAACAGCAGGGCGAAGACGATACAGATGAGCCCGATTCCCAGCAGAAGCGTCTGTCCGTCCTCCTCACGGCGCAGGCGACGCATCCGCTTCGATACTCGTCGAAGAACGCCCCCGGGACCGGCCTCCTGCTCACGGCTCCTCCTTGCCCGGCAAGGTGATGGAGCGTTCCGGTGTCACGACGACGACGTCGCGGCCGATCCCCAGGGAGGCGAAGCCCGGCAGGTCTCGCCGACCGCGACCTTGACGACCGCGGTCTGCCCTCGAGCGCAGCCGTGGGCGCAGGTGACTAGCAGCGATCCGGCTGGATCGGCGTCGATTCCCTGATCGGACAGGGCCAGCCCCACCGCCACCTGAGCCTTGTCCATGGCGGATGGCGAGTCGTCGACCTCCAGGACACGGCTGGCGGCGTCGGCCGCCGAGGCGACGGCGAAGGTCGGCCTGGATCTGAGCGAGCGCGACCACGAGGTAGAGAACAGGTGCGACCAGGATGACGCTCCAACGATGAACTCGACGACGGCGTTGCCTCCTCCCCGATGTGACCAGCGCCCGGGGTCCGGCCGATACCCCTGAAAACGCACCGGAGCCAGCGCACGGTCCGCCGCGTCCGCAGACCGACTGCGGCAATGAGTCTCACGCCCGGAAGCCCCGGGCAAGGCGTCTGAGAATCCTGGGAAAGGCCACGGGGATCACCTGCGCTCACTTCTCCCGGACCAGGGAGGACTCATCAACCGCGTGCCCCTTCACCGTCAGTGTCCCTGCGGGTCCGAAGAGTCCCAGAACCGGAAAGGGCGCCGTCACCGTCACCTCAACGATCGACAGGTCACCGGAAGGAACCCGCGCGACGGAGACGGTATCCACGTAGCCACGACGCAGCGCCGCGTCGGACAGGGTCTGCACCCCGCTGACGGGCCTCGGCCTCGGTCCCCCGACCAGGGCGGCCCGGCAGCCCCGTCACCGGCGGCGTCGGTGAGGACAGCGCGCGTAGACGCCCAGTACGACCTGGAGGGCCACGAACACAGTGATGACGACGCGCTGACCAGGACGAGTCGACGACGGCGGAACCCGACTCGCTTTGAGCTCGCACGGCGCCAACAGTCCCGGAGGACGGCGCGGCTCTCACACGGCGCCCGACGGCGATCCTGATCAGATAGCACTCGTGACCTTCGTAATGGCGTTGAGGAAGACCTCGGTCAGCGTGCTGCACGGCCACCGTCCACAGGGCCACGACGAGACCGGCGGTCATGAGGGTCACCAGGACCCAGCCGGGGACATCACCGCGCTCGTCAGACAGATCCGGGCCGGAGAGACCTCCACCACGACCTGAGGGCGAGACGGGACGAACGAGGCGAGAGGAGGATGCGCCTCATGACTGCTCCCGTGGCGACGGTGGAAACTGACACGAAAGGACGGGGCGAGGAGGCCGGAGGGCAGAAGGGGACGACGGATGCGCTACACCCCCAGCCTGAGGACGAAGCCCAGGCCCGGAAGAGGGCGAAGACGACGGTGATGGGCAGCACGAGGAGAGACGACGGGGACCATTTGCGCAATCTCGCGCCTGCCTCCCTCCTCCATGAGGTCCTGACGCCCGCCTCGCGCACGTCGGTCGCCCTGGGACCGCAGGACATCAGCCAGAGGTGTACTCGCGCTCGAGAGCCACGACGATGGCCTCGCACAGACTGAGTGACGTGGACGGAACCGACTCGCCTTCCATACGGTCCAGGGCGGTGGACAGGACGGTGCCGGAGCGGATGTCCGGTCAGGTGGCGCCCAGCTCTCGATGAGATCGCCTCGCCCGAGCGCAACGACGCGTCTCGATGGCGGCCACGGGTCCCTGACCGGCCCCCACGGCCAGGGCGAGGAGCTCGACGACGTCGGGCAGCTGGGCCTCGATTCGCGACAGCGTTCGCCACGGCCCGACTGGAGCCACCAGTCGCGGGCGGCAGCCCCGGCCACGGTGGCCAAGACGGACAGGATGATGAGTGCCGGAACGTTGACGGACCTGATCAGGGCCGCCAGTCCACCGGTTGCCAGGACGAGGGAGGAGCGCCGTCGTCGACCACAGGACCTGTTGGAGGCGGAACTGGTCCAGGCTGAGGGCGACCCGGACCGCATGAGACGCCGACGGACCGACTCCGCCGAGGACCCCAGGGTTTCCATCATCCGGCTCGAGGTTGAGGGCACCGGCAGTGGAGGCCATGAGCAGACGACGACGGTGCGCCGTCCGAGGTCACCTGCCGGGGCGTCAGACCCGAGGTGGTGGGCTGCTGCTGGGACGTAGGGCTCCAGCCTGGCCATGAGGGTGGGCCGGCGTCGGCGTACGGCCGAGATGATAACCAGGACCCCCTACTGCTCCCACCAGTCCCGCAAGTCCTCCGACGAATGTTGCGTGCTGAGAGGTGTCATCGCAGCATCCTCTCCTCTCGTGGAGGCGCAGGCAGCATGAGCCGGTAGGCGATGAGTCGAAACAACGGCCCCGGCCAGAAGGATGACGGCGCCGGTCGCGGTGGCGTGAGCGGCGCGCCGCCTGAGGACGGGTGGATAACAGCGCCAGAACGAACCGACGGGCGGCAACGGCGACCTGGCGCCATTGACGGTCCAGGACTGGCGCGCCTCGAGCTCGCCGCGGGTGCGCATGTCCTCGCGCAGCATCTGCGACAGAGAGCGCAGCAGAGTACCCAGGTCGTGTACCCGCCGACCTCGTGAGCTAGGCGTAGGGCCTCGACGATCCGGTCGGCGACAGGGTCGGCGAAGCCGGGCCTAAAGCCGGTCCAGAGGAGTTATCGAAGCGGGCTGTGGCGGCATAGTCGGCGGCGAAGGCGCGGAACTGCGGACGGACGGCCTCCGGGCCGCGCTCTCCGAGGTTGGTCAGGGCCTCGGGCAGGCTCATGCCCGCGCGAACCCCCGAGACGAGGGTATCGACGGCCTCGCCATACTCGCGCAGGCGGGTCCGTCGGTTGCGCGCCCGGGAGGAGATGATGAGGAAGGGAATCGCGGTGAAGATGGCCGCGAAGGAGACGGCGACAGGCCAGGCCCGCGACATTCCCAGGAATACCATGCCGATGAGCAGTCCCAGTCCGAGCGAGCCCAGGGCGAACATCGCGGGGCTGGTGCGGCCAGCACCGGCCTGAACCAGGATGTCCGCAAGGAGACGAGAGCGTCTCGAGCGCCACTGGGGCGGATCGGAGGCTGCAGGCCATCCAGATGAGCAGCATTCCCACTCCCCAGGAGGTCCGGCGACGGCGCCCATCAGTGGGCCTCCTTGCTGACGGCAGGCCGCCCGTTCAACAGCGCCGCTGAGGTCGCAGCCGGCTCGACTGAAACGCTCGGCGGCGCCGGGCACACCCGCGCCCCGTACGAGGTTGCCTGCGGGATCGCGGTGGAAGACGTGGAGAGCTCTGATGACACCGTTCTCGAGCCCTGCCCGACATGGCGGCGACCTCTCTGACGGTGCGGCGTCCGCTGCGGTCCAGGTCGAGGTGGACGACCAGGTCGATGGCGCTGTGGCGACGGTGGGGACCACGAAGTCGCTGGAGACGTTCTCCCCGCCAGCAGGGGCAGAGTGCAGATCTTGATGACGGCCTCTCGCGCGGAGTTGGCGTGCATGTACACATCGAAGGGAGCCCAGAGTTCATGGCGATAAGAAGGTCGAGAGCCTCGGCCTCGCGGACCTCGCCGATATGAGGCGGTCAGGGGCGCATGCGCAGGGCCTCCTGACCAGGCGACGCAGGCTGATCTCGCCAACGCCTTCGAGGTTGGGCGGCCGGGTCTGCATGGCCACGCAGTCCCGGGTTCCCTCAGGGCCAGTCTCGAAAAACCTCCTCGCAGGAGATGACCCGCTGTCCACAGGGATGGCTCCGGCCAGTGCCCGGACCATCGTGGTCTTTCCGGCCTGGGTGGCCCCCTGAGACCAGGATGTTGAGGCCGGACTGCACGGGAGGCATCCAGGGAAGGCGGCCACCTGGCTGGTCAGGGTCCCATGCGCACGAGGTCACTGGTGCGCGAGGCGCGGAGTGTGCTTACGGATGTTGACCGCCCAGCGCTGGGAGGTGATGGGCGGGATGACGACGTAGAGGCGCTGTCCGCCCGCCAACTGGGCGTCGACGAGGGACTGGACGGGTCCAGGCGGCGCCCGGAGGCCCGCAGCATCCGTTCGACCAGGACGGTAGGGTCCCTCGTTCTCCAGGATCGTGGTGGTTGCTCTGGCGCCCGGAGCGGGCGACGAAGACACGACCGGGGGCATTGATCCAGATCTCCTCGATGGACTCGTCGTCGAGGTAGTTCTGAGCGGCCCCAGGCCCGCCATCGAGTCCAGTACGTGACAGCGGGCTCCCGTGGGGTCGACGAGCGGCGGGACGAGACCGGCGTCGGAGCGGCGCAGGTAGTCGTCCTCGGCCTCGGTGACGAGCCGTTCAAGGTCGAGGTTGTCCTGAGCGGATCGATTCCACGACGCGAACCAGCTCACGAACCTCGTGAGAAGGGAGATCGGCAGCGTCGCGGTGCCTCTCAGCGAGTATCTGGAATG